>Ga0082207_1001243_pt1 | contig 12380 bp, 13 predicted proteins | sample LakMenEpi10Aug09_FD_71540 | JGI IMG/M metagenome (GOLD analysis project Ga0082207, IMG submission 71540) | reverse complement strand
AATCGACTGTCGCTCTTCAACCTATCAAACTGTCTGGCAATCCCCCGTTGCCATAACCGTTGAGATCAAAGTTTTCACGCGCGTTGCTGGCGCTAAAAAGGTAATCACCCACATGTCCAAGAAAACTCGCGGCGAAGTAACTCATGAAATTTTAAAGGCTAGTAAGCGACCAAAAACCCCAGAAGAATTACAAGTGATTGTTGCACAAAAATTTGAGTGCGAATTAATTAGTGGTGATGAAAAGAATCCGTGGGTGCTAGAAGTATTTTGCTAAGGTGTATCTATGACGCCAGCAAAGCCGTTTTCTTGATCAGTTCAACGGTCAGCGTTGGATAGTTCCACATGATTACATGTGCGCAGTTATCAACAACAATCCAACGCGAATGAGGCGGTGCAACAGTTTTTTCTTGCGCAATTTCCTCTGGCAAAGTTAAATCACTGTCGCCGAAAACTACTGACAGCTTTACTTTTTCAGGTACGGCTGATTCAAACCTTCGTCCATTGGCACCATGCCACATCGGCATATATCCCTTTGACTTGGCCATCGCAATCACTGAATCGCGACACGATTCAAAACTTAATTCGCGCCACAAGTGTGTGATTTTCTTGTATCCAATAGCTTTTAGTAGAGGAATCCGATACGCGGTTTTCATGAAGTACTGCGAAATTTTTGCCAGGATTCGCGCAAGAAGACTTGGTGGCAACTTTCGTCGCGGCTGTTCATGCCATAAGCCTGCTGGCGCTAATGCGGTAACACTTGCAACATTATCGGGGGCAATTGCCGCCATTTCCAAAGCAATCCATCCGCCTAAAGAATTTCCAGCTACATGCATCGTTTGGACACCTTCATGAGAAACCATGTAATCAACTATCGCCTGAGCAAGCGAACGTGGATCCATAGCTTCATCCTCGCTCAGATGTGCATCCCCATGTCCTGGAAGGTCAATTGCATAGACGGTAAAACTTTCTAGCAACTGCGGAACAATGCTCTTCCAAATTGTTCCGGCAGAACCCAATCCATGCACCAGAACAAGTGCAGGGTTGTTGAGGTCTTGGGTATATCGGTGTGAACTAACTGGCACTTTAGTATTTGTACTTTTCTGTCTCGTTGGGATGCGCCTTGCATACCGCTTTCCAAATAATATCTGGCTCGAATCCTGCCGCTAGTGCTTCGTTAACACTCTTGCTGCCGAGTTCAGAGAGTGCGATATCTGAAGAAAATGAGGCCGCCCAAGAATCCCCGAATGAAAGGGTGATTCGTTCACGAAGATCAGAGATTCGCAATGCCGGTAATTGCTTCTGCTTGAGCACGAGATTGTTGTGCAGTAATCGGATGCAGCGCTTGTCCCAATAACCAACGCAGCGCGAGTGAACTCTTTCCTTCACCTAACAAATGATTGAGGGCAATAGCAAAGGCTTTCCATAAATGGTCATCGTGCTGTGTGAGCGCCAAAGCCAGTTGATCTGGATCCTGAACCCGCATGGCAGCTAAAGCAGGATCTGATGAAACCTGAAGTGATATTGCTTCAAGGGCAGATGTTGCATCTGATGCATTCTGTGCAATTTCTACTAATCGCGCTAACTCTGATTCACACAGCGCTAACACAACACTTTCTTTGTCACGGTAGTGGTTATACAAAGTTGCTCGAGAAATTTCAGAGGCATCGGCTATTTCAATCATGGACATCTTTTTTAGCCCTGTTGTTACAATCAAACCCTTTGTTGCTTCCAGAATTGCAGATTGTGTACGGCGGTGAGTTGCTACTTGTGGCGCGTACTTGTTAAGCGGCATCGACAACAGTGAGAGTGACGCCCTCACGGCTCTTGAGCTCTGAAGCAACTTGTGAAAATACTCCTGAAAGAGACAGGCCTAACGCTGTGCAAATTGCATTAAGCAATTCAGAGGAAGCCTCTTTTTGTCCACGTTCTACTTCGGATAAATAACCCAAAGAGACGCGCGCATCGCGGGCAACATCACGAAGTGTGCGGCCTTGCGCGGTGCGGGCAGCGCGAAGAGTCTGACCAACAGCTTCACGTACTAGAACCATTGTCATTCCCTTCTCGTGTGTCAAAGTTTAAATCGAGTCTTTATGCTCGATGTCTAAGGATACGGGCAAAGGTGGCTATCGCGCTCGATGTAGCTGCGTTTCGCACAGATTCACGTTCACCTGATAATGAAAGTTCGATTGTTTGGCTGATCGGCCCTTCGATTGCAACCCACACCGCACCGACGGGATGGCCATCTAAGGGATTAGGGCCAGCAACCCCGGTCGTGCCAATTGCCCACGTTGTTCCAAAGGATTTGATCGCACCCTTGGCCATAGCCACCGCAACTTCTTCGCTGATGACTGAATATTTGTCAATGAGTTCAGGATCGATTCCTAGATGTGAAGTTTTTATTTCATCACGATATGCCGTAACTCCTCCGACAAAAACATCGGATGCACCAGAAATTGTTACGAGGGCTGAACTCACAGCTCCTGCAGTTAATGACTCTGCGGTACTAATTGTTTCTCCGCGCTGGCGCAGATGCTCAACGATCTCGGCAGCAAAGCCAAGAATCTCGTTAGGAAGCGCCATTAGAAATCTCTCTTCTTTTCAGTTCTTAGTCGTGAAGGCAGACTTTACATAGTACGCGCCGGTAAAGATAGTGAGTGCGATCGCTACATACATAAAGCCATCTCGGAACCAGTACAAGCTCTCATCCAGTGGCAAAACATAGAAGCCAACACCAAAGCCCTGCATCATGGCCTTGATCTTGCCGCCACGATTGGCCGGAATCACTCCGCGCTTAATCACAGCTAATCTAAAAATTGTGATTCCGATTTCGCGGGTCAAAATAACAATTGTGATCCACCATGGCATGCGGCCCAAAATCGAAAGAGAAACCATCGCGGTACCGATCATGAATTTATCAGCGACTGGATCTAGAAACTTTCCGAACTCTGTAATAGTTCCACGGCTGCGTGCCAACTTGCCATCTAGAACATCTGACATTCCTAGTGCAAAAAATACGCACCATGAGATGTACTGCCACGTTGTGTCATCTCCCCCATTTTTAAACAAGGTATAGGCACCTACTGGTACAAAAAGTAAACGCATTACAGTAATGAAATTAGGAGTTATAAAGGCGGGCAACTTCATAGCGGCTTGGCCACCAAATCTGCGCCCATGGAATCAATAACTACTGCATCGACATATTGGCCAACCGCAAAGTTAGTTCCGATAAAGGTAGTCGTTCCATCTACTTCTGGGCCTTGATGGGCAGCTCGGCCTTCTTGAAGCTCGGCATCCTCGATCAATACGCGAACATTTTCACCAATTCGAGCCTGTGCTCGCAAAGAGACCATCTCATCGGCTAATGCAGATAAGGTTTCTACGCGTTGTGCGATTACTTCGGCATCAACTTTGTCAGATAAATCCAACGCTTCAGTCTTGTCCTCATCTGAATAACCAAAGACACCAACTGCATCAAGTTTGGCTTGAGTAATAAAGTTTGCAAGATCATCAAAATCTTCTTGTGTTTCGCCAGGGAAACCAACAATAAAGTTAGATCGAATTCCGGCCTCTGGCGAAAGTGCGCGAATTTGACTAATTAAATGCAGGAATTTTTCAGTATCACCAAAACGTCGCATGCGGCGCAGAACTGTTGGACTGGTGTGCTGAAATGAAAGATCAAAATAAGGTGCGGTTTTATCTGTAGCAATCATCGCCTGAAGCAATGTCGGACGCATTTCTGCCGGCTGTAGATATGAAAGTCGTACTCGTTCAACTCCTGGCAGGGCTGCGATCTCGGGCAAGATCTTCTCCATTAACTGAAGATCCCCTAAATCCTTGCCGTATGACGTTGTGTTCTCGCTGACCAAAAACATCTCAGAGACACCATTTTCGGCCAGCCATCGTGCCTCGGAAATAATCTCAGTGGGGCGACGTGAAACAAAAGAACCGCGAAAATATGGAATCGCGCAGAAAGAGCAACGTCGATCGCAACCAGAAGCAATTTTGAGCGGTGCCCATGGAGTATTTCCTAAACGTTTACGAGAAAACTCTTCTACTTCTCGGGCATCGGCGCGCTCGGCTGGTGCGATCGGAAGCAGTGCGCGACGATCACGAGGTACATGTGCTGTGTGTTTTTCGCCAGCGACAATTGATTGCAAACGTGCAGAAATATCCTTGTAATCGTCAAAACCTAAAATTGCATCAGCTTCTGGAAGAGCTTCAGCTAATTCATTTCCGTACCGCTCTGCCATGCAACCAACGGCAACTACGGCGCGTGTTGTTCCATGACCCTTTAGGGAATTAGCTTCAAGGAGTGCGTCTACTGAGTCTTTTTTGGCTGACTCGATAAATCCACACGTGTTTACTAAAGCAACTTCGGCTGATTCGACATCATCAACTAGGGTCCAGCCATCTGCTGCTAAGCGGCCAGCCAATTCCTCGGAATCGACTTCATTTCGTGCGCACCCTAAAGTGACAACTGCAACGGTGCGCTTCATTTGCACAATCTTACAGTGCAATAGGGAATTAGGAATCTACCCCGTACGACACGCTAACGACTTGGCCATCGACTCCCAGAGAATCGATCTTTTTGCCATTAACTGACACATCAACTCCCCCTGCATTGCCAATTTTGAGATTCAACTGCGCATCTGAAGAAAATGTTTTTGTAACACCTTGAGGGATCTGCCCACTAAAGAGAACGCGTCCAGTTGAGTCTGAGACAAAGAGCCAGCTTTTTGCTCGAACTGCATTAATTACTACCTCGACTCCCTGCCCAGTAGAAATCGTCGGTTCATCGGTAGGTGTGACTTCTTCAGTAGCAGTTGGTTCTGGTGTTGATTCTGGCGACTCGGTAGGTGTTGCGCTTTCTTCAACAGATACAGGAATATCTGGTGCCGAATCACTTGAGACAATAATCTGAGCCAAACCTGCAACAAAAAGTGAAGCAACTGAAATTGTTACCAATACTTTCCACGAAACTTTTCGTGCCTCTTTAGGTTCACGCATAACATTGTTTTCGACAAGCAAATCTTGCATGGTGCGATCTACATGCATCTGCTCATCCTCAAAAGCGGTCAAGAAAATCTGAGGATCAATACTTAGTTTGATTGCAATATTTCGCAGGTGTCCACGTGCATAGGTTTCACCACCACATTGAGAAAAATTGTCTGATTCCATTTCGCGAAGTAAAGGTCCGCGGATATTTGTGGCTGCTGAAAGATCATCGATGCTAAGGCCAGCATCCTTACGCGCCTTAGAAATCATTGATCCAAGTGACATTAGACATCCTTAACGCAACACACGGGTGAGGTCTAAGTGTAAGTCGTGGGGGGTTAGGGTGACTAGGTACAGGTGTGAAGTAGTGGGGTGAAACCTACTCATTCACCCAGTATTAACCCAGAATCAATACTCGCGAAGGGTGGCTAGCACTGAATCAAGTTCATCTGGCTTGACCAAAACGGTCCGAGCTTTAGAACCTTCGGAAGGCCCAACGATTCCGCGAGACTCCATCAAATCCATTAAGCGGCCAGCCTTTGCAAAACCAACACGTAACTTTCTTTGCAACATCGAGGTGGATCCAAATTGTGTGCCTACGACAAGTTCTACTGCTTGGCACAAGATATCTAAATCATCACCGATCTCTTTGTCTACCATTTTCATTTGATTAACTGGCGCAGTTACATCGTCTCTATAGCGCGGCTTGAGCTGCTTTTTAACATGTCCTGTCACCGCTTCGATCTCACGTTCAGAAACATATGCACCCTGAATTCGAATTGCTCTGCTAGCACCCATCGGAATAAACAGTCCATCGCCTTGGCCTACAAGCTTTTCTGCACCGGGGCTATCCAAAATGACTCGACTGTCTGCCAGTGAACTTGTAGCAAAAGACAAACGTGAAGGAACATTTGCTTTGATCAATCCAGTAACAACATCCACTGAAGGTCGCTGAGTTGCAAGCACTAAGTGAATACCTGCAGATCGCGCCAACTGAGTAATACGAACGACAGATTCTTCAACCTCTTTGGCTGCAACCATCATCAAATCTGCAAGCTCGTCAATAATGACTAGTAGGTAGGGATACGGCTCAACAATTCTGTCGCTGCCCTCTGGCACAACTACCTTGCCCGCACGAACCGCCTTGTTGAAATCATCGATGTGCCTAAAGCCAAAGGTTGATAGATCCTCGTAACGAAGATCCATTTCTCGCACCACCCATGTCAGAGCATCTGCAGCTTTTTTGGGATTAGTAATGATCGGTGTAATGAGGTGCGGGATACCTTCGTAAGCATTTAGCTCTACTCGCTTAGGATCAATCAATACCAAACGAACATCATCTGGCGTTGAGCGCATCAAAATTGAAGTAATCATTGCGTTAATCATTGAAGATTTACCCGCACCAGTTGCACCCGCCACCAAGAGGTGCGGCATTTTGGCTAAGTTTGCACAAACAAAATTACCTTCAACATCTTTTCCAAGAGCTACAAGCATTGGATGTAGGTCTTGTCCAGCAACAGTTGAGCGCAAAACGTCGCCTAATGCAACAATCTCTCGATCAGCATTAGGGATTTCAATTCCTACCGCAGATTTACCTGGGATTGGCGAAAGAATTCGAACATCGCTGCTGGCTACCGCATATGAAATATTCTTTGACAGCGCGGTGATTCTTTCAACTTTGACTGCATTTCCTAGTTCAACTTCATATCGAGTGACAGTTGGGCCGCGCATGAAGCCAGTTACTTTGGCATCAATTTCAAACTGCAAGAACACTTCAGTTAATGCCGCCACCACAATTTCATTAGCCTTGCTCTTGGCCTTTGCCGCAGGGCCTGTTCGTAACAGATCTGGACTTGGAAGTTCATACTTAACGTCAGCGGTCAATAACAATTGTTCTGGACGTTTTACTGCAACTGTGTTCTCACTGACAGGCGGAACTGTTGCAAAGGGTTCTTCTACCGGAAACTCTTCATCAAAGCTTTCTTCATCTAATTCTTCTTCATCCACGGGTGAATTCCATTGGGCAACGACAGGTGTTTCGAAAGGAGGAGTATCAGTTACCTCAAAATCGATTTCAACCTTTTCAGCACGCTCTGGCCGCTTAGACCACAACCAACTGCTGGCAGATGTGATGCGAGTAAACACTTCATTGACTGGAGTCGCTGTGATGACGAGTACACCAAAGATAAAGAGAATAAAAAGAACTGGATAAGTCAAAACAGATGTCAAAAGAGTTACAAGAGGTGTTGAAACTCCATAACCGAGCCAACCACCTCCCTCGCGCATCGCAGTTGCACCTGTCCCCACAGAACCATTGAGCAAATGAGCTAATCCAGTAGTAGAGAGCAATAGCGCCAAAGTTCCTATGATTATTCGACCAGTTGCTTTTGAATCCTCTGGGACTCGAAACAATCTAAGGGCAAAGTAGATGAGAACCAGTGGAGCAAAAAAACCTACTCGACCAAATCCACCATAAACAACCGAGTACACCGCGCGACCGACGACATTGTCTGAATGAAACCAAGTTCCCGCAGTTGCAATTAGTGCAAGAATCAAAATAAGGAAGGCGATTCCATCTCGCTGATGCGCAGGATCTAAGTCACGGGCTCCTCGAGCCACAAAGCGAACACCACTTCCTAAAGATTTTGCAATGAAACGCCAAATGGATGCAAGGCCACGACCCAGAGCTCCGCCTACTGCTCCGGTCTTACTTTTTGCCTTTTTCCTTTTAGCCACACGCACGATCGTAAAGGGTGAACAATTCCGAACCGACTAGGCGCGCCGTTCTTTAAACTTCAATAACGACAGGGACAATCATCGGCTTTCTACGATGTTCTCCCCCAACCCAACCACCAATAGTTTTTCTTACAATCTGTGAGAGTTGATGGGTTCCGTTATTGCCATCTGCAACAGCTACTGCGAGTGCCTTCTCAATTCTCATCTTGACCTCATCAAACATTGCAGCATCCTCATTAAATCCACGTGCATGAATATCTGGACCTGCGACTATTTTTCCACTTTGGGAATCAATGACGACGACGCATGAGATAAAACCTTCTTCACCAAGAATGCGACGATCCTTTAAGGAACTCTCCGTGATATCTCCGATGCTTTGTCCATCAACAAAAACAAAACCAACTGGTACAGCGCCAACAACTTCAGCCTCGTGATTTATTAAATCGATGACAACTCCGTTATCGACAATGAAAGTGTTGCCGCGAGGGACTCCAGATTGAATCGCTAATTCTGCATTGGCCTTCATATGTCGCCATTCACCATGAATCGGCATCACATATTTAGGTTTTACGATGTTGTAGCAGTACAGCAACTCACCTGCAGCTGCGTGACCTGATACGTGCACCATCGCATTTGCTTTATGAACTACTTTGGCACCAAAACGTGTTAACTCATTGATGACTCGGAAGACTGAGTTTTCATTTCCTGGAATCAACGATGAAGCCAAAATCACGGTGTCACCTTCACCAACCCGAATCTGATGATCGCCATTAGCCATACGAGATAGCGCTGCCATCGGCTCGCCTTGCGAACCGGTACAAATCAAAACAACATTGTCATCGTATTGATCAAGATCTTTGGCATCAATGACAAGGTCTGCGGGGACATGTAAGTACCCCATATCCTCTGCGATTTTCATATTGCGAACCATGGAGCGTCCGATAAACACAACTTTTCTTCCATGGTGTGCCGCTATATCAATCACCTGTTGAACTCGGTGAACATGTGAAGAAAAGGAGGCAACAATTACGCGACGTTTAGTCGAAGAGATAACGCGATTAAGCGCTGGCATAATCTCTCGCTCTGATGGTGTGAAACCAGGAATATCGGCATTTGTGGAATCCACCATGAACAGATCCACACCTTGCTCACCAAGGCGCGCGAAGGTTCTTAGATCTGTGATGCGACCATCTAAAGGAAGTTGATCCATTTTGAAGTCGCCGGTTGCTAGCACTCGCCCAGCTTCGGTGTTAATCACTACGGCTAAGGCATCAGGTATTGAATGATTTACCGCCACAAATTCGAGAGTAAATGGTCCGATATCTTCAGTTCCGCCTTCACGAACTTCACGAGTCAGAGGTGTAATTCGATGTTCCTTCAGCTTTGCAGTTATCAATGCAAGGGTTAACGCTGAGCCATAAATTGCTATATCGCCACGCTCGCGCAAAAGGTATGGCACCGCACCTATGTGATCTTCATGTCCGTGAGTAAGGAATATTCCAATTACATCCTGTAGTCGATCTCGGATATATGAAAAGTCAGGCAAAATTAGATCAATTCCTGGCTGATTATCTTCAGGAAACAAAACACCACAGTCAACGATAAGAAGCTTAGATTTGTATTCAAAGACCGTCATATTGCGGCCAATTTCAGTTAAGCCACCTAGTGCGACGATACGCAAACCGCCATCAACTAACGTGGGCGGAGTACTTAAGTTCGGATGTGGATGATTCATTAGTTAACTGCGACGCCACCAGCACGCAGATCTTCGCGCAGCTGCGCAATCTGAGCATCTGTTGCATCGACGAGTGGAAGACGAGTGTGGCCACCAGGTAGGCCCATAAGTGTGAGAGCTGCTTTAGTAAGAATCGCACCTTGAGTACGGAAAGTACCGGTGTAAACCGGAAGTAGCTTTTGGTGAATCTCTAATGCGCGAGCAGAGTTACCTGCAAACCATGAATCAAGAAGTTCGCGCAAATCCTTTCCTACCGTGTGACCGCAAACAGAAACAAAACCGACTGCGCCAACTGAAAGCAGTGGAAGATTGAGAATGTCATCACCTGAGTACACAGGAATTCCGCATCGCTTAATGACCCAAGATGTTGAAGCAACATCACCTTTTGCATCTTTAAGCGCCACAATACGAGGATGTTCGGAAAGTCGAACAAGAGTGTCAGGTTCGATGGGAACACCGGTTCGACCCGGAATGTCGTACATCATCATTGGAAGATCGGTTGCATCAGCTACTGCACGAAAGTGCGCTTCGATACCGGCTTGTGGCGGTTTGTTGTAATAGGGCGTTACAACCAGCAAGCCATCTGCGCCAGCTTTTTCAGTTCGCTTTGCTTGATTAATCGAATACTCAGTTTCATTGTCACCTGCGCCTGAAAGAACTTTGATGCTTGGCCCAACCGTATTTCGAACTACACGAATGATCTCCTCTTTCTCAGAGGACTTAGTAGTTGGCGCTTCTCCAGTTGTTCCATTAACAACAATTCCATCATGCCCAGTTGACACTAAATGGGCTGCAATCTTTTCGATACCCGCCCAGTCGATCGCCCCATCTTTTGTGAAGGGAGTGACCATCGCCGTCAGAAGACGTCCAAATGGCGCAGGCGTTGTCATGTGGCGAACTCTACCCGTATTAAGGGGCGACTCGTCCAGACTTTTCAAAAGCTCCGTATGTAAGTGGCATCAATTTCGCGAATTCGGCTTCCATTTTCTCGGCAACCATCTCGATTTCCCGCTGTGGGTAGCTAGGAAAATGAGAGCCTTCTCGGCCCGTGCGTAAGGAAAGAAAGTTCATGAGAGCTCGAGCGTTCATGGTTACATACATAGAAGAGTATGTAGCTACAGGTAACACTGCTCGCGCTACTTCACGTGCTACGCCAGCTTCAAGCATTTTCACATAACTCTCGTATGCAACTACATATGCTGCCTTCATTGATTCAACTGTTATATCGAATTGTTCTTTAGTGCCATCGACAAAAGTGTAAGCACCGGTTTTACCGACCTGAACTAGTTTGCGTTCTGCTGATGGAACATAGAAGACTGGCTTTAATTCGCGATAGCGACCGCTTTCTTCATTGTAAGAAGCGATGCGATGGCGCATGAATTCGCGAAAAACAAAAATGGGCGCAGAGATAAAGAAGGTCATAGAAGTATGTTCAAAAGGTGAACCGTGACGTTCGCGTGCAAGGTAGTTAATTAATCCTGCTGAACGTGCTGGATCTTCACCAATTTCATCCATTGACTGTTCACCAGCTGTAGACACACGTGCTGCCCAAATTACATCGGCATCACTGGCACTGGCTTTAACTAACTCGACTGTTACATCGTCGCGGTAAATAATCTCTTCACTCATGGTCGCACCCTATCTATGCGCCCGTATCTACTATCGGATTTATACGGCACAATAGGCGCGTGTCCACAGTTGCCTCCACCACTTTCAGGGATTCCATGAGTGTTTCCATCACGGTGGGAGCCTACGGAGTGGCTTTTGGGGCTGCAGCCGTAGCCAATGGATTTACAGTTGTTCAAGCATGCCTCTTGTCACTACTGACATTTTCGGGCGCATCACAATTTGCAGTCATTGGTGTTGTTGGTGCCGGTGGCTCAGCCGTTAGTGCAATTGCAACCGCGTCATTGCTCGGAGTTCGAAACGCTCTGTACGGAGTAATCATGGCTCCGCGTTTGCAAGTAAAAGGTTTAAAGCGAGTTATTGCCGCGCAAGTGACAATCGATGAATCAACTGGTGTTGCTCTTGGTCAAGAGCCACGTGGAATTGATGCGATGCGCAAGGGTTTTTGGTACACAGGAATTGGTGTATTTGTCTTCTGGAATCTGTTCACCTTGGCAGGTGCACTTGGTGCCCAAGCAATGGGCGATGTACGAGCTTTTGGTTTGGATTCGGCAGTTCCTGCTGCTTTTTTGGGTCTGGTGTGGCCACGCTTAACTGGAAATTTTGAACGCGCACTTGCCGTTGGTTGTGCGATCTTTGCAATTGCCATGACACCGGTACTGCCAGCAGGTTTACCAATCATCGCAACCGCCTTTATTGCAATTGCAGTGGGGTTGAAGCGATGACAATCCAAACTATGACAACACTGTGGGTAGCAACTATTGGAACAAGCGTGATTGCTTTTCTTCTTAAATACTCTGGACATTCAGTTCCAGAACGTTGGCTTTCTCATCCAAAAATTCAGAAGATTAACGCGCTGATCCCAATCGCACTTTTAAGCGCGCTAGTAGCGGTGCAGAGTTTTTCGGAAAAATCCCAACTGATGATTGATCAACGTTTAGTTGGTTTATCAGCTGCAATCATCGCGCTGATTTTGAAAGCGCCATTTCCAGTAGTTGTGCTTTCCGCAGCGCTTTCATCAGCTGCGGTCTATAACTGGCTTTAGATAATTCCCAAAGCTTGAAGCTTGGCCTTTAGATCATTATCTGAGGGCTCAGTTAAGTGAGTGCCATCAGAGAAAACAATGACGGGAATCGACTTCGCTCCACCATTGATTTCGATTACCTTATCAGCAGCGGTCACATCTGCGTCGGTATCAATTTTTGTGTATTCAACATTGAGCTCTTTTAGTAGACGCTCTGATCGACGGCAATCTCCGCACCAATCGGCACCATACATAGTGATTTGA
>Ga0082207_1001237_pt1 | contig 12416 bp, 6 predicted proteins | sample LakMenEpi10Aug09_FD_71540 | JGI IMG/M metagenome (GOLD analysis project Ga0082207, IMG submission 71540) | reverse complement strand
TTGCCGGAAGTTATAGTATTCCAGCGTAACAAAAATGCATCAAAGCTATCCTCCAGTAACCGAGCTTTAGGCTTAGGCGATTTGTAGGCAGCTAAGGTATTGCCCTAAATCGGTAGGTACCGAGATCATCTGCCGACCACTTCTAATGCCTCATACTGGCTATGCAAGATTTGACTATTTAATATGTCCCGATGGTGCTCGTTCGCTAAAATGCTTTAGATAAATCGGCGTTCTCTGCAGCAATTCGTTGCCAAAGCCTGTTTCGTTAAGAACCTTATGCAGCGATGTCGCAGAGAACCACGGCGGTATGTTCATTAGGTCAACTTCATATGATAACATCTTGGATATTCGGTTAGTGTATATGCTCTGCTAATTAAAAATTACATAACTGCGGCAAGATTCGGTTCGTAAAAGTCCCCTGAAAACTGGAAACAGGCAGAAACTACTGCCGGATACCGTCGACACAACAGCCTTCATGGTAACCTGCTGGCCTGATTGCGCTCAAAATACGCATCTTGGTGCAGGTGTTTAGGTGTATGCGCTATAGCATTTACTAAGGAAAATTCACGTAGGCGATGGTCAGCAATGCCAGTTTGGTACAAAATGCTCGGTAGGTATAAAGGTGTAAAAATGTTTGTGTTTGACAAAGGTATTCAGACTACGAACACTGCTAATGCACTATGTTCTTTGAAATCTTGATTCTTCTTCACGCCAATATGGGGCTCGAATTTCTTTTAAGATTTTAATATTGGCACTGATGCCTCGGCGGCGCAGTTTCGCATCGAATGCTGAGGAAAAGCCTTTGTAATTGCTGGTCCCCGACCATCACCGGAAACTGTGGAGCATCGAAAAATAAACGACTAGATGTTTTTAGTACGATGACCGTATTTTATAAAGGCCGCTGCGTTTACGAGTCAGACTTTTTGTGATTCCGCTCTCCATCGTTACTTTTACCTCAATCAATTCTAGCCGAACAGTAAAAAAGTCGATTCTAAAAAAGGTCAGCCTGTTTTTACTAAAAAAAGTTTGTAGAATCTGATTCTGCAAACCCCATTTAAAAGTTTTTTACCATCAAACGCACGCCACTCGATCTGGGAGTTTGATTTTGATCACAGTCGCCGAACTAAAATCGTTGAGCAAAGATCACCTTTTAGAACTCGCAAAAAAATTTGCAATTGAGGGAAGGGCGTCGATGAAGAAAAACGACTTGATTTTAGCGATTACTCGCGTTGCCCGCAGAAGCGTTTCCAAAAAAACCACAATTCCAAAATTACAAAAAAGCAAGAAAACAGAACAGGGAGAGTATAACGACAGGAATGATTCGGCCGCTGTTTCCCTGTCTTCGAAGAACGGTTTAGCTGATCGAGAGGACACCAAATTTACTGCACCCCTAAATGCACCTGCCATTGGCACGAAGAGCAAGCCACCTAAAGCAAGAAGAAAAAGTGCCGAATCGATTACGACAGAGCAAAACCTTTCGAACACAGTTATTTCCGGGCGTAAAAATGCCGTAATTAAATCATCGAGCACGACACCTACGAAACCCACCGCCCAAACGCTAAGTACGCCGAAAGACAAAGCCGAGCAGTTAGGTAAGGGTAGACAACGAAGGCGGCTGAATATTGACGAAAGTGATCCTACATTAAGGCCCAAAATATCAGGAATCGGGAAGGGGAGTCTAGGCTCTACCGTGTCTGTGAAATCTCAGGCTGTGCGGGAAGAAATGAGGAGGCGAAGCATACAGTCAACACAAAATCGCGACTTGTCAACAGGCATATTAATTGCCGGTTCCGCGTTGCGCCTTGGCGGGCGCCAAGGTGCACCATTGCCCCACAAAGACCGAATCAGTTTGATCGTACGCGATTCATATTGGCTTCAGGCAGATTGGGAAATCACCCGTGCCTCTGTCGAGCGAATTCGAGTAGGCATGAGCGAAAAATGGCACAAAGCCCGTCCAGTGCTCCGATTAGTGGCCGTTGGGGATGCAAGCTCCAGTACGGCAGAGCAATTGATTCGCGACATTTTCATACATGGCGGAGTTAGCAATTGGTATATAGATGTCGATCAGCCGCCCTCAAGATTTAGGGTTGTTATAGGCTATCTTGCCGAAAATGAAAAGTTTTACGCGATTTGCAGGAGCAATGTAGTTACCACACCAAAGCCGGATGCCGCAAATCGCCTCGATCTACATTGGCGAGATATAGCCGAAGATTATGAACGCATATATTCTCTTAGCGGTGGACATGATCCGGCAGGAGGCGACGAATTGAAGGAACTTTTTGAGGAAAGGCTACAGCGCCAAATGCCGATACGCGCTGTCGAGAACTCCACCAGTGATACTGAATCTGTTTTAGATCGGCATCGAACCTTGCCTTTTGAGGTGGATGCGGAGCTAATTTTATTCGGCAGCACAACCCCAGGTGCTACCGTTTTGCTTTCTGGTGAACCGGTAAAACTTCGAGCAGACGGTACGTTTACCGTGCGTGTGGCACTACCAGACAAGCGGCAAGTTTTACCTGTAGTTGCTCAAAGTAAGGACTCTCTAAAGCAAAGAACGACGGTTATCGCCGTAGAGAGAAACACCAAAGTCATGGAAGCGGTAGATAGAGATCAAGCATTTTGAGTTCGGAAAACTGTTAGTCAAAAATTAAGCCAGCCTTTGTGAGGCGGGCTAATGTGGCATCCATCAATTGATCTTCCGCAAACTCATCTATTGCCTGATAGGTTACACTAAATCTGAGGTGTGGACCAGCATCGTCCCAAGGTACAGTGACAATGCCGCAATTTTCAATGAGGAATTGGGTTGCGTCTTCGGCTTTAGCGAAGACATCACCGCCTTTTGTTCCTGTTGGCGACTTGGCGTATAAAAAATAGGTCCCTTCAGGCATGGAGCACTGAAACCCACACTTCCTTAAAATACCGACAAGCTTCATTAGTCGTCTTTTGTACTTCTGGTTAATTGCAAGTGGAATTGATTCGTCATCAAGTGCTACAGTAGCAGCTTTTTGTATTGCCATAAATTGACCACTGTCGCTGTTGTCTTTCACGTCGGCGAAGGCTGAAACGATCCTAGAATTGCCGCAGACCCAACCGATTCGCCAACCAATCATATCGAAACCTTTGCTCATCGAATGGACCTCAACTCCAACGTCGATCGCCCCGGGAGTCTGGAGAAAACTTCGAGGAGCCCCGTGGAAACTCAGCAAAACGTGTGCGGCATCTTGGATAACAACAAAATTCTTCTGTTTCGCCAGAGCTACAACCTTGGAGTAAAATTCCGCTGTGGCAGTTTTACCTGTTGGTGAGTTCGGGTAATTTAGCACAAGCAATTTTGTCTTTTCAAAGACACTGTCGGATATTGAATCGAGGTCTGGAAAAAAACTGTTCTCTTTTAAGAGCGGCAGACGAATTACTTCCCCTCCGTAATAACGCGTATGAGTTCCAGCGACAGGATATCCCGGCACTGTCATAAGCGTGATGTCGCCTGGATTAATAAAGCATGCTGGTAGCATTGCGAAGGCTGGTTTGCTACCGATACAATGATTGATTTGAGTAGCTGGGTTTAGCTGCACACTAAACTTTCGTTGCATGAAACGTGCCACAGTTTCCTTAAACTCGCCAATGCCGTTGTCTGCGTAACCTCTATTTTCTAACTTGTTGATTTCTACTTCCATGGCCCTCCGTACTTTTTCGGAAGCCATGGAATCATTCTCGCCGATGCCAAAATCAATTAGCAATCGTTCCGGATGATGAGCCAAGGCTTTTCGTTTGGCCCTTTTTATCTTCTCAAACTTATAAATCTCAGTTCCTTTGCCGTAGTTCACGCCCCCGATTCGTTCCGCAAACAAGCTTTGGAAATACGGATCACTTGTATCTTGAAAATTAAACATAGATTGTCCTTCCAGGAATCCTAGCGAAGGAAGCTCGCAAACATGAAATAAACAAAACTCGCCAACAATCGTTACTCGCTAGTTTAGCGGCATTAAAAAATCCCGAAAGTCACTATCCAAGAATGCATGCGGTTGGCGAACGTAAAGATTGCGTCGCTAAACGCTGTTCAAATCTCATCCTCGCTTGTTGTAAACGGTCAACTTAAAGGAGCCAACGCGCATGGCAGCGGCAGAAAAATCCGACCTAGAGACCTCGGTAATCCGAGCGAGATATGAAGAACTCGCTCAACTCGCTGGGTCTCTGGCGCACGAAATCAAGAATCCGCTGTCAGTGATCCACATGAACATCGAGTTGCTTAGCGAAGAGCTAACCGACATCCGATCCCCTGTTCGTCGGCGTGTCTTTGATAAAGTCGAGATCATAAGGCAGCAATGTGAACGAATGGAGTCGCTATTGCGAGACTTCTTGCGATATGCCCGCTTGGCCCAGATCGACCTAGTGCCGGGAAATCTCAATGAACAGATTGACAGGGTGCTTCGTGCCTATAAGGCGCAAGCCGATTCAGCGGGAATAGAAATCCGAAAATACCTTGACCCCGACCTTCCAGCGATAATGCTTCACAGCGACTCTATTCAAGCAGCGCTGATGAACTTAGTTAAAAATGCCATAGAGGCCATGGATGCAGGAGGACAGCTATGGGTAAGAACGACAATTACCAGAGACGGAGTAGCGCTCGAACTTATCGACACTGGATGTGGCGTTGATGACACAACCCTAATGCACATGTTCGAGCCTTTCTACAGCACAAAAGAGGGTGGTTCGGGCCTAGGGCTCCCAACATCGCGTAAAATAATTGAAGCACACGGGGGAAGGATAAGTGTTCAAAGCGAAGTAGGGCGTGGTACTAAATTCGTTATAGAATTCCCATCCCCAAAACGAATAACTAAGAATAGGAGCCAGGATCCGATGTCTCCTATCAATTTTTGATCATTTTTAGTAAACTGGCTAAACAGAGCAAGATACCGCTTGATCTTCGAGTAATTTGCGTTGCATGCGTGTACTTAGCGTAATCGCAGCCCACCCAGGCTGACAATCAAAGTGCGATTACGCGACAGTAATTTTATTTTGAATGCGGCATCTCAGCGATCGTGGTTCGTTTTACTTCTTAAGCATAAGAAATCAGTTGGTTTAATGGAATTAAAAATCAAGCAAAGGCTGTGAACACAAAACCAGAAATCAAATTTTGCATCGACACTTATCGTACCAGGAACCTTTTCCGAACCACATTATGGTACGGTCCAGTGTATCATTTGGTTCAAGAGGCTAGGGGCAATACAATTGCAGTGAAATTGCTAAATTGTGCGGATAACTAATGGATATAAATTACAGTTAAAAAACCGGAAACCTTGCAGTGTTCTACCGCTTAGATCTTAAAATGAAAAACTTCTCTTCCAATGCTGTCACCTTGATACCGAAGTTGACTGGAATAGTGCTTTCGCTTTTGCTAGTCGCGCATTGGCTGGTTTTTCAATCGCATGTAGCCTTGGCGCAGAGGGAGCTTATAGAAATCCCCCAAGCCAACCCCGATGCAGAAGTCGCCGCAATGGCTATGTTTGAAGGAGCAGCAGCAAATCTGTTCGCATCGGATCCAAAAATATGCAAGCCGATACAAATTAACTTTGATTCGAAAGGACAGCTCTGGGTGGCAAGTAGTGAAGTTTACCCACATATTAAACCAAGCGATACCGCTAATGACAAGATTATAGTGCTTCGAGATCAGGATGGCGACGGGACATGCGATTCGAGCACGGTATTTGCCGACGGGCTCTTAATCCCAACAGGCGTCGCCCCAGACGAAAATGGTGGTGCTTACGTTGCTGCCAGCACAGAGCTTTTGCACTTTACGGATACAAACGGTGACGGGAAGTCAGACTCGAAGAGGGTAGTACTTAGTGGTTTCGGGACCGAAGATACGCATCATCTAATCCATACGCTGAGGTGGGGGCCAGATGGATGCCTCTACTTTAATCAGTCAATTTATATCCATAGTCACATCGAGACCGCTTTTGGAACAAAGCATTTAGATGGCGGAGGCATTTGGCGATACAACCCGGAAACAGGTGATCTGTCAGTCTTTGCAAAAGGTTTAGTAAATCCCTGGGGACATGCGTTCGACGCATATGGCGAGTCATTTGCAACCGATGGCGCAGGCTCTGAGGGGATTAATTATATATTCCCTAACGCGGTCTATGCAGCTTCTCCCGGAGAGGTCCGGTGGTTGCCTGGCTTAAACCCTGGAAGCCCAAAACACTGCGGTTTAGAAGTTATTTCAGGCAGCCACTTCCCCGCTTCTTGGTGGGGGAGTTTAGTCACAAATGATTTCCGAGGGCATCGCGTTTGTCGATTCACAATTCAACCATCTGGAAGTAGTTATATAAGTCGGCAGCAACCAGAGATTGTAAAAAGTTCCCACATCGCTTTTCGCCCCGTGGATGTAAGGATTGGTCCCGACGGAGCCCTTTACATCGCTGACTGGTACAACCCCATCATCCAGCATGGTGAGGTCGACTTTCGTGACAGTCGTCGCGACCGTGGGCATGGCAGGATCTGGCGCATCTATATGAAAGGCAGGCAACTAGACAGCCTCCCTGATTTTTCTAATGCAACCGTAAGCGATCTTCTTGGTTTATTGGAAAGTCCGTCTTTGCCGGTGCGTCAGTTTTCCAGGCAACATCTTTGGAAGCGGCTAAGCGGCGACAAGGCTGTAGTAATGAATGCAGCGTCAGAATGGAGATTAAAAGCCACTACCGCTGACTCTCTAAGTAAACGAGCGCTTGAAGTCCAATGGCTTGGGGAGGTCGGCGGGCTGTTTGTCACCGAAGTAGTAGAGCACATAAGAATGAGCGTGCCGAGTGCCTCCAGTCGTCCTTCTTTGCGTAGCGCGATTCGTACAGGAGGTATTAAGCAACCTGTCGTAGATGCGTGGATTAAAGATGTATTACAAGGGAAACACAATCCAACAATCCTTGAAAGTATTGTTGGATTGGGGAAGGAAGTTGAAGGCGATGCTGCATTGGAGTCTGCCGAGATGTTGATTAAACATGCTCAAAATCAGTCGACTGAACCTATTGATCCATCAATCGACTTTGCCCTTTGGCAGTCGCTACGTAAAACAAGCCACTCGTGGGTCAAGGCACTTGGGTTAGGGGAACTCAAGTGGAAGCCAAACGATTCAGGACTCGCGTACGCTATTACTGCGGCGTCTAGCGAGTCGGCGGCCAATGCAGTTTTTCCACTTCTAAGTGACGCTCAAATAGGTGCCTCTCTTAGGCAATCGCTTGTCGCAGCAATCTCAGTGTCAGGAGACCCCAATACATTGGGAAGGCTGCTTGAATTGGGATTCAGAAATCCGAAACTGGGCCAGCATATCAAAGATGCTTACTGGCTTGATGAGATGATCCTTGAGAATCTTGTCGAGAGATATTTCAAAGACAGAACTGTACCGAGTAATGGCGGCAAACTGCTGGCAGAAAAATTCCCAGATTTGGAATTGCTGCCTGAAGGTCCAAGGCTAAGAAATCTATTACTTAAGGCTTTTGGGGTTTGGCAACATCCGGTATTGGCTAGACATCTGATTGATCTGTCGAACTCGATTAACACTTCGGAAGAGTCACTATCCGGAATAGTAGATTCATTAGGCTTTTATGAATCACAAGACGCAAAAAAAGAACTGCTTAGATGGTGCGAAAATGGCGTCCGTGTCAAAAAGCCGATAATTGCTGTAAAGGCAGCTACAGCGCTGGCAATTAATAACCCTAAAGATTCAGCGCAAGAAGCTGCCAACTTATTGAATAGCCTGGAAAGTGATTCACTGGCTACTCAATTAATTTATTCTCTACAGTCTAACCAAAAAGTTGTGGACAGTCTAATAAATATTCTACCTTCTAATTCTCTTGGACGTGAACGTGCTCGTGCCCTTATTTCGGCACTAAGGAATAGCGGTGGCAATGAAAGGCTTGAAAGTGCAATCTTTTCTTCAGGCAGATTAGACAAGACAGGTTGGGAGCCCTCTCCAAACCTTAACGAGGAAATCCTTAAGAGAGCTAAAAGTACAGGTGATCCCGTCAAGGGAGAAAAAATATATCGCCGACAATCGCTACAGTGTATCAGTTGCCACGCAATCGGAACGGGCGGAGGAGTAGTAGGACCAAATCTTATCTCACTAGGGAGCAGTTCTCAACCAGACTATATTTTAGAATCCCTGTGGTTGCCTAATCACCGCGTCAAGGAGGGTTACAATAGCGTAAGCATTTTGACCAATGACGGAAAGCTTCTGTCTGGTATACCTATTGGTCGAGACGACGAAAACTTACGAGTAAGGCTCGCCAATGGCAACGAACTAGCAATCCCAATCGAAACTATCGACGATGAACAGCCTGGACAATCATTAATGCCTAGAGGTCTTGTCGATTCCTTGACCAAGGAAGAGTTGATTGATCTAGTTGCTTTCCTGTCTGCACTTGGCCGTATATCCGGCTTCACTGTATCAACCGATCCGGTTGTGAGAAGCTTTGAAACTTTGGCTGTTACACAAGACGCTATTAGGCGACTGAACAGGACAAGCATCGATTCCGTTGCGTCAGAACATGACAATCCGACTTTCAAATGGCGCCTAATAACCACAAAAGTAGACGGAACCTTACCTCTAGAAGAACTTGAGGTTTTCAAGCAAAATGCCGCATCGCCAACACTCAGCTTCATTAGGTTTAACTTTGATATACCGCTAGCAGTGCAAACAACAAAGATAGGCATGAACTCTGAAATCGCTTATTTATGGGTAGATGGAAAGCCGATCCCTCCCGAGAACTTGTATGCAATCGAGTTTAGTAGCGGCCTACACCAAATTGTAATCGGTGTTAATCCGCTTAACTTCAAGTCGAACTTTAGTGTCTCAGTACAGACGCAATAGTGCGTATCGTTTTTCGATACCGCTGCTTTTGCATCAACATTAATTTTCGCTCTAAAACAAACCGAGGAGGCCTATTGGATACTTCTTAAGTGTCCATCTGCCATTTAAGGATTGTATCGTTTTTAAGAAGTAGTAATCAGACAGAACCGAATGAAGAATTTGTTGTATCAATATAATAAGCAATCGACACGTATCTTCCGGCCTGACCGTCAGATCGCCGATTGCCAGTCGTGCTCAGAAATTGACTTTCTTCCAGGAAGGCTTCGTGCCCCATGTCGCTATGTTTAAATTTTTGCAGTGAGCAGAGCATCAATATTAGCGATCGGCGACCTCAAAGCGATTGCACGTCTACTGAACCGTTTTCAGTCAGGCAACAGTGTGTGTGAGCAAGATTGACTTCGATTTTTGCACAGCATTTACGTCTGCGCATTGACGCGAGCGGATATCTTATCCGAGCAAGGAAACTTTGTCTCTGTTAGTTTGAGCAAGAGATAGAGGAGCCTTGGTGAAGCGTTTCCGTCAGCAGATGCGTGAGTCAATGAAGACGCCGTCTACTGCCTCAAGCCAATCCATGATAGTAGTCTTAATATATTAGAAATGGAACGGAGTCCTCGCACGAAAATCAAGCAAGCTTTGTCGGCTGCTAGCAGCCGTGAAGTTACGCAGTCGACGTAACGCATGCTGACAACCGGTCCGCGAGACCTAGAGACTCCCATAACCGTTTACGGGCGGGTGAAAAATTTGAGTAAGCGTACAGAGCGATCGGATTTGGTTTGCCCCGTTGGCGGTGTCCGATTAGGCCCCGCCGAGCATCCTGTGGAGCATTTTACGCTTCGCGTTGCGAATGACCGCTAGCTCCGCTTTATCGCGCCGCTCCACTTCCCGATAGGTGCGGATCGCTTCTGGATGACTCGCCTTCCATACGTCCGGCAGTAACTCACTGGGCTTGGCCGTACCTCGGTTCAAGTGCTCGATGACATCCCGCAGATACTCTTGCACGTCCAAGTCGTGACGATGAGCGCTGGCCACCAACGTCATCAAGTTGGCGTTCCGCATCCCAGCACGTAGCGATCCGATAAATAGCCAGTTCTTCTTGCCCACAGCTATCCGCTTCATCAGTCGCTCGACCCAGTTGTTATCGATCGGTAACGCCCCATGCGCCACGTACTCGTTCAGGGCCGCCCAGTGGTTGCGTACATAGCTCAATGCCCCCCCAAGCTTGCTCGCTGGTAGGACGCTTTTCGCTACGGATCCATCAAGCCATTCGCCCAATCGAGCCAATATCAGCTTCGATTCCTTTTGACGTACCTCCGTTCGTTGATCATCCGACCATTCCAATGCGCGACGCTCGATATCGTACAACTGACTGACCAATGCCAGTGGCATCGCGCTGACGTTGAGATCGACTTCTCTAGCGTCATAGACATGTCGACGCGCATGCGACCAGCAAGCCATTCGAATCATCGAACTGCCAGGTGCCAAGACCACGCTCAAATTGCCGGAATAGCAATCAGCCATCACATGTCCGGTGTAGTCAACCAAAAACTCCGCGGGTCCGTCGCGATGTCTAGACACGCGGAAGTCGAAGACGTCATAAGGTGCGTCTGCTCCTCCCGAGTAGGCCCACATCTTTGCGTCCAGCGATTTCTCTCGCTTAAGCTTCGCTTCGTGAATCTTTTCGACCAGACGCGTCGTGCGTGAACACTCCCCGGTCACTTCGGGGATTTCGCTGGGCATCAGCAACGTCACGCCCGTGTCATCCATGCCGATATACTGACCAGCCAACAAGCGGCGAATCATCAGCTTGGGCAACTCTTCTATCGCCTCGGCAGCCAAGTCGGTCTGATAGTCAATCGTCGAGCGGGTCGGTGTCCAGCCGCTAGCGCTAAAGATGTCTTGCAGTCGGTAGTAAGGAATGTGCAGTCCGAACTTCCCGTTGATGATCGCTGCAGAAACGCTGGCGTCGTATTTGCCTTGCTCGCCCAGTGCCGCTGGCATTTCCTCGCGGCTGGCCTCGGTTTTCGGGGCTTCCACGGTAGCAAACACAGGCTCCAGGAATCGCTTGACGAAGGCTTCCGCGGGCCGATAGCACATCACTTCGCGAGCTTCATAGCGGAGTAAAATCAGCTTGCCTTCATCGATCAGTTTCTGCTTGTCAGCAGGAATTCCGACCTTCACCTCTTCACGTCGCAAGTTTGCCGGGAATTCGTCAGCGCGTCGCTTCGCCTCTTTCTTGCGTAGGCTGCGGGTGTAGGTGATCTTCTGCAGCGTTTGTTCGGCCTCGCGTTTGGCAGCTTCGAGAACAGCTTGCAGCTCTTTGTCCTCCGGGAAGTCAAGCAGCTGTTGGTCTGGGTTAATGTACTTCTCGCTACGATTACCAGCCAGCAACTTTTTGAATGCCGCGTGTGCTTCGGCAAGGTCTCTTTCGAGCCGATCGATTCTCGACGCTTGCTCCTTGAGGAATGCCGATTGCATCACGATAACGTCGTGTGCGGTGCTCAAATCTTTCGGAAGTTCATTCTCGTTTTGCATGGTGGTACTATAGCGCGAATTGCCTAGAGCGCAAGTGGTCTTCGCCAACACGACGCTTAAAAAGTAAAAGTTTTTAGAGCTAAGCAACGGCAGACGGGTTGGTGGTTGGAAGGTCAGGAGCGACGTAGCGTTTTCGTCGTCTGACGCTTGCCAAGTCGATGCCTGAAAGGAGCATGCTGAGCTCTGAAGCATCGATCTCCAGATGCTTAGCATCAGAGCTTGGTTGCGGATGCTGAAGGGTTCCTCGCTCTAGCCTCTTTTGCCAGATCGCGATCCCATCTTTATCCCAATACATCACCTTCACGCGATTGCGTCGGAGGTTGATAAACATGAATAGGCCACCGTTACGAACATCCATGGCAAGGTCGTTCTTGACGATCCCAAAGAGCCCGTCATAGCTCTTACGCATATCGACAGGTTCGCGATGCAAGTAGATCTTGATTAAGGGTGAGATGCTGATCATCGAGCCACCGGCCACGCGTGTTGAAGGACGGTATCGAGCGCAGCCAAGGCATCGACTGGAACGGAAACTCGCGTCCCGTCGCAGGCCCGTAAAACGACGAACTTCGCACTACCGCCTCGCACGACGACGGGCACGAAAGCCGACGACACGACAAGGCTGGTGGATGACTTTGAGTGAGGGTTGGGTTCGAGCTTGCGTTGCCAGTAATGGAATGAACTCCGGCCGCAGCCGAGGGTCCTGCAGAACTGCTGGATCGTTTGGCCGCTTTGGCGGAACTGCTCGAAGCGTTCTTTCCAGAGCTGGAGTTTGGCCTGGCTGGTACGTCGCGACATTGGGGCGATTCTCCTGCGATTTGCATAGCGAAAGTGCAACAACGCAAGAAACCTACAACTCAAAACCGCGACAAGCCGTCAAAAACTTCGACCCAACTATGTACGCTTACAATACAACTGCAATCAAGTGGAACCACTCGACGTAGAGTTGCGAGGGGTAAACTTTCGGTCTTACAACTGCCTGTCCCCCCTCTTGCCGAGCAGCGGCGGATAGTCGCTAAGTTGGAGA
>Ga0082207_1001236_pt1 | contig 12417 bp, 13 predicted proteins | sample LakMenEpi10Aug09_FD_71540 | JGI IMG/M metagenome (GOLD analysis project Ga0082207, IMG submission 71540) | reverse complement strand
ATACACAATATTTTTGCGATCGTCAAGTTTTCTTCTCTCGGCCACACTCTTAAAACAAGGAAAAAGTTGTAAATTGAGAGTCTGAGGATTAAGGAAATGGTATGCTAAGACAAAAGAAACCCGACCAAAAACCAATCGCCCAATATAATCACATGGGAGAGTATCGGCAAGTTGCTGTTAAGATTATAGATGATCGAGGGATTGAAAGAAAGTTTGAAGATTATTCAATTAACTTAAGAGACTCGGTTTCTGGATTTATACTAGAATAGGTTAAAATTTTTAATTTCAAGAGGATTTAACTATGATTTTGGCTATCAATAAAAAAGATGTAATTTTAGAGAACATCGAAACTCTAACAGTACAACAACAGGAGGCAGTTTTAGAATTTATTGAATTTTTGCGATATAAAGCGCAAAAGCAGGAGGAACAGGTAGAGGAAAAACAACCAATTTCTGCTTATGAAGCAGCGAAAGAGTGGGCGGGATGTGTAGACTTTGGCCCTGGTGATTTGGGGACAAATAAAGAATATTTAAAAGGTATGGGTAAAAAATGAAAAGAAACATATTACTAGATACAGGGGTGTTAGTGACATTTATTAATAAAAGAGAAAAACTACATCCCTGGACAAAGGAACAATGGAAAAAGATTGAACTGCCTTTATTAACTTGTGAAGCGGTAATAACTGAGGCTTGTTTTCTACTGCAAGATGTCTATGAAGGTGAGGAAGCAGTGATGAATTTAATCAGTCAAAAAATCATTTCAATTCCTTTTCAACTGAATGATGACAGCGAAGCGATAAGAGAATTGATGAAACGGTATCAAAATGTGCCGATGTCTTTAGCAGATGCTTGTTTAGTCAGAATGAGTGAGTTAATTTCCGGTAGTTGTGTATTAACGTTAGATAGCGATTTTCTCGTTTATCGAAAGAATAAAAATCAGATAATAGATTTAATTTTTGGCGACGGAGAAAATTTTTAATGGCGGGTAAAATCCAATATCAAATATAAAAACAACTTTTTATTAAGTAAATTAGTGTAATTATCTCTTATATTATTCTCAAGACTGACTAAAAATTCACGAAAAAATGGTTAATTACTTAAAAGATTTATTAATTATCAATTGTTCTAAGTCTAAATATTCACAACTAGAATTTTTACCAGCAATTGAACGTTACAATGGCGTGGCTTTTCGAGTTGTACGAAAGTTTTTACAGGAACAAACAACTGATTATTTAGATATTTTTATTTTATCTGCTAAGTTTGGACTGATACCTGCTTATCAGTTGATCCCTAATTATGATCAGAAGTATGAAAGTAACCCAAATAAAAGTGTAGCTGGTGTAACAGTTAGTGATAACTTAGCACTTTCTACTCCCGATATGCCAGAAGAACATAGTACAGATATTTATAGACTAATTGAAGCTGATTTAATAGAAGAAATTATTGGAAAAGAAATTAGATCACCTCAAAATTTACCTAATTCTGGTGCTGAGGTTTTTATTGCTGACTCTAGTGAAGTAGTCAAGGTTTTAGGAATAGAGAAAAAACAATCGGATGGTTTATTTTTAGGGGAAACAGTAGGAGGTGTTAAAACTGATAGATGCTATTAAGGGAGTTAAATCAGATGCTACGGATGAAATGTTAAGAGCTTTACCTAAAATGCCCCAGGGAACTTGTTTAATTTCTGGTACTTATGAAAGTATTAAACATACAATTCCAGTTAAAATTAGAACCCGCACAACTGAAGATTCAGAAGGTGGTAAAACTCCTGATATTTTTGGAGAAATGCAAGATAAATGGATTGATAAAATTAATGAATTAAAACAAAAGGATAACTAAAATGCCTCGCAAGAAAAAAATTAATGATACTCACTCACCTTATAGACAACTAGAAATGAATTTTGACGACATTTTTAATCCAGAAAATTCTGAAATTTTAGATCGTGATCAAGTCAATAGTTATGATACTTTTAAAAATCACGATCCATTAGCAGAAACTCTTGAGTATATGACTAAATTAGTTAAAGCCCAAGATCAGTGGGAAACAACTATTAAAAGAGCAAGAGAGGATTTACTACAAAAAGATCCAAGAGAATTGTATCTTGAATTTTTTAAGGATTTACAAGAACAAATAAGAGAAAATGCAGAACAATCAGAACGTTTAGCAAAATTACTAAAACAAGTTGCTATTCGTGGTTTTGGAATGACAAAGGAACAAGTAAATATTAATCCACCAGCAAAAGGAAGCCGTAAGTGGAGAATAGAATTAAATGAAGACTTAATTAAAGAACATCTTGCTAGTCATATTGTCGGTAAATATTTTCTTAATTTCATTGAAAGTGATGATAGTTTATGGAATAATGGCAATTTTTTAATCGGTTCTTCAGATGTTAGTCAACATCGTAGTTCAGTACCTTATCCGGCTCGTTTTTTCAATCGCACTGTTCCTTTTTTATTAAATAATGCTGCTGGTGCAATTGTTAGAGTAAACAATGGCAAAGCTATTTTTGATCAGGGTAGATTTAATCCAGAACCTAATCAAGAGTTACTCAAATGGATGTTAATTGATCCATCTTATCAAGATGAATTAGAGCCTGAAGATTTTCACCGTTGTACTGCTTCAGCGATGGATGTGGGACAATACATTTTTGATCATGAATATTTATTAAACGCTGGTAGAGATTGTCCTGATATTATTCTTAGAGATGGCAGTTTATTTCCTCAAGATGCTTATTTAGATAATTTTATCATTAATAATGAACGTGGGAAATTTACACAAAAAGCAATTCAAGAACTCTTAAAATGTCTAAATTCTGCTAGAGACTTTAACCGTATTTATTGTGGAGTTTCCAAAAATGTTCGTTTAAAGGTATATAGTGCTGTTTTAGACTGGTATATTGCTAAAAATATAGATGAAAACTGGGAAATAGGAAACTATACGCTAACAGATGGACAAGCAATGACTTTACTATTAGCTTCTCCAGATTGTTTTGAAAATGGGTTAAAAAAAGCTATTTCTACTTGTTTAATTCGTAGATCATTTACAACTAGAGCAACTTTGAATGAAAAAGCTAATTTAAAGAACCTAGAACCTTTTTTTGATCGTTATATTAAACGGATTAAAGAAGAAGGAAGCCGTATTGATATAGCTCCATATCAACAGTTATGTAAAATCTTTCATACTTATATGTTTTTTATTGGACATTCTAAAACCCCAAGTAAATTGTTACCACGTTATGAATTTTTTTCAGAAAATAATGATAGTATTGAAACAATATCTGCTAAGATATTAACAGCTATAAAATACTGTAGTTTTGAAGTTGATGAGGATCATTCTTTTATGAGTGATGAAGCTATTACTTATTTAATCCCATCTGTTACACAGCAATCTCATATCTATTCTAAAGATGTAGGTAAATGGTTAACTCAAAATGTTAAACAGCAATTATTATCTAAATATCAATCTTTTATTAAAACAATAGTTTAAAAAATTAGTGCAAATTGTAGCTGGTTTTGGTTTAAAAGGAATAAAACCCCGTGTGTGGGATTAAACATCACCGCATTACTTAAAAGACTTACAAGCGGTGATGATTTCTTATGCTGATTTTCATAAAATGCCTAGTCAAAGAAAACAAGCAATGGAAAAAGGTTTACATGAACATTTAGGTGTACCTAAAAATGTGAAATTTTATCTTGATAATGGGGCTTTTTCTTTTGTTAAAAATAATCAAGAAGTACCCGTTAAAGAATATGCTGAATTTGTCAGAGAAGCAAAACCAGATTGGTTTCCTATTCCTCAAGATTTTATTCCTACTCCAAAAATGACATTAGAGGAACAAGAAGAATGTTTTAATAAAACAATGAATATGAACTTTCGCTATTATCAAGGTGATTATGTTCCTGTTGTTCATATTAGTAATTTTTTAGAAAAATATATTGAGAAAATCATTGAAAGTAAAGCTTTATCAAATAAACCTTATATTGCTTTAGGAGGAATTGTCCCCAATTTATTAAGAGCATCTAAAGCAATTCCCCATAAACAAATTATAGATAATTTAATTCATTTTCGCCAACAATTTCCAGATCAAAAGTTACATATTTTTGGAATTGGGGGAACAGCAACCTTACATCTTGCTGGATTATTAGGTATTAATTCGGTTGATTCTAGTGGGTGGCGCAATCGTGCAGCCAGGGGTTTAATACAACTACCCGGAACAGGCGATCGCATAATTTCTCAACTAGGAAATTGGCGAGGGAGAACTATTAGTAAAGAGGAAGAAGAAAAGCTGAAACAATGTCAGTGTCCAGGTTGTAAACAAGGTGGTTTAGAAGGGCTTAAACTTAGTGGAGGAATTGGTTTTTATAATCGAGCAACTCATAATTTATGGGTATTACTAGAAGAAGCTAGACAAATTCAAGAACATTTACACATATTAAAAGATTATGAAACTTGGTATCAAGAACATTTAGATAATACAACTTATCGCCCTTTAATCCAGGAACTAATTTTAGAACTTAAATTATTTACAAATTAACTAATAAAAATTTGGTAGTGTTGCATTAATTGCTTTCTCTCAAAATTACCCGAATGGGAGCAAAAGAATTTAAAACAATTTTGGCTACCTACCTACTCACCCCAGCTAAATTTAATTGAGATCTTGTAGAAATTTATTAAATACGAAGGTATGGAACCGAAGCATAACGGACGGGAATACCTGTCTGATCTTGAATTTCTTGGGCAAAATTTTGTAAAACAGACGGACTAACAGATTTTAATTTTATGGTCTGATAGGGTAGGTTTTCTAGTGGGGAGTGATTTTCTCGTCCAGCTAATTCATGTTTTAACGGTTTGGGACGGGTGGGAGTATTCAGTTGAATTTCTGTGGGTGCGATCGCTTTTACCCAACGGAGATATTCTTGGCGCTCTGACAATGACCAAGGAGATAAAAGCATCGTTTGTAGTCCCAATTCTCCAGGGAAAATTCGACTAAATTCTTGAATATCACTAAGCAACTCGGTGAGATTAATTTCCGTTACGGGTCGATTAACTCTTTGCAGTTGGGCGGTAGAAATTCCATCGAGTTTGATAGATACGCGATCGGCTAAAGCTAATTGTTCTCGAACTTGCGGATCATATAAAGTTGTACCATTGGTTAATACTAATGTGCGACGATGAGTTAAGATTTTAATTGCTATCAGAATTTCCCCTAAGTTCGCCGCCAAAGTTGGTTCTCCACTCCCACTTAAAGTAATCACATCCACATCCCACGGGGAAAATTCTGTTAATGCTTGTAATATCCGCTCCGTCGGAACATAAATTCGGCGTTGCTCGGTTTTTATTTCAATTTCTCCCAGTTGACAATAAACACAGTTAAACGAACAGGTGGAAATCTCACCAATCGGATCAATTCCCAATGACTTCCCATATCGCCATGAAGATACAGGGCCATAAACCGGGGTAAATTCTGAGGGGGAGGGTTTTATAGTTGTCATATTAACTTAACCCATTTCTTGATAAACAATTCCCAATAGGCCAGCCACAAACAGCAACATCACAATTCCCAACAAACCAGCCAAGGGTTTACCTCCTAATCCTGTTAACCATTCTGGAACCTTCCCAGAAGCCGTAACACCCACAAGGGTATCAATACTCGTAATTCCCCAAATCCAACCCGCGTGTAAGCCGACGGCTAGACCTAAAGAACCTTGATCGCACAAACAAGCGAAAGCCAACACCATTCCCATTAACCCCAGTCCGGGTAATTGCGGTAAGGTGTTGCGGACTTCCCAAAGCAGATGGCTGAGGGCAAAAATCAAGCTGGCGATGGTCGCCGCCACAAACCAGGAATAATCTTGCTGTAATTGTTTTTGTAAAAATCCTCGAAATATTAACTCCTCTGTACTGCTAATCCACAGAGCAATCAGCAAAATCGGCAGTAAAATAGATGCTTTTTTTCCTAACTGAATCCACTTATTTCTAGGGTGCAGATCGGCATTCAAGGTTGAGGACTGTTTATCGGTTTGCACAGATTCCTGGGGTCGCCAATGACTCAAACCCAGAACAAATTGAAATCCAAACAATAGGATCAGGCTGATAACAGCTAGACTGAAACCAATGGCAGTGGATTGAAAAAACTGCGATCGCCAACTTAAACCATAATCCCAGAAGGATTGACCCTGAACTTGGCTAATTTTCCACAAAACTATCGGGGCAATTCCATAAAGAGGCGCCAGTAACCCCAATTTTTGGGTTTCATTTAGGGGTGCAGGAGGACGCCAATTCAGAGCGATCGCACTAATAACAGCAATTGGCATCCATAGACCCATCCACACCCCAAAAAAAATTATAATTTTAATCGGGGTTGGTGCATTTACCAGCCATGAAAACGTCATTTTAATGGCTCAGGTGGTAGAATTTACTCTTCTTCGTCACCGCCAGCATCTTTACCATTTTCGACTTGAATCAGGTGAATATGCTTGTATCCGAGCTTGATATCAAACTCATCCCCCGGTTTAAGTCCCATTTCTTTGGTATAGGTTGAGCCAATCACAATTTGACCGTTTTTGTGAACGCTCACCATATAAGTTGCTTCCCGACCCCGACCATCTTTTGTACCATCGGGACTGAGCGGAATACCCCGTGCTTTGAGCACTGCGTCATAAAAATCTGTGAGATTGACCCGAACTTGGCTGTCCTTTGTCGTGCTGTAATAACCGCACAGCTTTGCTGTTTCACGCCGAGGCATATGAGACAGTTCTTTTACTTTTTGAAGCAGAGCCTTTCCGGTTAAGGGAGTGGGTGCAGGTTTATTCATGTTCTTCTTAATCTCCTTACTTCTCTATGGGGTAATTTTTATCCAATTAAACTTTTTGGAGTTATAAGAAATAATATATACTTAAATACATCAATTTGACAAATATTTTTTTTCTCAGTTACAAATCTTTCCATATAGCGAATCACCATCTTCCCCCAGGGGAAAAAAGCCGGACTTAAAAATCCCATTATCATTGAACCGGGCAAGATTGACTTATTCGATGGTACTTGAACCCATCTGTTGTTTTTGTCTTGAAATTTATATGGCCATTCTCTTTTGGTGCTTCAGAGTTAGACCTAAGCCATTTTTTGAGAAAGTTTTCTGTCCCAGGTAAAAATGCTCTGTCCTCACCGCCCCATCCCATTAAAAAAGATCCACCGTCAAAGCAGATCAATACCACGGGGGAATTACGAATTACGAATTACGAATTACGAGCGGGTAATCGGTTTTGGGGAATTACGAATTACGAATTACGAACGGGTAATCGGTTTTGGGGAATTACGAATTACGAGCGGGTAATCGGTTTTGGGGAATTACGAATTACGAATTACGAGCGGGTAATCGGTTTTGGGGAATTACGAATTACGAATTACGAGCGGGTAATCGGTTTTGGGTGATATTCAGCGAGCGAGGACGCTCGCACTGCTCCCCCTGCCTCCCCTGCTCCCCCTGCCTCCCCTGCTCCCTCTGCTCGCACTGCTCCCTCTGCTCCCTCTGCCTCCCCTGCCTCCCCGGACTTAATAGCTCAACGGTTAGACTTAATGATTTGTTCTAATGCTTTTAAAGAGCGGTAGAGTTCGGGTAATCGTCTATAAATAGCAGCAGTCTTTAAATAGAGTTTATTGGCGAGCGCCGGAGAACCGGAAACCACCTCTCCGGGTGAAATATTATTATGAACCCCAGATTGAGCCGTAACAATTACCCCATCCCCTACTTTGACTTGATTAGCAATGCCAACTTGACCCGCGAGTAACACCCCGTTACCAACGGTGACACCCCCAGCTAATCCCACTAGGGCGGCAAAGGCGCAATTTTGTCCAATCGTACAACCGTGACCAATATGAACTAAATTGTCTAATTTTGTGGCTTTCCCGATGCGAGTTTCTCCCACCGCCGGACGATCAATTGTGCTATTACATCCGACTTCTACCCCGTCTTCTAAAACCGTAATTCCCGATTGTTCCATTTTCAACCAACCCGCATCCGTTGGCACAAAACCAAAACCTTCAGCGCCAATTACAGCCCCACTGTGAATTACACAATCACAACCGATTTGGGCGCGTTCATGAATAGTACAATTGGCGTGTAAAATGCTGCGATCGCCAATTTTCACCCCTGGATAAATTACGACATTTGGATGTAAACAAACCTGATTTCCGATGGTAACTCCCCCTTGAATCACAACATGGGGGCCAATATAAACCTCCGCTCCAATCTGGGCATCTGGATCAATAATCGCACTAGGATGAATTTGGGGTTGGGGCTGATAAGGTTGATAAAACAAAGCGATCGCCTGGGCGAAAAAAGCCCTAGGATTTGCCACAGAAATCCACGCCTTACCCCCTGCTGTGGCTTGATTTTGTAAAGATTCATCTAGGGGCAAAATCAACGCACTCGCCGCAGAAACCGACACAAAAGACGCAAATTTTAACCCCTCAATATAACTCAGGGTTCCAGAAGTTGCTGTATCTACCGCCGCCACTCCTTGAATATCAGGATTAAGGGTGGGATCATGGATCAAACTATGGGCGGTAATTCCAGTGTTAAGTTTTTCTACCAGTTCACTAAACTTCATTATTGGGAAAAAATACCAGAGGTAGGAAATTAAAATTTCACCGCAGTGGAATCGGATCAATTATATTATTAATTTGATCTTCTGTTAACAAATTTTGATCAAAAAAAATAAACAAAGGTATCCGGTGCTGGGAACAGAGTTTCAATTGCAATCAAGCAAAACCCTTGGGGAGAAAACCATCTCTAGTATTAAAAGAGTGATCCTATAATATTAAATAGACTCGCGCTCACCAAGAATCCACTTACCTTTAGGCAGTAGAGTGTCAACGAACTGGACTAATAAATATGAATAATCCCATCGACAACGGCTCCGAATATAACCTAGATTCTATCTTTGATCATCTGATCCAATCCCTAGAAATCGACCCCCATCAACACCCCATTCCTGAACAGACACACCATAATATTATGTCTGTACCTGATTTCAACGGTTACGACCCCCATCATCTTGATATCTCTAACTCCGGTGAAAATGGGGAATATTATCAAGGTTTACACTCATCTTTTATCTCCGACCTTGACCCTCAAACTCCAGAATTTCATCCAGGTGGGACGGACTTAGAACAATTTAATCCCTATCAACTACCCGAACAGACGGACTACTCCACAGGATATCAAACCGATCACCATTTTGGAGGCATGGAAGATCACTCGCAACAAATGTCTACCTTGTCCGTAATGCAAAGTTCCGATCCTGTAGAAAAGGGAGATTCTAATGGTGTCACAATTTATGCAGATGGTGATGTTTATTGGGGTCGTGGAGGACAAGCCGGACATATTGAGGGGCAAAAATTTTATAACAATGGCAACCATTATATCGGGCATTTAGGTGCTGATATGAAGGTCTATGATGCCCATGAAAAATGTATTGGTTGGGTTGATAACAAAGGTCACGCCTATACTTTAGATGGGGCGGTTTTTGCTGAAGGAAAGACACCCATTTGGGCGGCGACGGTGTTAGTTTATAACCTCTCTAGTCCCGCTTAAAACGTTGTTGGGCTTTAGCCCCCTCTGGATTTGTTGTTAGGTTTAAACCCTCAAGAAGAATGGGCTGAAGCCCAACAACGAGGGAAATTTATTAACAGGAGATTAACTAATGACACGCGCATTACCAGGAGAAGCAAAAATGGGACTTTGGGGTAAATTCAAGAGAGGACTTGAAGCTGTATTTCTTCCTCAAAAATACATTGCTGATACCCAAGCTAGAAATACGGATATCATTGTAGCCAACAATGCCGAAATGGAAGAAAAACGACAACAAATTCAATTAGCACAGTACAAATTACAATGTGTACAAGTTGCGAACAGTGCTATAATAGAGGAAAAACGACAGGAGATTCAATTAGAACAAATTAAATTACAATATATCGAAAATCAAAAAAATCGAGAATTTCAAAAAGAACTACAAGAATATATCCAAAGCGTTAATTTAGCGATTAATAAAAGTAATATCGAGTTTCAACGCTGGCGTTTTGAACAGGAAAAAACTCTCCAAAAAGAATTAACAACCTATGGCCGAGAAACGCAATTAATGGTGGCCGAATATCAACGAGAAACCGCGATAAAAGTTGCCCATAACCAAGCAGAAGTTCAGAAAATTTTTGCTAATTGGCCGTTAACATTGCCTCCAGCGCAAATTTTAGAATCTTACAATAATAGTTTAATTCCCATGCGAGTTTTTATCGCTCCCCCTAAAGTTCAGTTTGAAAAGTTTGCCACCACGCCGCAAAATTTCCCTGATATTGAATTAACTATAAATCAAAAAATGCGTGATTTTTTTGATCAGTATTCTCAACAGGGAAGACCTATCGAATTTTTAGCAGGCGCTTGGGAAAGTAAACGCTTTCATAGCGAAGCCAGTATTAAAGCCTTATTCGGGATGCTAAAATCAGAACCGACATTAATATTAGAGTCGGAATTTGATGGAGATTATCTTAATTTCAGAATCGCCTATTGGACAATAGGACAACCTAACTATTCCTATCAAACCATTATTTCTCAACTGTCCTATCGGGATATTTTATATGATTCTGCTAAAACTCGCGCCCGCAAATGGAAAGTTACGAAAGACAAACTATTAGCACTGGGAAAAACCCAAGCTGATATTGATAAACGGGGCGGGGATAATGAAATTAATCTGAAAATTTGGGAAGAAGAACAAAGTTTACGGGAGGAGGGAATAGACGATGATGAGTTAGAAATTCACTATAAAATTAATAGCAAGCATTTTGAGGATTTGTATCAGTTTTTAATAACCTGTCATTGTCTGGTCGCAGGTTGGATAGCTGACACTCATCATTTGTTTCTCCATGATTTCACGCCTTTATCACCCCAATTACTCCCAGATTTAACTCAGAATATCCCAGAAGGAGAAGTTGCAGATTCAGTAATAGGTATGGTAATTTCTGGCTATGAACAAATCTACAAAATCCTAGAAACAGAAAGTTCTCACCGTCTTCCTGAATTAATCCTAGAATTAGCCCAGGGTTTAGTCAATTTACCCAATAAATCTTGGGCTAAAAATCAATTAATTAATTCTGTAGAATCTTGGTTGAATTTAAGAAACCCGGTTTCTGAGGTTTCTGAATTATGGGATAGAGTTAATTCTGTAGTCATAGCTGAGGATTTAGACTATATTGAAAAAATCAATAATTTGTTAGAATCCTTGGGAGAAACTCACCGCGTTAATATTGTTAAAATTTGTTATCAACGGGGAAAAAACCATTATCAACAGGGAGAATATACGACCGCCATTGATGACTTTACCCAAGTTTTGTTACTAAAACCTAATTCCCCCGATGCTAATTATAATCGCGGATTAGCCTATGGTAAATTAGGGGAATATTCCGCCGCCATTGAGGATTATAACCAAACCTTGCGACTGAATCCGAATTATCTCAGAGCTTACAATAATCGTGCTAATACTTATTATAAATTAGGAGAATATGAAAAAGCGATCGCCGATTATAATTCCTGTCTCGTCCTTAATCCTAATTTACCCGATGTCGCCCATAATCGGGATGTAGCTCAAGGAGTTTGGGATGAAAAACGCCGTCAGGAAGCAGAAAAACGCCGTCGAGAAAGAGAATTTGAGTTTGATGTAATTACCGTTAACTCCCAAGGACAAGAAACCAAACGAGAATGCTGTCGGGCTGAATTTTTTAAACAAGATTTAGGCAATAATATCAGTTTAGAAATGGTATCCATTCCAGGGGGAACTTTTATGATGGGTGCAGTCCAAAATGAAGCAAATGCGAGTAGCGACGAATATCCCCAACATCCCGTTAATATTGCTGCATTTTCTATGGCAAAATATCCCATTACTCAAGCTCAATGGGAAGCTATTATGGGAAATAATCCTTCTAATTTTAAAGGCGCAAACCGACCCGTTGAGAATGTAAATTGGCATCAAGCGCAGGAATTTTGTCAGCGACTTTCCCAAGAAACAGGTAAAACCTATCGTTTACCTTCTGAAGCGGAATGGGAATACGCCTGTCGCGCTAAAACTACAACTCCTTTCCATTTTGGTGAAACCATTACAGCCGATTTAGCTAATTATGAATGTAATCGTAATCAAACCACCGATGTCGGTAGTTTCCCTCCAAATGCCTTTGGATTATACGATATGCACGGCAACGTTTGGGAATGGTGCGCTGACCCTTGGCATGAAAATTATACTGGTGCGCCAGATGATGGCAGTGTTTGGGAGTCGGGCGGAAATACTCAATACAGGGTGATACGCGGTGGTTCGTGGTACTACTATCCCCGGTATTGTCGCTGTGCCGTTCGTAACTGGGTCGGGCTGGTCA
>Ga0082207_1001235_pt1 | contig 12429 bp, 13 predicted proteins | sample LakMenEpi10Aug09_FD_71540 | JGI IMG/M metagenome (GOLD analysis project Ga0082207, IMG submission 71540) | reverse complement strand
CGGTGCCAGGCCCCATCGGCCCCTGTTAGAAGCGCTAGCAAATCCCCCACGGAATCGGTGCCAGGCACCATCGGCCCCTGTTAGAATCGCTAGCAAATCCCCCCCGGAATCGGTGCCAGGCACCAGCGGGCCCTGCCAGGATCGCTAGCAAATGGCTCCCCGCGCCCTCCGACATAGGCATCAGGTACCAACGACCCGGCAAGACAGTGAAAGCTTTTCGCGCCGCGCACCACCGCTTGGCAGCGGATGGCTACACTTGGCAGCGGATGGCTACGACTTCGAAGCGAGTGGAAACGGCAATCAGGTGCCTGGCACCCGGATATCTGGCACCCGGATATCGCACCCGGATATCAAGACTCGGATATCTGAAATAGCTGGATTAGACGCCCAGGACAGGCCGCTTTGACAGACTAGCGATCAGCCATTTCTTGGAAGCACCAATGCATGCAGTGCCATGATCCCACCTGCGGTCAGGAGCACAAATCCTAGCCACCTCGGGGGTTTGAGGGCCTTCTTGGGCGATGGAGCGGTTTGCATGAAGACATCCCTGGCTACCGAGTTTGCATCGACGGCCTTGGTCTTCGTGATCTTGTGCAAAGCTCGAGTGCTTGTCTCATTCAATACGAAACTGTCGACTAGGCGAAATTGCAGTCCTAAAAGGAGCAAAATCACCCCCAACATGAAGTAGCGATTGCGATCCATTTTCATGATTTATCTGGGACCTTCGGGGAAACAAAACAGACCAACCGGTCTATCTTCTTCGACCCAATACCCCCTCTTCGCAGCAATCAAACCCGCAAGTCGCTCCGTTTGAATCGCCGTCGCGCCGGAAGAAGCGGACCTGTATGCACATTCAGAAAAACTCGCATGCGACTACCAACGAAAAAACCCAGCAATTGCTGGGTTTGTCGTCTGACGCAAGGCGGGAAAAAGCCGTCGGTTTTCCGTTGAAAACTAGGCGGCTGCCGCTTTCTTCACAAAGTGACTCAACCGACTCTTGGTCCGCGAAGCTTTGTTCGAATGGATGATCCCCTTAGAGGCCGTTTGGTCCAAAAGCTTCGACAGAGAGGTCAGTTGGGCTCGTGCTGCGTCGAATTCCTTGGCCTGGACACTCGCCTGCAACCTCTTGATCGCTGTCTTGATTGTCGATTTTGCCGATCGGTTGCGACCCCGTCGAACTAGCGATTGACGCAGACGCTTCTTGGCACTCTGAATATTCGGCACGTTTCAAACTCCTGACTGGAAAGACACCACCGGCCCTCTCGGCCTAGCTAAACCCCAAATGATTGCCAGACCCAACGATTTTGTCCAGTCCTTTTTGTCGAAATACGTCTCTACTTGCTCCTTGATTCCTTAGGACACCCTGGTATCCCCAGCTTTGAGGCCAAATCCGAGTCCATTGGGGTCCGTTGGAGTTCCGATCGCTACGGCGATTCCGATTGACCATGGCCAATTCCGGGAATCTTGGTCAATCCGCTAGGATGACGGTTTTTTTTGAAACGAAATACCCTCCAACAACTCGAAAATCTTCTACAGTTTTTCTTCGGCTTGCCGCGGATTGTTAGTTAAAATCTTAACGATTGCGTCGACCTCAACGACGCTTTTGTCGGTTCATCGTTCATCTGCTCTGGAATAGGTTCGGGAATGGCCAACTACGTATCCCTGGAAGAAGCAGCAAAGATTCTTGGAGTTTCCACCGATGCGTTGGTGGAGATGCGTTCCAAGGGTCAAATATTTGGGTACCGAGACGGTGCGAGCTGGAAGTTCAAGCAGGAGGAAATCGATCGCGTCGTTGATGAACGCGACGACATCGCCGGCGGGGAAGACGAACTGTCTTTGGGCTCCGATGTCGCCTTGGGGTCCGATTTGCGACTCGCGGGTGAGGACGCTGAGCCTAGCGATGTGGCGCTGATCCCAGACCCTCGAAGCGATAGCGGCGTGAAACTCGTCAACCGATCGAACACGGGTAAAGGCAAGCCAACAAACCAAGAGGCTGCCTCCTCGGACCTGAAACTTTCAGGGGAAGGTAGCGACATCGAACTCGGTGACGACGACCTGAAACTCGCGGACCCCTCGGGCGCAAGCGGCCTGGATCTGACAACCAAAGAGAAAGCTCGCGGCTCGAATGTGCTTGGCTCGGACTTGGGAGTCACCTCGGGTGCTAAAGGCTCCAAAGGTATCGGAAGCGACTTGGAACTTTCGGGCGATGACGAAGACGATCTGGTCCTGGGTTCCGATTCGGCCATCGGAATTGGCAGCGAAAGCGGGATCAATCTGATGAGCCCATCGGACAGCGGCCTTTCGCTCGAAGATGAACCTTTGGATCTTGCGGGCACCGGGATCTCGGGCTTGGACCTGGGTGCTGAATTGGCGGCCGATCCGTCGAGTTCCAAGATCAGTTCCCTCAGTAACGCCAGCGGAATCGGTGGCGCTTTGGTCGACCAAAACGAGGAGTTCCAACTGACCCCCTCGAGCGTCGAGGCCGACGATGACAGCGGTTCCCAAGTCATCGAGCTAGTCGACTCCGAAAGCTTCGGCGATGGCATCGGTCTTCCCGATGGGGCGGGCATCGATGGGGCGATCCAAGAAGAAGGCCTCGACGGCGGCTTTGGTGCCGATGACCTTGGCGGTGCTGCTGCCGCAGCCGTCGGAGCCGGAGCGGCATACAGCATGCGAGGACCTGCCGAAGCCCCCTACTCGGGTTTCTGGGTCGGCATGCTCGCATTGGTTCTGGTTCTCATGGGATTATGCGGTATTCTGACGACCGATATCATCCGTAACCTGTGGGCTTGGGATGGACAGACCGACTACTCAACGGGCCTGACTTCCATGCTTGTCAAAGCCTTCGGTGGATCCTAAAACCCAAGCGACGATCGATGGGCTCGCACAGCGCTCGCCCGCACCTCGTCAGCGGGAGATCCCCGCTGATGTGCTCGACGCTCTTTCCCGCGGTTGGATCGAATCGAAAAACCTCGTCGAATGGCTCTCGGTCGATCGAAGGACGCTTCTAGGGATACAGGGCGTCGAATTGAACATCGATCTGAGTCCGACCCTGCGTACCTTGATCGAGGATCGCGAATCGCTCTCACCGCTTCAACTCTCCAAACGCATTGCAATCGAACTTGCAGCACTCATCCCGCCGAGCGACGAGCGTTTCAAGTCCCTAGAGCAACACACGAGCGATGTCGCCCGGGAGTGGGGAGCGCTGATGGTAGGCCATTGGGATTCGATGTCCTTTGCCCGCAGGCTTGCTTGGATCAAGCCCTTTGCGATCAACCCCAATCCTGGCACGCGAGAAATCGCTTGGATGGCTCTGCGGGCATTCGTCGCTCAGGACCCCGAAAAAACCATTTCCAAACTGATTCCATGGACCGGTAGTCGCAACGAACGAATCCGTCGCTATGCGAGCGAAATCACTCGCCCTTGTGGAGTATGGTGCACCCATATCGATCGGCTCAAACACGATCCCCAACTCGGGATCGAATTGCTCGAACCTCTTCGGTCTGACGAATCGCTTTACGTGCGAAACTCTGTGGCCAATTGGCTCAACGACGCGAGCAAGTACTCACCGGATTGGGTCATCGACATCACGCATCGATGGGAAAGAGAGTCCCCGACCGAGCAGACCAAGTACATCGTCAAACGAGCCCTCAGAACCCTGAGGAAGAAAAATCGCTAAGCAACATCCTTGAGGTATTTGGTAAAGACCTCTTCGTCGATATTCCGGCCACTTAGCACGACAACAATGTCTCCTTCTTGGCCTGAACCTGATGAATCGCTAGGGTGGTGCACATCGAGCGAAATTTTTCCTTCCAAGAGTGCCGCGGTGGTGATTGCCCCCGAGGGCTCGGTCCTGAGCCCATGGGACTGGTACAACCAAGCCATCGCGCGCTTGGTCTGTTCATCGCTACAGGCGACCGAGTCGCTGACAAGCCGCTTTAAAATCGGCCAATTATGCTCGCCTACATCGTAGGATAGCAGCCCATCACAAATACTCGTCGGCTTGGGCAATCGGACTCTTCGCCCCTCGATTCGCGACTGGCGGAAATCATCCGCTTGGTCGGGTTCGACACCTAGGATTCGCGCCTCAGGAAAACCATCTGCAATGGCCAACGCATGACCAGCCATCAATCCGCCTCCACTGACAGCGCACACGAAATGCGAAAGCTTGCGCCCCGCACTCTTTAATGCTTGGACAATCTCAAGCCCCCCTACCCCGTTGCCCGCGATCACGTAAGGATCATCGTAGGGGGATGCTTGCAAGGCTCGCTCCTGCTCAGAAATCTCCTTGGCCAGCCGATCGCGAACCCCAGTCTTATGGTCGGTGGTGATGTCATAAGTCCTGACCTCAGCACCGTAACGCCTCGTATTCTCGAACTTGATCCTCGGAGCCGATTCGGGCATGACAATGATCACTCTCGCTGCGAATCGACTCCCCGCATACGAGAGTCCTGAGGCAAAATTGCCCGAGGAGTGCGCCGCGACGGGGCGACCATTGAGCCCCTGTGCATGCTGCGACATCCAGTACAACGCCCCCATGAGCTTGAACGAACCGACTGGAGTCCACCCATAGTCCTTGATCCAGACACGCCGATCGCCCTGAAGTTTCAGCGCTCGCTCAAGCGCGTAGGATCGCACCAGCGGCGCCGGGGTCATGTGCTCGGCGAGTATCTGCTGGGCCTGATGGATCTGCTGAATCGTCACGCTCATGGACTGCTCGACTGGCCACTAAAAATGGCCGCTAAAAATCGCTATTGAAAATGGCCGCTAAAAATGAATAGATCGCCAAGTGCTTATCGGGTCGAAAGAAGCTTGTGAATCGATTCGATCGGTACACACCGTCGAAGGATCTGTTCGGGATAGTACTGGCGGCCAGCGCCGGCGTCTCGGCCCTGGCCAACCCCCGCCGAGCGATCTTCCCCGACAGGGCGCGCCGCTGAGGATTTCTCCTGCTCGCGAAACATCGGATGGATGCGAGAGACCAAACCGACCAAATCCCCTTGGGTGTTGAAAACCCCAGAGCCGCTCGAACCTCCGGAAAACTCGGCGGTGATCTCCAACCAAGTGTTCGAATCCCCCTCCATCGTCGGCTTGGTCAATCGGCTCGCAAGCCCGGTCGTTACCACATAGAACTCGTTGTGCGGATGGCTCATGACCACCACATCGGTCAGGGGTTTGGGATTCGTTGAAGCCAAGCCAACAGGTTCGAACTTCGTCGTTGTGTTCTCGAGTCGAATCAGAACCACATCGGCCGATTCCCAGGCGGCCAGGACCTCGGCAATCGCAAAACAACGCCCCTGGAAATCCATCGCGACGAACCCTTGGACCTTCTCGTCGGGCTTGCGGTCCAAAACGTGGTAGTTGGTCAAAACCAGTCCATCCTCGCCGATGATCACCCCTCCGGAGATATTGCCGTGCAAGTTCTTGCACCGCCCACAGTCGTACAACGTTCCGATCATCACCGATGCTCTTCGGAGCCGATCGTGGAGATCCTGCGGCTTTACCTCGGAGGTCTCCGGCAAACGGAACTCCGTCCGGTTAGGAGTGCGGTTCGGAGCACGCTTAAGCATCTGCCGAATCTTCTCGCCTGCTGTCGAATCGGTATTCTCCGGCAAGCCTTCGCTCGGAAAGTCGCTCGATAGGAGCCGTCGACCGCGGTTGACGAAGGTATTGTAGATACGACGGTTGTCGATCACTCCGTCGGTCAAGTCCGCGATCGGTCCATTGCCTGATGACGAGCCGGGCCTAGTTCTGCCCTGAGTTTCCTGCGAAGCCTCCTGCGCCCTCGCCTTTTGCATCGACGTTGCTTGGGCTCCCAAGAGAGCCAGCAGGGTGAACTGGACTAAGCAGATTGCATGGATCGAACCAATGGCAAGGCCCGACCGAACTGGTCTCATTGAGAACATCACCGCGCGCACCGATCTTGCTAGGGCCGTTCGAGCTAGGCCTCCTGGAGAAAACAACACGACGACTAGGTCTTAGTACCTATTCTACGCTCGATCGGTCCAGGGTGCTTGCGGCTCTGCCAAAGTCCGAGGCGGAGCTTAATCGAAAAACACGCCGCGCTGCTCAGCCAAGATTCGCATCACATATTCGAAGTACGGAAAAGGAATCTTCGGCCTGCGTTTTTTGGACCAAACGTACACGACGTTGACCATCGCCCGAGAGATTTCACCCCGGTCGACCCTCGCGATGACCTGGTCAACAAACGCCTCTTGCTCCGGGCAGCCGACGCGGAGTCCAAACATCAACTGGTCGCGAAGCTCGACCGTGTTGAGCGTGAGCATTTGTTCGGCTTCGTTGTATCCATAGGAATCCTGAGTCTGCGCCAAGGCTTGGCTTGTTCCAATACCGCTCCAAGCCAACGCTCCGAGGAGCATCCAACGCGACGCTCGCAACGGTCCCTCATATTTTCTGGCCGATTCGTTCGGCATGTCGCTTGGCATGTCGTTTGGCATGGTCTTGCTCAACTCCTTGGCGGCGTTCGTCCCACCGTTGGTCGGCGGATTCTGGCTATTCGGGTCGCTATACTGAAGCGTCCTAACCCGTTTAATCGACAATCTTTGCCGATCTCGGTAAGCTAGAGTTAGCAGAAGTTCGACAATCGAATCAAGTCAAACTGCGGAAAGTAGCCATTTTGGGAGAGATTAACCCCTACGATTTGCCTTGGCCTGACTCAGGGCGTCTTGCAGGAATCGACTTTGGGACCGTCCGGATCGGGATCTCGTTATGCGATCCGAGCCGGACCTGGACAAGCCCCCTGGAGACCTTCCAACGCAAAGCCCCAGCCATCGAAATCAAGCACTTCCAACAGCTCACCCGGGAAAACCAAATCGCCGGTTGGGTCGTAGGTTTGCCTTTGCACTGCGATGGACGCGATAGTGCCAAGGCACGCGAGGTCCGGGATTTTTCCAAATGGCTTATCAGCACGACGGCTCGCCCCGTACGCTTCATCGATGAACGCTTTACGACGGCTCTCGCGACCCGATTGCTTCGAGAATTGAACCTGACCCACAAACAGCGCAAGAAACAACTCGATAAAATAGCAGCCCACATCATTCTCGATGCTTACCTCGAATCATCCAAACATTCCAGCTTTCAACCTATCACTTTGGAGAATATCGACGATGCTCAAATCTCGCTCGACGATGCTTTGGATGCTTAAAAGCCTCCCGAACAGACTCAGCCCTCAGCGGCTCATGGCCTTCGGCTCGATTGCATTTCTCGGCACGCTCTTTGTCACCGATCAGCCCAGCGTCTGCTCGGCCCAAGACAGCGCGGTCAAGACCATCGAGGAGCCCAAGCCGCTGACCAAATACCTCGGACGCCGGATCGCGATTCCGATGAGCTATCACGGAATCCCTTGGCTCAATCGACCCGAGCGAATCCAAGAAGAGAACCCCGAGGAGATGCTCGAGCAACTTGAAGTTCAACCGGGTATGACCGTCTGCGATATGGGTTGTGGGGATGGCTACTACACCATGGAATTGGCCAAACGCGTCGGACCGACAGGCAAGGTCATCGCCGTCGACATCCAGCCGGAAATGCTCCAGGAACTCTCTCGGCGTTGCGAGCGCAACAACCTCAAAAACGTCGAGATGATTCTTGGGTTGCCACATGACCCAAAACTACCGACCGCCAAGATCGATCTGATCCTGATGGTCGACGTCTATCATGAGTTTTCGAACCCCGTCGAAATGCTCACCTCGATGCGAGAAAGCCTTAAACCCAACGGCCGCATCGCTCTGGTCGAATTTCGAGGCGAGGACCCACAGGTCCCCATCAAACCCGAACACAAAATGACCAAGAAACAAATCCTCAAAGAGTATCAAGCCAATAAGATGGGCGTGGTCAAAGAGTACGACCGTCTGCCTTGGCAGCACTTGATGTTCATGGGAGCTGAAACTCAAGAGAAATCTCCCAAGCAGCAAAAGCCAGAGTAGCCCCATGCTCCACCTCAAGAGCGGATCGCAAGCTAGGTGGCTTCGACAAGTCGACGAGCATCTCGACGAGATCTTGATCGATCATGCCCACTGCGAGCACAAGGCTGCGGCTACGGCAATGAGCTTACTGGGCGCCTACGTCGACTGCGAAGAACTCACCCGGGAAATGGCAGTCATCATCGCCGAGGAACTCGAACACTTCCAAATGGTCCTGGATCTTCTCAAACGTCGAGGGATCGCATTTCGCAAGATTCGGCCGGGCGATTATGGCCGTCGCTTGAACATGCTCGTGCGTTCCAACGAACCGGATCGGGCCGTAGATCGGCTGTTGATCGCCGGACTCATTGAAGCTCGATCCTGCGAAAGATTCAAGCTATTGAAAGACCATATCCAAGACGTCGAACTTGCGGATTTCTACGGATCGCTGTTCGAATCTGAGGCAAGGCATCATTCGAGCTATGTTCGGCTCGCAAGGCGATTCCAAGACCAAGAGCGGGTAAAAGCCCGCCTTGAGGAGTTGGCTCTCGCAGAGGCGGCGATCATTGAAACAGGCCACCCGCTCCCAAGAATGCACAGTTAAGATGCGATTCGGTTTTGTCACCCTAGGAGCCAATGTCCCCTCGACCCGCTTTCGTTTTTACCCCTACGAGAATCCACTCGCGAAGCGCGGTCACCGGTGTCGAATCTGGACCAGTTCCCCAAGCGTCTACGATTCCATTCCGGCGATCGGATGGCGGCTGAGCTATCAGCTCAAACGCGCGAACCGATTGTTGCAATACTCTCAGGCGCGATGGTTTCGCCCCGAGACGATCTACCTCGAGCGAGGTTGCTTTCACGACCAGAGCCTCTGGCTCGATCGCTGGTTCCGAGAGCTCACGCCTCGGCTCGTTCTGGATGTTGATGATGCGATCTTTCTTCAATTCCCGGAGAAAACACGCCAGTTGATCGAAATGAGCGATCATGTCGTCGTGAGCAACCAACCTTTGTACGACTATGTCTCGCAGTTCCATTCCAAAATCACCGAAATCCCGACCTGTGTCTCGCTCGAACGGTATCGCTTGCGAGAACAGCCTGCGAATACGACGAAAAAGCCGATCATCGGCTGGATGGGAACCCCCTCGAACCTCCCGTTTCTCGCCCACTGCGCCCCTGCCCTGCGTCGCTTAGCCCGAGAACATGCATTCACACTGCTGATCGTCTCGAACACCTCCGATCCGCTCCGAACGATCGACCTGGAGGGAATCGACCTGCGCTTCGAGACCTGGAGCCCTGACATCGAAATCCAACGATTGCACGAAATGGACATCGGGCTCATGCCCTTGCCTGCCGACCAAGATTGGATGCGCTACAAAGCCGCAACGAAACTCGTTCAGTACATGTCGATCGGGATCCCTGCAGTCGCTAGCCCTATCGGGGTCAATGCGACGATCCTCCGAGACAACTCCGTGGGGTTTGCCGCCAGCCATGAGGACCAATGGTTCGAATCCTTAAGGTCACTGCTGCTCGATGCGGATTTACGTCAGCAGATGGGCAAGGCCGGCAGGGCCTTGGTCGAAAGCAAATTCTGCATCGAGGCGAACATCGATCCGCTCGAAAGCGTTCTTAAGGGATAGGCCTAACCGATTCGGTTTAACAGGCTCTGCGGAGCCTTCCCCTACTTCCGTGTGTTCCGTGTGTTCCGTGGTGCCTTGGTTGCGTGGTGCCCAACCCATTCGCTTAAACAGTGGTAACGGAACCTGCTACCGGATCGATTCCGGCAGCAGGGTGATTCTCAAGGGCAACTTGAGCCTAGATTTACAGGCCGAGGATTTCGTCGAGATCTTGGCTCAAGGCCGAATCGAGCCGATCGTCGATCGAGTCTTCTGTAGTGACTGAGCGTGCGGTCGAATCGAACAGATCGTCCGAATCATCGCTAGGGCTGCTCAGGAGGCTTGAGCTGAAGTAGCTGGCCATCGCAAGATCGCTGCTGCGAACCGTCGACTTCGTCCAAGCGACGGAACCCGAGGATTCTGTGCCCGAAAGGCTGCTTGAGCTGATCGTCGAGACGGCAGGAGCTGCTGCTCTTGCATCCAAGGCTTCTGCTGGGATCCATAGATCCGCCGTATCCCCCGCTTCGCCCTCGCCACCTCGACCTCCGTTAAGGTTCGAGTTGATGAAGTCGATCACGTTCAGCACGTCCAGGGAGTTGATGAACCCATCGCCATTGACATCCAAGAAAGGAGGCACGGCGACGGGCGGCAACGGTGGACGGGTCGGAAGCCCAGCATTGATGTAGTTGACGATTTGCAACACATCGATCGGCGATACAAACCCATCCCCGGTGACATCGAATCGATTGGTGGGGTTGGTGTAAGGATTCGCACCGATGGTGATCATCCAATCCTCAACTTCACCATCGATCGCTTCACCCAAAGGCGAGCCGACGGCCGCTTGATCGCTGCTCAATCGGAACCGTGCTGCGACGGGCCGGTCGGTGATAGATCCGGAAGGAACAGTGAAGTTCACCGCAGTGTTCAGTCCGTTGACGATCCGACCTGGGATATTGATCCTTTCGCTCGAATCGAAGGCACCGTTTCCATTGAAGTCGATCCAAGCACCGACGAAGGCCGGCCGTGCGATCGAGACTCCTTGGACGCTGAACTGGAACGATCCGCTGAATCCTGAAACGATTGCATTGAAGATCAATCCGTCGTCTTGATCTTGATCGGGCACCTTGGCGTCAGGATCGGCCGTGTTGGTCAACCCGAGCGAGAAGCCTTCGACGACCTTGTGCCGTGGACCATTGCTTTCACGCAAGCTCGAGTAGTTCGGATCGGGTGCGTCCCCGTAATCGAAGCCCTCTCCTAGGAAGATCGTTACGAGTGTATCGCCGTTGAGTTCGGTCGCACGCATTGGGTTGCCGGCCTTATCTCGGATCCCCGAGACGACCTGGGTTCCCAATCCACCGACACCAAGGCTACCTTCGATGAAGATCTGATCACCTAAGACGGTGATTTCAACTCCAGCCATGTTGGCTTGCTCGAGCACATCGGCGATGATCGTTGCGACTTGCGAGGCGGCTTTTACTTCGCTGAGGTCAACGACGATCGGTGTGGTCACCTCGCGGCCTGGAACACCGACGACTTGCAGACCACCACTGGTGACAATTCGCAAATCGCTTTGGGTTCCTACGGCGATCATTCCACCCGCGGAGAACGTGGCGTTAAGACCTAATCCCGAAGCGTTGATCGCTGCGACAATCAGTGCTGCTTGCTGATCGGCCGATGCGGTATTGAGCGGTACGGCGACGTTGTTGAGCCCAACGGTTCCGTTCCCATCGAGCTCGAAGACGACCGAGCGAGCGCCTGACTGGATCGAGAAGGTTTGACCGTCGAAAATTCCTTCAGGGGCACCGTTGTTGGTTGGAATCTTCAATCCGTAAATCGGAGTCGTTCCGGTCCTGCCCGTCGCGGTGATCTGGCTCGTTGCTGGAATGAACTGGATCAAGTTGCTGCCGAGGATCTGCATTTCACCGTTGCCGATCGATTTGATCGTAAGGTTCAAATTCGCCGAGTTGATCGCCGTGACGATATTCTGAGCGAGGATCTCTGGCAGATCGGAATTCAAGAATCGGATCGGAGTATTGCCTGTGACAAACGCGTCGTTGTTGTCGAACTCGAACGTCACTCTGCGGAATCCGTCGTCGACTTGGAAGGTCGTTCCGTCGATGGCGGTGTTCGAGAAGTTATCAGCGCTCGAGGGAACACGCAGTACGATGCCCGTCTCGACCTCGAAGTAATGCGGTTGGAGTTCCGCATCGATGATCGTGTAGGTCGTTCCGTCGATGAGCGAACGAGGCTCGATCGCTTGGATCAAATTCTCGTTGCTGTTTACAAACCGGATCGTGTAAGCCGCACCGCTTTCCCAGAGACCCGAAAGTGGGGTCAAGCGAATAATGTTGCTCGTCGAATCGTATCCGAAACGGTAGTCTTGACCTTCGATCAAGGTCGTGCCGTTCTTGGCGATGATCAACGAGTTACGAGTGACGGTCTTGCTGTCGACCCCGGTGCCTTGGGCGTTGAAATCCAATGCCGAGGTGTCCAAAACTTGCAGGTCGAAGTAAGCCAGCGAATCGCTGACCAATTCGATGATCCCCGGGGTTGGGTTTGAATCAGCACCCAGTGTGTCATTGTCGCGTGGGAAGAGGGACAAAACCGCAGGGCCGGTGAAGTCGGAGCGGTCGGATGCACCTCGGTCCTTGAAGACCGACTCGCCGAGTCCCGGAGGAGCGACGACGTTGGGATCATCGGTACGCAATGCACCGGTGATGTCGATCGCAGGAGCGATGATCGGCGATGGAGCCAATCCGAGCGGTTGCTTGACGGCCAACAGTGCGGCTCGGTCGACCAAGGAGTCGATCGATGAATCGATGGCTGCCGATCCGGGGACAGGATAAAGGTTTCCGTCGACCGCATCGGTAAAGAGCGGTACGGACGATCCGACTTGG
>Ga0082207_1001234_pt1 | contig 12431 bp, 10 predicted proteins | sample LakMenEpi10Aug09_FD_71540 | JGI IMG/M metagenome (GOLD analysis project Ga0082207, IMG submission 71540) | reverse complement strand
CAAAATCAAAGAGTTATATGAACGAATCTGGCGGGCCGATTAAAGCGCTGGCCAACTTCTATTCAGTCGAACCACAACAAGTAATTGTTTTACATGACGAGCTAGATATTCCATTTGCCGCAATTCGCTCCAAGATCGCTGGCGGCGATAATGGCCATAACGGTTTGAAATCACTCACCTCATCATTTGGCACTCCTGAGTACTACCGTGTTCGCCTTGGCATTGGTCGCCCAATGGGGCAGCAAGATCCAGCTGACTTTGTTTTGAAGCAATTTAGTAAAGAAGAGAAGAAGGATTTAGGAGAATTCCTAGATCGCGGCGCAGATGTTGTTGAGTCTCTTATTACTAAAGGGCTTGATTTAACTCAATCGCAATACAATTCTTAAGTTAATTCCTAAATCAGCCAGTATTACGAAGTCCTGCTGCAACACCGTTAATGGTCAGCAAGAGCGCACGTACCAGCATCGCATCTGATGATTCTCCAGCAGTGCGCACACGGTGCAAGAGGTTTACTTGCAGCAGATGCAGCGGAGAAAGATAGGCATCGCGCACCTGCAAGGTACGCGCCAAAATTGGTTGATCTCCCAGCAACGTCTCTTTCTCAGTGAGCGCAAGGATCTCTTTAACTGTTAGCTCAAATTCCTCAGTAATTGTGTCTAGGAAGTGATGAAGCTCGGTCGGAACCAAAGTTTCTACATAACGTTTTGCAGTTGCTAGATCCGTCTTAGCTAAAGTCATTTCGACATTGCTAATAAAGGTGTGGAAGAAGTGCCATTCCTTAAGCATCTTCTTTAATACATCTGATTTGCCAGCCTCGCGCGCTGCCTTAAGTCCGGTACCAACGCCGAACCAACCTGGCACGATCTGACGTGATTGGGTCCAACCAAATACCCACGGAATCGCACGAAGTGAATCGAGACCGCCTGCAGCATCTGGACGACGCGATGGACGTGAACCTAAAAAGAGATTTCCAAGTTGTTCGACCGGTGTTGAAGCGTAGAAGTAGGCAGGTAGATCTGGGTGATCAATTAACTTTCGGTAGCGCGCAAAAGAGTTATCGCTAATCAAGTTCATACATTCATTCCACTGAGCTAAATCGACTGGGCTTTGACGAGCCGCGCGGTTAAGAATTGTTGCTTCAAGAGATGCCGCAAGAGTTAACTCAACATTTTCGCGAGCAAGGGATGCCAGCGCATATTTATCGCTGATTACTTCGCCTTGTTCAGTCATCTTGATTTGTCCATCAACTGAACCCCAAGGCAGTGCGATCAAAGCATCATAAGTTGGACCGCCACCGCGACCTACCGAACCACCACGACCATGGAACAAGCACAACTTCACGCCATGCTTAATTGCGACATCGCGCAAAGAACGTTGAGCTCGGTGGATTTCCCATTGGCTAGTTGCAATTCCTGCATCCTTGTTGGAATCTGAATACCCAAGCATCACCTCTTGCACATCACCGCGAAGTGCAACAACTGCACGGTAGGCAGGGTTGCTCAAGAGTTTTTCTAGAATTTCACCAGCTGCGCGAAGTTCGGCAACGGTTTCTAATAGTGGTGCAAAACCAGTTCGTGCTTTCTTTTCCTTTAGTGAAACAAGTCCGGCTTGCTGAGCAATAACAACTGCAGCAATTAGATCATCTGCACCCTTTGTCATCGAAACGATGTAAGTCTCAATAGCTTCTGGGCCAAAGCGATCAATCAAATCATTGATTGCAATAAAGGTATCGACTGTTTTCTTGCCTAGAGCTTCAAGTTTAGATGTCTCAAATCGCGCATCATCGGCCAAGAATTGGGTCAGGATCTCAAACTTTTCATCATGTGATTTTTCGATGTAAGCATCGACGCCAGTGATCTGCTTAAGCACATTGTGATGTGCATCAGAATGTTCACGAACATCCATCGTTGCGTGGTTAATCCCAAAAGCTGCAATAGTGCGAATTGTGCGCTCAAGTAAGCCAGTTGCAATCAATTCACCGCGATGCGCCAGCAGCGAATCACGCATAAGCATCAGGTCTGCTAAAAGCTCTGCAGTGTTTGCATAATCACGGTTTGGAACGTGTGCTGCGTTCTTTGCATGGCGATCACGAGTAAAGGCCAAACGGTGCACGATTGCAGTTGCCTTCAGACGATAAGGCTCTTCGGCATTAAGGCGTAAGAAGCGGGCTTCAAACTCTGGAATATTTTTCAAGTCTTTTTCAACTGAAGCAGATAGTTCGGGTGTTGCTCCCACGATCTTTGTGGAAACAGACAACATCTGACGCAAAGCGTTCATCGCCGCGATAGTCACACGGATGGCATGAGATACCTGTAATTCCATCGCATCGGTTGTTACTTCAGCGGTGATATTTGGGTTTCCGTCGCGATCTCCACCGATCCAGTTACCGAAAGAAAGTGGGCGAGCAGTAATTGGTACCTCAACATCAATTCGCTTCATCTCTTTGGCAAAGTCGTTCAGAACTTCAGGCACAGTTTCTGTAAACAAATCATCTAAGTAATACAAAGCGTTAAGCGCTTCATCTAATGGCTCAGGTCGACCTAACCGAAGTTCATCGGTCTGCCACAACAAGTCAACGGTTTCAGCAAGTCGTTCTTGTTGCGAAGGATTGCGTGGATCATCTAGTAAATCTGCGATGCTGCCTAATTTATTCAAAACTGATCTACGCGCTGCTTCGGTTGGGTGCGCAGTAAATACTGGACGAACCGACATCGCACCGACCCATTCGGTGATTTCTTCTTTTGTAAGTTCATGTCCAGGAGTTTGTGCTTTAAGTGCCGCTTCGATTCGATCTACAGCTTTAGCTAACCAAGAACCGCCCGTTGCTCTGGCTTCTGCCAATACACGTGCACGGTGAACCTGTTCTGCAACATTAGCCAAGTGAAAATAAGTACTAAATGCACGAACCAGTTGTACAGAATCTTCAACGGATAACTGAGCAAGAATTTCAGCGCCGCTGCCCTCACGAACCGATTTGCGAACCTCTTCTACAAGGGCCAAAAGTTCCGGACCTTCTTGGCGAACAAGGGTCTGGCCTAAAAGATCGCCAAGACGACGCACATCGCTACGAAGGTCTGCATCATCTGCAGCAATCGGGCTCTGGCTCATTGGGCAATCCTCTCAGGTAACGCCTCATTGCAAAACTAAATTAGACTGTTCGCATTCAGCCCCCCTCCTTTGGAGTTGGGGCCTAACTGCATTGGAGAGCAATTATGCGCGGATTAATTCCAGCCTTGCCACTTAATTCCGATGCATCTCATATCGTGGCACCCCAATCGTTGTACCCCTTTCTCTTAGCCGCTCGGGCCCAGACTCAGCCATTGTTAGTTGTCACAAGTTCTAGTCGTAGCTCTGAAGATCTCGTTAATGAATTACGAGAGCTCTACGACAATGTTCTTGAATTTCCGGCTTGGGAAACTTTGCCCCATGAACGATTAAGTCCCAGAAGCGACACCGTGGCTCGCAGAATTCAAACACTGTATGCACTGAAAGGTGATCACGCAGTTAATCCAATTGTGGTTACACCTGTGCGCGGTGCTATTCACCGAATCATTAGTCAGCTCGGAAAGTTGCCACTTCTTCGATTAGAAATCGGCAAAGAACAATCACTTGATGAGCTAGTGCGACATCTTGCATCACTGGCTTATTCACGTACTGACTTAGTAGAACGACGCGGCGAATTTGCGGTTCGTGGCGGAATCGTTGATGTGTTTTTACCACTAAGCCATCATCCAATTCGTATTGATTTCTTTGGTGATGAGATTGAAGATTTAAGTTATTTCGAAGTGTCAGATCAAAGAACTTTCCAACCAGTTGTTGGAAGCGTTGATATTTATCCTTGCCGAGAGCTTTTGCTTAATAATGCAACAAAACATCGGGCGCTTGAAATCGCTGATGAATACCCGGCAGCGGCAGAAATGCTCGGCAAGATTGCCGAAGGAATGACTTTCGAAGGCATGGAATCACTTATTCCTTTGTTGATCGTAGATACAGAAAGTTTGCTGACTCGAATGCCGGCAAATACGCAGATTGTTTTCATTGATGAACAACGCATTAAATCTCGCGCCGCGGATTTGCTGGCAACCAATGAAGAATTTCTCAACGCCTCTTGGTCAAATGCAGCGTTGGGTGCAAGTGCACCAATTCATGATGGCGTAGGCACATACATGGATTGGCAAGAACTTTTCCATGAAATAGCCAAGGCTGGCATGAGCGCGAAAGAGCTCAGCCCATTTGGAACAGATTTGGATCCTGAAACAACATTTCTGGAATTTGCAGCAATTGATCCCATGCGTGGAGATGTTGAGCGCGCGATTGCGGCTTTGCGACAAGCACTTGAAGAACATCGCACCGTTGTTTTTGCAACACATGGACATGGAATGCTCGAAAGATATGCAGGGATTCTGCGTGGGGCTGATTTACCGGTACAGATTTGCGAAAAACTCAGCGCAGCCCCGACCAAGGGAAGTATTCACTTAACAACTTCGGTCATTGCCCATGGCTTTGAAAGTGCGCCTGACCAAATTTTCTTCATGACCGAACGAGATTTAACTGGCAGCAAGGGAAGCGTCAAAGATGGCGAACGTTTACCGTCAAAGCGAAAGCAAGCCATTGATCCATTGGAACTTCAGGCAGGGGATTATGTTGTTCACGAACAACACGGAATTGGCCGATATGTAGAGCTGTTGCAACGCACAGTTGCCGGAGTTACCCGCGAATACTTAGTCATTGAATATGCACCAGCAAAGCGTGGTCAACCCGGAGACAGAATCTTTGTTCCAACCGATGTTCTTGAACAAGTATCTAAATATGTTGGCGGAGAAACCCCAACGGTTCACCGAATCGGCAGTGGTGAATGGCAGAAAGCAAAGGGTCGTGCGCGCAAAGCGGTTCGCCAAATTGCCGGAGAACTTATTCGCTTATACGCAGCCCGTACCAGCTCACCTGGTTTTGCTTTCTCTGCCGACACCCCATGGCAACGCGAATTGGAAGACTCTTTCTCGTATATCGAAACACCAGATCAACTTTCAACAATCAATGATGTTAAACAAGATATGGAACGTCCATACCCGATGGATCGAATCATTTGCGGCGATGTTGGATACGGAAAGACCGAGATTGCGATTCGCGCAGCGTTTAAAGCGGTACAAGATGGAAAACAAGTAGCTGTGTTAGTACCAACAACTTTGTTAGTACAACAACACTCAAAGACCTTTCAAGAGCGTTATGCAGGCTTTCCGCTCAAGGTTGCAGGCTTGTCGCGGTTTAATACAGCGAAGGAAAGCAAGGAAATTCTTGAGCAACTAGCTGCCGGAACTGTCGATGTGGTTATCGGAACCCACCGAATTTTGTCTAACGATGTTCAATTCAAAGATCTTGGCTTAGTTGTGGTGGATGAAGAACAACGTTTTGGTGTTGAGCAAAAAGAGTCGCTCAAGAAGTTGCGTACAACAGTTGATGTGCTTGCTATGTCTGCAACCCCTATTCCGCGCACGCTAGAGATGGCAGTTACCGGAATTCGCGAAATGTCGACCATCACTACGCCTCCAGAAGAGCGCCACCCGATCCTTACCTATGTGGGCCCCGCCGAAGAAGCCCAAATCACGGCCGCGATTCACCGCGAGCTATTGCGTGATGGACAGATTTTTTACTTACACAATCGGGTCGACACAATTGATAAGACCGCAATTCGTCTTAAAGAATTAGTTCCCGAAGCAAGAATTCGAATTGCACATGGGCAGATGTCAGAAGGCGAGCTAGAAGATGTGATTCTGGCTTTCTGGAACCGTGATTTTGATGTGCTTGTCTGCACGACAATCGTTGAAAGCGGTTTGGATATTCAAAACGCAAATACTTTAATTGTGGAACGAGCAGATCGTTTTGGTTTGTCACAACTTCATCAGTTACGTGGCCGTGTTGGCCGCGGGCGAGAGAGAGCGTATGCATACTTCTTGTACTCAAATGATGAACCATTATCTGAACTTGCACACGAGCGCTTAAAGACAATTGCAACTAATACCGATTTAGGTTCAGGAATGCGAGTTGCGCTGAAGGATCTTGAAATACGTGGTGCTGGAAATCTTTTGGGCGGCGAACAATCAGGACACATTGCAGATGTTGGTTTTGATTTATACATGCGGATGGTTGGCGAAGCGGTCCAAGATTACAAATCTGGCATTATCGAAACCGAAGAAAAGGTTTCAGAATGTAAAGTTGAATTACCAATCAATGCACACTTGTCATCCGAATTTGTTCCGGGAGAGCGCTTGCGCCTTGATCTTTATCGCCGCCTTGCAGATGTAAAAGCACCAAGTGATGTTGCATCAATCGAGGCAGAATTAATCGATCGATTTGGTGCTTTGCCCGAAGAAGCCAAAGCGCTCTTGGGTGTTGCAGCTCTTCGCGCACAAGCTAAGGCCGTGAAGTTGACCGAAGTTGTTGTGCAAGGAAAGTTCCTTCGACTCGCACCGTTACTTCTACCTGAATCTCGTCAGTTACGTTTGACACGTTTATACCCAGGTTCTCTGTACAAGGCCGCAACGAGCACAGTTTTGGTGGCGCTTCCGAAGGCTGCCTCTTGGAATCCGTCACAGAATGCGCCTGAAATAGTGGATACTTCTCTTCTGGCCTGGGTCATTGAGGCCGTACATCAATTGAGCGATGCACCGAAAGCGAGTACAGAATGAAGAAGATCCTGGTAACGGCAATTGCAACCTTTCTATTGGCGGGATGCTCACAAATAGGTGCAGCAGCAACAGTGGGCGACACAAAGATCACTCAAGCTCTTGTTCAAGGAAGCGTCGATTCGATTCTTTCTGAACGCGCAAAGGTCGATACATCACAGATGCAACTTGAAACTGGCGCATCTCTGAATGTTTCACAGCTTCGCTTTCACCTTCTAGGAACTTTGTTTCGCGAACTTGGCCAAGAGCTAAAGATCAACGTAACAAAGGCCGAAGTTGATACACGTCGTGCAAGCATCCTTGAGCAGGTTGGCGGCGAAGCCGGTCTACCTACCGCCCTTGTTAATGCCGGAATCGCGCCACAAGATTTAGATCGCTACATCGAAGCAATTGCATACTCAGACAAAATTAGTCAGAAGTTAGTTGCAGCAGGTGTTACTGAAGATCAGCTTGGCGTCGAAATCCAAAAGCTAGTTGTAGCTAAGGCGAAAGAACTTGGCGTAACTATCAATCCTCGCTACGGCAAGTGGGATCCAACAACTGCTGATGTAATTCCTGCGGATTCTGCTGAATCCGCTGTTACTCCTGCAGATAAGTAACTCTTAAGAAGATGCAAGGCTCTCAACTTCAACGACTTGTTGAAGTCATGAATACTTTGCGTTCTCCAGGTGGCTGTCCATGGGATGCAGAACAAACTCATGAATCGCTGCTTAAGTATTTACTAGAAGAGTCATACGAATTTGTTGATGCGGTTCAAGCCGATAATCGCGTTGATATGCGTGAAGAACTGGGCGATGTTTTGCTACAGGTGTATTTCCACGCACGCATGGCACAGGAACATCCAACAGATCCATTTTCAATCGAAGATGTCGCACAAGGAATTGCAGATAAGTTAATTCGCAGACACCCTCATGTGTTTGCCGGTGTCGAAGTCCGCGATTCACAAGAAGTTCTTGAAAATTGGGAAGAAATAAAGAAGAAGGAAAAAGGCCGCACCTCACCCCTAGATGGCGTTGCGATGTCACAGCCAGCACTTCCGTTGGTTGAAAAACTGTTGTATCGCGCTGAAAAATACGGTGTCGAAGTAAATACTCCTGACTCGGTCACTATTGATGGACCAGCTGATGAAAGCGCTGTGGGACAAGCCCTTGTAGCCGTTATTGCTTGGGCCCATGCCAACGGAATTGATGCAGAAGCTGCGCTTCGCAAGGAGGCCATGCGGATTAGCCAAGAAATTGGGCCCGCTTAGTCTTTCGCAGGTTCGCGGTAGACTTCGATTATTGAAGTACCTGCCATTTCAGCGTTGAGGTCGGCAACAGATTCAGCAAACCAGACCTTTATTGAAGGAGTAATGCAATGGCAATTATTGAAGCTTTAGGTGCCCGTGAAATTCTTGACTCCCGTGGAAACCCAACGGTTGAAGTCGAAATCCAATTAGAAGATGGCACACAAGCTCGCGCTGCAGTTCCAAGTGGTGCATCTACGGGTGCGTTTGAAGCTGCAGAACTTCGCGATGGCGGCAAGCGTTACTTAGGTAAGGGTGTTGAAAAAGCAGTTGCATTTGTTAATGATGAAATCGCTCCAGAAATTATTGGTTTAGATTCACAAGATCAGCGCTTAATCGATGGTGCGATGATCGAACTAGATGGCACAAAGAACAAATCACGTCTTGGTGCAAATGCAATTCTTGGTGCATCTTTGGCCGTTGCTAAAGCATCTGCTGATTCTGCAGATCTTTCCTTGTTCCGCTACCTAGGTGGACCAAATGCGCATCTGCTACCTGTTCCAATGATGAACATTCTTAATGGTGGCGCACACGCAGATACAAATGTTGATATTCAAGAATTTATGATCGCGCCAATCGGTGCACCTACTTTCCGCGAATCAGTTCGCTGGGGAGCCGAGATTTATCACGCGCTCAAATCAGTTCTAAAGAAGCGTGGTCTTGCAACATCAGTAGGCGATGAAGGTGGCTTTGCTCCAAACCTAGACAGTAACCGCGCCGCGCTTGATTTGATCCTTGAAGCAATTGAAGCTGCAGGGTTTAAACCTGGCAGTGAAATTGCACTTGCTATGGATGTTGCTGCAACTGAATTCCACGAAAACGGTAAGTACAACTTTGAAGGTGCCGTAAAGACATCTGATGAAATGATTGCGTATTACACCTCTTTGGTCGATGCCTACCCAATCGTTTCAATCGAAGATCCTTTGAACGAGGAAGACTGGGCTGGCTGGACACAGATGACTAAGGAACTTGGTTCACGCATCCAGATCGTCGGAGATGACCTATTTGTAACTAACCCAGAGCGTTTAGCTAAGGGAATTGCCGGTAACACCGCTAACGCGCTGCTTGTAAAGGTAAATCAAATTGGAACGCTTACCGAGACAATCGATGCGGTTGAAATGGCACACCGTGCTAACTACCGCAGCATGATGAGCCACCGTTCAGGTGAAACTGAAGACACAACAATTGCTGATTTGGCTGTTGCGCTTAACTGCGGACAGATCAAGACAGGTGCCCCTGCACGTACCGAACGTGTTGCTAAGTACAACCAACTTCTTCGTATTGAAGAAGAATTAGCAGAGGGTGGTCGTTACGCGGGTCGTGACGCTTTTCCACGTTTCAAGGCGTAAGAATTAGCCATGGCACGTCGACAACTTCGCTTTCGTCGTCGCCGTACCTCTAATCGTGTTTTAGCGCTATCAGCGATCTTCTTTATTCTCGCATTAACTATTGCGCCACCTGTGAAGCATTACTTCACACAACGTGCACAGATCAGTGCCCTGAAGGCAGAACTTTCTGCAGATAACACCGCTTTGCAAAAAGCACGCGAAGAGTTATTGCTTTGGCAAGATCCTGAGTATATAAAGTCGCAAGCACGTGAACGTCTGCACTTTGTTTTGCCAGGAGAGCGTCAATACATTGTGACCGATGGTGATAACAATCCTAAGCAAAACGGCAGCACAAAGATCGCAAGCTCTTTAGCTGATGGACAACCGTGGTACGCGCGATTGATCGCATCAATTAGCGAAACCGGCAATTAATGCGCGAAGTAACTCAAGCAGATCTAGATTGCATTCAAACGCAACTAGGTCGGACTCCAAGAGATGTACATGCAATCGCATACCGCTGCCCATGTGGCAAGCCAGCTGTTGTTGAAACTCCACCTCGATTAGAAGACGGCACACCGTTTCCTACTTTTTACTATGCCACTTGCCCGCGTTTGACCGCAGTTATTTCAACTCTTGAAACAACAGGGTTAATGGGCCAGATGAATGAGCGTTTAGAAACCGATGCCGAATTAGCTGGTGCGTATCACGCAGCTCATGATGATTACATTGCATCACGTTCGGCGCTAGGTATTGATGTTCCAGAAGTAGATGATGTTTCCGCTGGAGGAATGCCAACACGTGTGAAGTGCCTTCATTCACTTGTCGCACACTCATTATCTGCAGGCCCAGGAGTAAACCCATTGGGTGATGAGGCGCTAGCAAAACTGCCTGAATGGTGGAAGAACAACCCATGCGAGTAGCGGCAATTGATTGCGGAACTAATTCAATTCGTTTACTGATTGCAGATATCGATGGAAGCAATTTTCGTGAAGTTGTGCGCGATATGGAGATTGTGCGCCTAGGACAAGGCGTTGACGAGACCGGCCAATTTCACCCCGATGCAATTGCCAGAACTCTTGCCGCAGTCGATAAGTTTGCCGCAGAAATTGCCAAGCGCGGCGTTGAAAAGATTCGCTTCTGCGCAACCAGCGCTACACGCGATGCAACTAATCGACACTTATTTGTTGATGGGGTCCGTGAGCGTTTAGGTATCGAACTAGAAGTGATTTCTGGTGATGAAGAAGCAGCGCTTTCATTTGCCGGCGCGATCAAAGATCTTGATCCAAGCAATGGTCCGTTCTTGGTTGTTGATATTGGCGGCGGATCTACCGAATTTGTCTTTGGGACATCAACTGTAGAAGCTGCCCGCAGCGTCAACATCGGATGTGTGCGCATGACTGAAAGACATTTTGCAACTGATCCAGTAACTACCCAACAAATCGAATTAGCCCGCACCGATATTCAAGCTGCAATTGCACAGGCTGCAGCAATTGTTCCAATTACACAGGCTAAGACTTTGGTTGCTGTGGCAGGAACCGCAACAACTGTTGCTGCTGCAGCCCTAAATCTTCCTGAATATGATCGCTATGCAATTCATCTTTCTAGAATTAGTGCGCAACAAACACATGATGCAGCCACCATGTTTGCCACAAGCACTCGCGAGCAACGATTAGCTCTTGGATATATGCACCCTGGTCGAGTCGATGTAATTGCAGCTGGTTCACTAGTGCTTTCAGAAATCATGAAGTCGACCGGGGCTAGTGAATTTGTGGCATCTGAATCAGATATCTTGGATGGAATGGCATTTTCTCTTGCCCGCAATTAAATCCATAAAACTTCTTGATCAGAAAATTGTTGCCTGTACCAAGTGCCCACGATTAGTTGAATGGCGCGAAGAAGTAGCAGTCGTAAAACGTAAGTCTTATGAGAATGAAAAGTACTGGGGCAAACCAGTGCCTGGCTTTGGCCCAGACAATGCACGAATTGTGATCGTTGGTTTAGCACCAGGTGCACATGGTGCTAACCGAACCGGTCGCATCTTTACTGGTGATTCTTCGGGGGATTGGCTCTACAAAGCTCTTCACAAGAATGGCCTGGCAACGATTCCAACAAGTACATCAGCAACTGATGGGCAAAAACTTATTGATACCCGAATCACTTGCGCGGTTCGATGCGCTCCACCTGACAACAAGCCATCTACTGAAGAAAAGATCGAATGCTCTGATTATCTAGTAAATGAAATTGAACTGCTGTTGCCAACTGCGCGCACCTTTGTTGCCCTAGGTAGTTTTGCGTGGAGCGCCATTATCAAAAGCCTGCGGGCAGTTGATCACCAAGTACCAACTCCCACACCAAAGTTTGGCCATGGCGAAAGCTTTAACTGGGTCGCACCAGATGGAATCAAGCGTTTAGTCCTAGGTAGCTATCACCCAAGTCAGCAAAATACCTTTACCGGGAAACTAACCGAGCCAATGCTTAACTCAATTTTTAAGAAAGCAAAGAGTTTTAAATAGCAGCTTTCTTTAATTGGTCGATGTGGCCTGCAATGTGATTTGCAGAAAGTGTCACGATCTGTAAAAGTGTTACTTCTCCGCGCTGAGGATGAGTCGAGATTCGGCTCCAATCAGCATCGGATGCGTTCTTTAAAATTTCATAATTCATCGCATGAGATGCTGCCAAAGAATCCAGTGAAACCGCTACTGAGCGCTTGTCATACTGCAATCCAGTAGGAAATTTTTCTTCATCAAAAGGAACAATCGTGGGATTGTCTTCACATAGGGCGTTTGCATATCTGACACCAAATTGAATTTCGGCATCTGCAATATGGTGAATAACAAATGCTGCAGACCATTCGCCATCCTTTGAAAGCGTGAGCTTTTCAGCTGAAATCTTTTTGCCTTCTTCAACAAATGAGATTGCGGATGAGTGATACTTCGTAAGAATTTCATTATGGTTCATGGCTTTATCGTAACCATAGAATTTGGAGAAACTAGGCTCAGTTTCTGCAAAAGCCTCTCATCAAGTAAACTGCCGCAGAACTTGCTCGTGGCCCCCGTAGTCCAATGGCAGAGACAGAGGACTTAAAATCCTTCCAGTGTCGGTTCGAGTCCGACCGGGGGCACCAAGTACTTCACC
>Ga0082207_1001232_pt1 | contig 12436 bp, 11 predicted proteins | sample LakMenEpi10Aug09_FD_71540 | JGI IMG/M metagenome (GOLD analysis project Ga0082207, IMG submission 71540) | reverse complement strand
GTTGTTGACATCAACTTGCTTCGGCCGAAACTCTGCTGTTGTCAAAACAACGAACGGTGTTGGCGAAAGCGCATCAAAGATTTGGCGCAACACCCTTTCGTAATTTGCAAGGTTTCCATCAAAGTTGGTTCCGAGAAACACGACGGCCGTGTCCCAGCCGTCTTCAAGCCTTCGGCCAAGCACCTTCAAACCAAAATCGACGAAGCTCCCCGACTGCGCTTCGACGGCAACTTGCCAGCCCAAAGGTGTCAGCGTGTTGCACATCTCGTTGCCGTAACGGCTGGATGTTGAAGCCATGATCGAGTCTCCAATCATCAGCACGCGGTTTCCACCAATCTGTGGCCCAATCATCGGGCCGATCAGTTCGGGAAACTGAATCTCCACACCTTCTGGCAACGACACCAAACTGTTGAACTCGCCGCCAGGTATTCGGCCCACGCCATCCAGATAGCCATCGTTGCCAGTAATGAAGTCGATGACGCCGCAGCCAGAGAGGGCTACCGAGAATGCTGTGGCAGCGAGAGTGAAACGCAACGCGCCGCGACGACGAGGGGCGCTTCGCGTGGGGGGACGGCGAAACATTGTTCTGTAAGTAGATCCGCTGGCGCGACCTAAATCAAGTCATTGACCGCGCGTTTGGCGCAGTTCGTCACGAATAGAGGCCAAAAGTTGGTTTGTTGTCTCTTCGGGCTGCGTTTTACGAAACCGGCCATACGCCTTAATCACAAAAAACAGCACGAGGCTGACCAGCAAGAAGTTAAGTACCGACGTGAGAAATGAACCCACCGGAACAAAACTGCCATTCAGTGTCACGCCTTTGTCGTTGAAGTTTGGTTGATTGCCGCCGAATATTGCGCCAATCAATCCACCGAGCAAACCCTGGTTGTCCTTGCCGTCGCCTGCAACCGCATCGATCACTGTTTTGAATGCCGCACCCATGACGAAGGCAACAGCAATGTCGACAACGCTACCTCGATTGATAAACGACTTGAACTCTGCAACGATTCCGTGCGTTTTCTTTTGTTCAGCCATACAACGAGATTAGTTTGTGCGAAGTTTCTCCACTTGCACTCTCGCGTCGTTAAAGCATGCGCCATCAGAGAGATCGGAATAAGTGTCTGGGGCAAAAGCGTTTGCAGTGAGGCCACCGTTGAGGCTCCTCCTCCATAAACCCTTCGGTATCGAGCACACGCCAGCGCGAATTGTTGCGTCCACATCAACTTCGATTGTTAATTCGGCGCGGTCGTTAAACACGCGAACTGTTTCACCACTAGCGATACCCCTCAACTCTGCGTCTGTCGGGTTTAGCTTGATCACAGCCGGTGGAGGCAACGTGTCACCGAACATGGAATTGACGGTGAATGATGATGCTGGCGTAATCAGTGTCAGCGGGTGTTTGGCATCTTCAAGTGGCACGAAACGCGGGCCCTGTAACGCGCCAAACGGGCCCCATAACTTCATGCGACCATCGTCTGTTGACGGAAACGTATTCACAAATTGGCGAACTTCGCCAGGTCGCTTTACCTGCGTGCCATTGCACAGCGATTGCTCAATCAGTTCATCTACTGCTTCGTCTGTTGCGGCAAACTCTTCCGCAGAAAAACCAAGCGCCTCTGCAAGCATCTGCCCCACCTGACCGTTGCTACGCGACTGGCCAACTGGCTCGATCACTCGAACATTGCGCTGCGCAGTAAACGAGCCGTACGAGCCGACAACGTCGTTGATTTCGAAATGGGTTGTAGCGGGCAAAATAACATCGGCGAACACAGCGGTGTCGGTCATTACTTGCTCGTGCAACACCGTGAACACGTCTTCTCGGGCAAGCCCTTCCAACATGGCAACCTGATCGACAGAAGTAACAGCCGGGTTAGCACCCTGAATCACAAGTACTCGTGGCTGCACCGGCCACTCGTCGCGATCGCCGCACAATGCCCGGCCAACACGATTCATATTCAACTTTTTTCGCTCGGGGCGCGGCACGCCGGCTGGCCAATCCACGGTTACTTTGTTTGGAAACGCGCTCGAGGTGGAATCCACAATTCCACTGCCAAGCGAACCAAAGTTTCCGGCAAGCGCCCACACCGCATAGGCAGCCAAGTAGGCACTTCCGCCGTTGCGGTTTCGCTCCATGCCCCAACCGCTGCGCAACATTGCTGGCTTAATTGTCGTCAGCAATTCTGCGAAGCGCACGATTTCGGCTGCGTCTACACCGCACACATCTGCCGCCCGCTCCATCGTCCATTCTTCGGCGGCTGCCAAAAATGCGCTTGCGCCAACAGTGTGCTTGTCGACAAACGCTTGATCGATGCGATTGTTGTGCTGCATCCAGCGAGCAAGCGCGAAGCCCAGCACCACGTCGGTGCCTGGGCGAACGGCCAAGTGCACATCCGCACGGGCTGCAGTGCTTGTTGCACGGGGGTCGATCACAACTATCTGTGCGCCATTCTTTTTTGCCTTGGTCAGAATCGGCACAAGGTGGGTGTTGCTTGCGCTGGGGTTACCACCCCACACCACCACAAGTTTCGAATGCTCAATGTCTTGTGGGTCGCATGACAGCATTTCGCCAAACACTCGTTCCCACGCTTCGGATTTCGTGCTTGCGCAAATGGTTTGCTCAATTTCTGGGCAGCCAAGCCGCTCGAACAAGTGAGGCATTACTCGCTTTTTATCGATACGCGCCGATGACGAGTTATACAAATATGGCAAGACGCTGTCGGTGCCATGCGTATCGATCGCGCTTCTGATCTGCTGCGCGATCAAGGCGATTGCTTCGTCCCAGGTTGCGCTACGAAACTGGCCGCTGCCTTTTGCACCGGTGCGTACTAACGGGGTCATGATTCGTTCTGGTGAATACACGCGAAGCGCATGATGCTTAACCTTCTTGCAAATCCAGCCGTCAGTAAGCATGTTGCCCGCACTGTCTACTGGCGCTGCATCAATGTCGACGATACGACCCATCTCGACCGTCACTTGCAACGAACACGAGTCGGGGCAATCAAGCGGGCATGCGGTGAGCACTTTCATGATGGATTCTCCGGTGCTTCCAAATCACTGAACTGGTCGATGTCGCGAAGCGCAGGAAATCCAAACCACCACACGCCAACTATGCCTAGTGTTGCGATGCCGCCGCCGATAACGGTTGCGGGTGTTCCAAATGCCTGTGCCGCCACGCCAGATTCGAACGCGCCCAACTCGTTGGTTGCTCCGATGAATACATTTTCTACTGCCGAAACTCGACCACGTTTTTCATCAGGCGTTACTAACGGCACGATTGAACCACGCACGAACACACTCACCATGTCGGCGGCGCTCAAGATCAGTACCGCTGCAAATGCAATGACATACGACGACGTGGAGCCGAGCACGATTGTGCCCGCGCCAAAAATGGCTACCGCAACGAGCAATACCTTTCCTACATGTCGCCGGAGAGGTCGAATGGCCAAGAATGCAGCCATGCTTGCGGCGCCAATTCCGCCTGCTGCGCGCAACCAGCCGTAGGCAACATCGCCAACGTTCAGTTGCTCTTCAGCAATTGCAGGCAACAGTGCCACTGCTCCACCAAAGAGCACCGCAAACAAATCAAGCGAAATAGCTGCAAGCAAAATCGGTGTGCGCCGAATGAAATGCAGGCCTTCCGTTGCCGAGCGCAAACTTGGTTTTTCGTCTGGGTCGCGCACCGCGGGCGGTCGCAGAAACTGCACCCTCATGATGCCGAAAATGCCGAACACGATCAATGCGGCCGTCGTTCCATACGCAACTGCTGGATGAACGCTGTACAAAAATCCGGATGTTGCAGGGCCAATGATCATGGCTGAAGTCCAAACACCTGACGACATCGCAATGATTGGGGGCAATCCACCATCGGGTGCAACCATCGGATACATCGACCTCGTTGCTGGCGACAAAAACGCGCGACATGTCCCAAACAACCCGCCGATCACAAAAATTGGCCACACGGCTTGCGGGTCGGAGATGGAGTACCACACCAACCCCAGTGCACACAGCAACTCGCCGCCCAGCGAAAGTGCGGCGATGTGTTTGCGGTTGTACCTGTCGGCCACGCTTCCGCTGACAAATACAAACAGCGCAATGGGCAAAAATTCGGCAAGCCCCAGCCAACCAATGTCAATAGCCCTGCCCGTTTTGTCGAAAACATGCTTACCCAACGTGGCTGCCTGCAACATCACGCCCACATAGAAGGCGAAACTGCTTCCCAGCATTCGGCGCACATTTGTGTAGCGCAGCACATCAAACGCAGTAAGTTGAGTGCCTTCGGGTTGATCGCTCACAGTTGGATAACTCTAACCAAGCAACGATGGTTGAAACGGATTGAATTATGGGGGTTGTATGGGGTCGATAGCTGACGACACACAATGGCTTGATGCCACCGACCAGGCGGCGCTTGTGCGAAGCGGCAAGGTTTCGCCAGTGGAACTGGTTGATGCAGCAGCCGAGCGAGCAGAGCGGCTGAACCCAACCATCAATGCGCTGACATACATATGGTTCGACGATGCGCGCGCGGCTGCGCAGCAACTGCCAGCAGACAACACCATGCCATTTCGCGGTGTACCTTTTGTGCTCAAAGATTTGCATGCAGCAATGGAAGGCAAGCCATTGTCTAACGGAAACATTGCGCTCAAAAATGCGCATCACATTTCCAACTACACCACCGAACACGTAAAGCGATTTATCAAGGCAGGCCTCATCATCGTTGGACGCGGCAACTCGCCAGAATTTGGCAGCGTGCCAACTACAGAACCCGAAGCCTGGGGGCCAACGCGAACACCATGGGACACCAGTCGAATTTCTGGCGGCTCTAGCGGCGGCAGCGCTGCAGCAGTTGCGGCGGGCATTGTCCCTGCAGCGCACGCCAGTGATGGCGGCGGCTCTATTCGCATTCCTGCGGCGTGTTGCGGGCTCGTTGGGCTAAAAGTAAGCCAGGGTCGAATTACGTCTGCACCGTTTCGAGATGAAACCAACTTGGGTGTCGAACATGTCGTCACTCGCTCGGTGCGCGACTGCGCAGCATTGCTCGATGCAACTCAGGGGCCTGGCGTTGGAGACCGCGTTATTGCGCCCTCGCCTATTCGCCCTTACGCCGAAGAAGTCGGTGCCCCCACCGGGAAGTTACGCATTGGTTTTCTCGATCACCGCCCGCTGACCGGCACCATCGATGACGAGTGTGCCGAAGGCGTGCGCCTTGTTGCGAAACAATTAGAGCAACTTGGGCATCATGTCGAACCAGCTTGGCCGAAGGCACTTGAAGACGAATCGTTTCCGCCACGCTTCACAGCAATCTGGGGAACCAACATGGCAGTTGCATGCGAGACAACGGCAAACATGCTTGGCCGCGAAGTGAACGAAGACGACTTCGAACTCGTCAACTGGACGATGGCCCAATACGCGCAGAAAACTTCCGCTGCTAAATATGCGGCAGCGATACTCGCAACGTCGCTGTATCGCCGCGCTGTTGCGCAGTGGTGGGCCGATGGCTGGGACATCCTGCTCACCCCAACCGTAAGTCGCGTCCCGCTCAAGGTTGGACAATTTGCAAACGACAAATCGTCTCCGATGCGCCCAATGAAAGTTGCTGCCGATTTCGTCGCGTTCACTGCGGCATTCAATACATCTGGGCAGCCTGCCATCAGCCTGCCCTTGCATTGGACAGCACAAGGTGTTCCAATCGGCATCCAACTTGTTGGTGCGTATGGTCGTGAAGATCTGCTGCTGCGCCTGTCTGCACAACTTGAGGTCGCAATGCCTTGGGCGCACCGGCGCCCTTCGTTTAACGCGCTCTAGTCGTCAGGAGTCTTGGCGGTATTGCTTCCAGCGCCGCTCCACCACAGAGTTTGCCTCAAGTAGGTGTGGGTTGGCATCGGTGTAAGCAACAACATCTTCAATCGTGAACAGCGGGTTTGCCGCAAAGTGCTCGTAAATGTGGGCAACCAACGCAAAGTCCTCGTCGGTGTCTACCTCTAGGTGCAAGTCGGGCCGACAAATGCTTGCAGGCGCTTCAATATTCTTGATGCGATAGATCTCGGGGTGTTGGTTGATATGAAACCCAACATATTCTCGGTGCTCCGAAGTTGCTGCGCGCTTGTTCGCATCAAACAAAATGCCAGACGGATACACCGACACTTCTAGCCCAGGGGGAAACGTTGTTTTTAGTGCGTTCGTTACATAGTCGTATTCATTGGAGTGTTCCAGAAAAAAGTTGACTACCGAATCGATCACGGCCGGGTCGGGAATGGAGTTGTCACCCTGAAACTCGGCGTGAACTTCAATATTGAATGCTTCAAGCGCTCCGCATACCCGCGAGATGACGTCGGTCTCGCTACCCCGAAAGCAACCGATGCCCATTGCATTGGCAAGTTCCTCCAGTGGGTCGTCTTGTGGCAAATCCGAAGTTGCCAAGATCACTCGATCAATTGTTTTTGCTCGCTGAATGCGCTCGATCTGTTGTTGCAGCAGCGGTTTTCCCAATACCTGTTTCAGTACTTTGTTTGGCAAGCGCGAAGAGCCCGTGCGCGCCTGCACCGTGGCATCAACGGACAAGGTCATCCCACGTCAACACATCGTCTTCCTGCATCGAGCGCTTCGTGCGCATGCCAATCACTTCATCCCAGTGCAGCGGGCTGACGCCAGTGCCAGGGCGCTTGTAGGTGATGTCGGCTTCAACAATGGTTTGTCCTTCTGCAAGGTCGCGCGCAATAACGATGCTGCGTCGCGCATTAAGACGCGCAATGTCTTCATTGGCAATCGGCGCCTTTGCGCGGTCGGTGCCAAGCATGTCGGCAATGGTGCCAATGCGGGCCATAAACCGTGCGAGGTCGTGCACATCCATTGCGTGATAGTGATCGTTGCCGGGCAATGTCTTGTCGTGCGTGAAGTGCTTCTCCAGCACAACAGCGCCAAGCGCATAGGCAACCGACATGGCGGTCATCTCTGGGTCGGGCACGGTGTGGTCCGAATAGCCAATGATGTGATCCGGGTAGCGGTCTAGCAGCCCAGCGATCATTCGCACATGTGCATTGATGTTTTCGCAGGGGTAATTGAGGATGCAATGCAACAACGCAATCTCGGTAGCGCCCGCGTCGCGAAGTGTTGCCAGCGCACCATCCACTTCATCAAGGGTTGACGCACCGGTGGACAACACCACTGGCTTTCCAACTTTGGCAACCCTGCGCAAGAGCGGTGTGTTGGTGATGTCGGCAGATGCAATTTTAAAGAATGGGACAAGCGGGGCCAGATAGTCGACGGCTTCATCATCAAACGGCGTGGAAATAAAGTCGATGCCAACCTTGTTTGCATGCGCGGCCAATGCGGCGTAGTCCTCTGCCTCAAAGTTGTCGTACTTTTGAAACAATTCGTGCTGGCTTAGCGTGGCCTCTTTGCTGGTGTCCCAATATGCAGGCGATTGCTTCGAGGCCAATGTGTTGGCTTTGTAGCTCTGAAACTTGGCGCCATGTGCGCCGCCCTCGTGCGCAAGCTCAATCAAACGTTTCGCTGTTTCCAACGAGCCTTCGTGGTTAACGCCAATCTCGGCGATGACGTATGGTCGTCCCGTTGGCGTCACGGTCATCGAGCCCAGTTTCATTGCAACCACGTCTATCGCGCCTCTTCCCCGTGTTTTTCAACCAACTTATTGCGGTGCAGTTCATCGGCCTCACCGTTGTTGGTGATATTGCTGTCGTGCCTGCGATAGCGATACATTGGCAACTCCACGCGATGAATGTCGTACTTCTTTAAAAATCGGAAGCGCAGGTCGCGATCCTCATGCAACAAAAATGATTCGTCATACAGACCAATGTCAATCAGCTGGTCGGTGCGAAACATGATGCCGCACGCAATTGGTTCTTCCATGCAGTTCTTCCGACCAATCACTTCTTCGCGGTCGTTCACCAACAGGTAGTCGCAACTGACTGCGTCCATCTCGCGATTCTCCGCCAAGAACATGTACAACACACTCAAAAACGACTCGTTCACATAGTCGTCAGAATCGACGCGCACAACATATGGCGAACGGGTGCTGGCAATGCCCTTGTTGATTGCCGCAGGAAGACCCATGTTCTCGTCGTTGCGAATGTAAACAATGTCGTTCATGAACACCTTGAGCGCAGCCTGCGTTTTGTCGGTGCTGCCGTCATCCACAACGATGATTTCGTACTTTTCGCGGGCAAAGGATTGATTGAGTAGCGAGCGAAGGCAACGACCAATAAATTTCTCATGGTTGTAGGTAGGAACGATGATTGCAATCAGTGGCGTCGTCATGATGTTGCACCCTTCCCCTCAAGCGCCGCGCGCAAGGCGCTGGCAACTCTGCTCGGAAAGTCTGCCGCCATATTCACAAAAACAGGCAATGAAACAGACGCCTCAAGCCTTGCGCGCGAGCGAGGGAAGGCCTCGGTCAGTGTTCCGCCGTGCGCAGCAACCAACTCGGGCATGTGCGTCCATGTTTCGGCAAAATGCCATGTGGTTGCCTCTGGCAGAATTTTTGTAGAAATCGTTTGCTCAAGCAACGCTGCTCGGCAACGCAGTGCAGCCGCTTTATCCGGCACGTTGAACACCACTGCATCGGCTGTTCCGTTCGAACCTTGCGGCTCGACCCGCAACGTGATGCCGCGAATATCGGCGATGGCAGCCAACACGGAGTCGCGATTGGCGCGTTGCGCCGCAACTACTGCCGGCAACTTTCGCAACTGCGCCAAGCCAACAGCGCCCTGCAGTTCCATCATTCGATAGTTAAACCCACTGCCCGCGCGAGTGTCTTCCCATCTGGGCACCGCGGGGTTGTTTTCGTGTCCGTGGTCGTGCCACGCCTTTGCTCGCTCAAACATTGCGGTGTCGTTAAACACCACCATGCCGCCCTCGCCTGTGGTCATTGTCTTGGCAAAGTCGAAACTGTATGTGCCCATTGCACCCCATGTGCCTAGTGCTTTGCCATCAAGCGACCCGCCGCAGCCCCATGCAGAGTCTTCAATCAGCACGATGCCTCGATCGTCGCAAATCTTTTTGATCTCGACAAGCCGAGCAGGCGTACCAAGCATGTGTACCACGATGACCGCGCGTGTTCGATCGGTGATCCTGGCCAACAAGTCTTGCGGGTCCATATTGAATGTGTCGTCGATCTCGCAGCACACGGGCACTGCACGGGCCTCGATAATCGCTTCGGCAGTTGCAACGAACGTGAAGCTTTGCGTAATTACTTCATCGGTCGGTTGTAAATCAAGCACAGCAAGCGCCACTCGCAATGCGGATGTTCCGGAAGTAACGGCAAGTGCATGCGGAACATCCATGAACTTGGCAAACGCCACCTCAAAATCGCGAACTTTGTAGCAATCGTTACGAAGCGCATCAAAGCCATGGCGGAAAAGCACGCCACCGCGCGCAAATACCTCGTTAACTTCGGCCTGCTCTTCAGCCCCAATTACTTCGTATCCGGGCATGCCGCCTACATCTTCTTAAACAGCTCGACAACCTTTTCAAAGGTGAGCGTGTTCAAGAAATCTGGGCCAAGTGCGTTGGTCAGTGGTTTGGCGTGAATAACCGTGGAGTCGTAAAGCGCCTTGTATTGAGCGTCGCTGAGGTTGCGGGCAACGCCCTCGGGCACCACCACTTTTTGCTTCTCGACTGCAGCCCAGAACTCATCGAATGGCTGCGGATAAAACTCTTGCATCGCGCGCATCGTGATGCAATTGGCAACGCAATGGTGAATGCCAAGCACCACGCTCAACCCTGCGGAGAATGGGTGCACCACGCCTACATAACTTGTGGCAATCGCGCTACCGCCAAGGTACGAAGCGACCATCATGTTTTCGCGCGACTGTGCCGACATCATGTCGTCGCCCAGGAAAACCTTTTTGCACAGGTTGATCGTCTCGTTCGAATAAGCATCGCCCACCGCATTGCGGTACGAACCAGCCAAAGCCTCGATGCAATGAATGTAAGCATCCATTCCTGTGAAGAAGTATTGATCCCGCGGAACAGTGGCTGTTAAGTCTGGGTCGAGCACAAGATGGTTGAACACCGTGAAGTCGCTGTTCATACCCAACTTCAAACCCGTCTTCTTATTTGTCATCACGCAAGTTCGAGTTGCTTCCGAACCCGTTCCCGAAATGGTCGGCACTCCAATTTTGTGGATGCCTGGATTCTTCACCAAGTCCCAGCCCTGATAATCGCTGGCGTGGCCAGGGTTGGTCAGCAGGTTGGCAACAGCTTTGGCCGTGTCCAACGTGATGCCGCCACCAATGCCAACGATGGTGGCAGGCGCATGAAACCCTGTGGCCCGAATGTTTGCAACGATGGCGTCGATGCCATCCGTTGTCGGCTCGTCCTTGGTTGGCACATACAACACCAAGTCGGTGTCTTCTTTGCCAATCTTTTCCAGCAACGCATCGTTGCCCGTAAAAAACTCGTCAACGATGTACACCACTCGGTCGTCGACAATGCCCGGCAATGTTCTGCGAGCTTCAACTTGAGTTGCAACATCGGCAACTGCACCTCGACCAAAATTGAAACTGCCGACGTTTCGAACCAGCTTGATGCCAGTATCTAAAATGTTGCTTGCGGCCGGCTTGGTCACAAGTTCAGCGTACTTCCGAATGATGCTATGAAATTGATTTTGAAGCCCTAGCGGTCATTTTGAGAGGGTGTTGTTTCAGGCCACCAGACTGTGCGCCCAAGCAGTAATTCAGGGCTGTCGTGACCATCTGCAGAGAGCCGCGAGCCATATTCTGTTGTTATGCCAGTGGCACAGCAGATGCTTTCAACATGCAATTAAGGAATTGGCGAACCCCAACGCTTGTTTTGGTATGTCTTGCAACGTCCATGTCCCTTGCATCGTGCGGCAACACAGAAGTGGTCTCAACCAGCACAATTGAAACTTCGTCGCAGGAGTTATCGCTAGAAAAAATTGCAACGCTAGACCAGCCAGTTGACGCAGCGTCTCGCGAAAATGAGAATGCAATATATTTCGTTGGACGTCTCGGAAAAATCTTTCGGTATTCAGACAACACAATGGAGAGCACTCCTGTACTCGACATTACCGACCTTACTTATGGCGAAGGAGAGCGAGGTTTGCTCGGGCTCGCCTTTTCGCCAGATGGCACAACTGCTTACATTAATTACACCGACCTGAACAACGACACAACGATTGCACGTATAACTGTTGCTAACGACGGTGCGTTTCTTCGCGAAACCCTCAGCACGATCCTTGTCATCAAACAACCATTCGAAAATCACAATGCTGGTGACATTGTCGTTGAGCCAAGCGGAATGCTTCTCGTGCCAACGGGTGATGGCGGTTCACGCGACGACCCATTGCGCGTGTCACTCGACGACTCTTCCCCGTTGGGCAAAGTTTTGCGCGTTAATCCACTTGATGGTAGCTACACCATTTTGGCGAGGGGTTTACGTAATCCTTGGCGGGTTGATCTGTATGACGATCGCCTGTGGCTTGCCGATGTTGGGCAAAACAAATTTGAAGAAGTGAGTGTGCTTGACGGTGTGCAGCAGTTAAGTGGTTCGCAGATTGTCGATTTCGGTTGGAGCGCTTACGAAGCCAACGACCGGTTCAATACCGACCAGACGAGTGTTGCTCATGTTCCGCCAGTGATCGCATACCCACACGGTGATGATGGGTGCTCAATTAGTGGCGGTGCCGTCGCAGAAACTGGGTCACTGACAGACCGCTACGTATTTGGGGATTACTGCAGTGGCAAAGTTTGGTCTATTCCCGTTAACCAAACACCGCCAAAAGCAACCCTGCATTTTGAAGACATCGAATCACCCGCAGCAATTGTTCGTGCAAACAAAAATCTCTTTGTGCTTTCACTGAACGGTGATATCTGGCAAATTCGTGATTGAGCAACCCCAACGGGATTCGAACCCGTGCCGCCGCATAAGACACCCAAAAGCGTTCCAGCAGCAATGCCGTGGGCGCGCAGGCGTCCGGTTGCTAGCCAACAGTTATGGCAGTAACAATTCCGAGCTTGATGGTCACCGTCACACGTTGCAAGGAATAATCCGCGGTTAGCGCATAATCTTCGCCGTCACGCGAACCAACGCGATACGACCAGCTGAGATTCGCCGCACATGTTTCAGCATCGTTCTCTTCGAACCCAATGAGCAATTGTGCTCGTTCCGGTGCAATCGCAGTTGCATCAGCAGCATCTGATGCTGGACACGTAACTATTGTTTTCGTTTCTTCAGAAGACGAGCACGCAATAAGCGCAAGCGATGCAAAAGCGACTACAAGAAATCGTTTCATACGTGATTTGCAGCCCCAACGGGATTCGAACCCGTGCCGCTACCTTGAGAGGGTAGTGTCCTAGGCCACTAGACGATGGGGCCAAGCAGCGATTCAAGGCTACCGCGATATAGAGCACTGCGAGGCGAAGCAGAGCGACGCAAAGCGTCGCGGCGTTGGGGAGCAAGG
>Ga0082207_1001230_pt1 | contig 12441 bp, 10 predicted proteins | sample LakMenEpi10Aug09_FD_71540 | JGI IMG/M metagenome (GOLD analysis project Ga0082207, IMG submission 71540) | reverse complement strand
CATACGCCGGCTCAACGGCAGGGGTAACCCCGAGCCTCATCAACTCGTAGGCGCCGAGAACGTTCGGCGGAGACGGTCGGTGCGATGCGGAAGAGCCGACGGGCAGATACGCGGCTTACACCGAGCGCACCATCAGAGTTGAGAAGGGACTAGCGATCGCCCTCGGCGATGAAGCAGCGTGCCGCCGGCTCCGAATGCGGATAATTTTCAACCGCCCTACCGTCCGGCGAGACGGTACGGGGCAGTCCCGAGCCGGCGCACTTCAGCGTTCTTGGGCCACGAGCCTGCCCTCGCTTCGCCAAATTGCCACGCCATCGTTCGTCGACGCGGTTTGCACTTTCACCGGCCTGCCGAACCTGCTTGCATGACCGGGCCTTGTTCCAGCGCGGAGCGTGCAGATGCGGTTCGTAGGGTTCGCCCTGTGTCTCAGTTTTGCCGTCGCCGCGCCTGCGGTGTGGGAGCGGGTGCGGATCGCTGGCGATTCGGGCGAACGCGTCGTCGAGGGGCGGGTGGTCGTCGAGGCTCTGGATGGAAGCCTGCTTGTCGAGCATGCCGACCAGCGGCTGGAGGTCGTGCCGGGAGCAGAGGTGCAGAGCCGGGAGGCGGTGCCGACGGCGCCCGAGCCGTTTGCGCCGCGGGCGCTCGGGGATGCCGTGCTGCGCACGTTGCCCGCGGGGTTCGATCAGCTCGCCACACGGCACTACGTCGTCTGCTTCGACACGTCGCGGGCCTATGCGCAGTGGTGCGCGGCCCTCTTCGAACGGTTGCACGACGCCTTCATGAATTTCTGGCGGCAGGCGGGCTTCGAGGTTGCGGAGCCGGAGCATCCGCTCGTCGTGGTGATCTTCGCCGACAGGCAGCGGTATGAGGAGCATGCGGCGGCCGATCTCGGCGCGGCGACCGACCGCGTGGTCGGCTACTACAACCTGCTCAGCAATCAGGTGACCACGTTCGACCTCACGGGCAGCGATCTGGTCGGCGGGCGGCCGAGCCGATCGGCGGGCCGGGCCGGGCTCGAGATTCTGTCGAGCAGCCGCGCGGCGGGCCTCGTGGCGACGCTCGTGCACGAGGCCACGCACCAGATGGCGTTCAACTGCGGGCTGCACCGGCGGCTGGCGGCCGTGCCGCTGTGGGTGAGCGAAGGCGTGGCGATCTACTTCGAAACGCCCGATGTTTCCAGCGACCGCGGCTGGCGGGGCATCGGCGGCGTCAACGGGCCGCGTCGCGAACGATTCGTGGCGAGCCGCCGGGCGGGGTGGTTTGCCGACATCGTGCGGAGCGACGAGTCGTTTCGGACCGCCGACGAGGCCCTCGATGCGTATGCCGGCGCGTGGGCGGCGACGGCCTTTCTCGTTCAGACCCGCAAGGCCGCCTTCATCGGCTATCTCCGCACGCTGTCCGAAAAGGAGCCGCTCGTGGATGACGACGCCGACAGTCGGCTGGAAGAGTTCACCACGGCCTTCGGCGTGGAGCCCGGGGCCCTCGAGGAGGCGATCGCGAAATTCGTCGCCCGGCTCAAGTGACCGCATGCTCGCCCGGTCGGTACACTTGGCTATCCATCGATCAGGCCATTTTTCGGGTAAGGAGCATGCCATGCCAGACCTCAGCCAGCTTCGGGCGCTCAGCCACCAGTCGCGCCGCGCATTTCTCGCCCTCTCGGCCACAGGAATGGCCAGCGGGGCCGTCGTGCCGCAGCTGTATGCGGCCGCCGCCGGCAGCACGGGCAGGGAGATTCGCGTCGGGCTCGTGGGCTGCGGCGGCCGCGGCACGGGCGCGGCGCTGCAGGCTGCCGCCGCCGACCCCACCGTGCGGATCGTGGCGCTCGGCGACGTGTTCGCAGACCAGCTCGATGCATCCGCCCATGTGCTCGCCCGCGATGCCGCAGGCCAGTTCGCCTGCCCGGCGAGCGGCCGCTTCAGCGGCTCCGACGCCTATCGCCGGGTGCTCGACACCGGGGTCGACGCCGTCGTGATCGCAGCCCCGCCGCACCTGCGGCCGCTGCACGTCGAAGCCGCTGTTGCCGCGGGCGCGCACGTCTTCTGCGAGACGCCGGCCGCGATCGATCCGGCGGGGGCGGCGCGGGTGGCCCACGCCCTGACCGCCGCGCGGGCGGCCGGCCTGGCCGTGGTATCGGGGCTCCACTCGCGTCGTGACCCGTCGCTGGCGGCGCTCGTCGCCGACATGCGGGGCGGTGGTATCGGCCGGCTCCTGTCGGTCGACGTGCACGCCACGTGGCGTGGACCCTGGAGGGTGGCCGCACGGCCCGGCTCGACGGCCGCCGACGAGCGTCTCCGCAACTGGGTGTCGTGCGACGCGCTCTCGGGCGGTTGGTTCGTCGAGCGACACGTGCACGCCATCGATCGGGGGTTGTGGGCGCTCGGCGACCGTGCGCCCGCCATGGCCGAACCGCTCACGAACCGGGATGGTGACGTGGTGGCCGTGCGCTACCGCTTCGACGACGGTGCCGAGCTTCGTGCCTCGATCGCCCGGGTCACGGCCGGGCCCGATCGCGTCTGCGAGACCGTGGTGGGCAGTCGCGGCGAGCGGGATCTTACGCTGCCGGCGGACGGCCGGCGGTTCCAGGCCACGATGGAGGCCTTTCTCCGGGCGGTGCGCTCCGCGGACGGAATGGACGACGGGGCCATTCTCGTGCGGGGCAGCCTGGTGGCGATCATGGGGCGGCTGGCAGCGGCCAGCGGACGAGTGGTGCGGTGGGACGAGATGCTTGCGGCAACGCCGCTCCCTGCCCAGTTTGCCATGTCGGCAAAGGTGTAATTCTCGACGAGGGTCGACGTCGATAGAACGTTCATCATGGCAGCCTCCCGCGCCACCGTCGTGCAGTCGCTGAGCATCGCGCTGATCGTGTTCGTGATGCTCACGTTCGTGCTCGCGGTCACCACCTACCTCTTCTTCCGGCAGAAGTTCGACGCCGAGGCCGCGGCCGCCGCCGCCGCGGGTGAAATGGCGCAGGCCAAGACGGCTCTCGAAACCGCGGAGGCCGACAAGAACAAGCTCAAGCAGATCTTGGGATTTACGGATGACAAGGCGGTCGCCGACATCGAGACCGAGGTCAATGAACTGTTCGAAAAGAACCACGAAGACTTCGAGGCGGATTCCAAGTCGTACAAGAGCTTCAGCGCTTGGCTGCTGACCTCCAACGAGGCGAAAGACAAGGCCCTCAACGCCCTCAACGCCAAAAACGCGCAGCTCGACAGGGAGAAGGCCGAAGCTCTCGCGGCGGCCGAGAAGCGGCAGCAGGACCTCGAGGCCAGAGCGAAGGCCAAGGAAGACGAGGCCGCTGCGCTCGAAAAAGGCTTCGACGCCGACCGGCAGAAGCACGAGGCAACGATGAAGGAGCTCACAGCTGCCCAAGAGAAGGCGCTCGAGAAATTGTCTCGGCTCGATCTCCTCGATGCCGAGATCGCCAAGGGGGAGCCGCTGCTGTCGGCGTCGCGGCAGGCACGCTTCAAGACCCAGCCCCCCGAAGGCCGGGTGGCCGTGATCTTCGAGGAGCTCCGCGATCGTGAGAAGTTGATCACGCGGCAAAACCAGATCCTCGGCGACCTGCGCGTGGCCGACAGGGCCCTGCAAGACACCGTGCTCGCGGCGACTCCCCAGGACGACCGCATCGACGGCTTCGACGGCCGCGTGCTCTCGATCAACGAAATCGATCGGACGGTGCTCCTCGACGTGGGGTCGACACGCGGCCTGCGGCCGGGGCTCGTGATGCGGGTGTACGAACCGGGGGATGCTCGGCCCCAGTCGGGGGATTACAAGGCGGTGGTCGAAGTGGTGGCGGTGGAAAGCGACGCCCTGGCACGGGCCCGGATTCGGTCCGACGCGGTGGGCGATCCGATCCTGCCCGGAGATCGCGTGGCGACGAGCCTCTGGTCGCCGGACGGCACCTTCGAAGCGGTCGTCGTGGGCTTCGTGCAACTCGACGGCGATCAAAAGCAGGATCAAGACCGGCTGCAACAACTCGTCGAGCGGATCGGCGGCCGCGTCGAGCCGAGCGTGTCGTCGTCGACGACCATGCTGATCGACGCGGGCACGCCGCAGTCACCGGGGGGCGTGCTCGAGCGGGCTGCCGGCTGGCGGGCGGCGGACGACGCCCGGCGCGACAAGCAGATCAAGGAGGCCCGACGGCTCGGCCTCCGGGTCGTGGGAGTCGATGCCTTTCTCACCATGATGGGGCTCGATCGGGCCGTGCTCGACTCCAATCGGCTGCCTCAGACCGGGGACCAGCGGCCTCCTGCCACGGCTGGAAACCTGGCATACTGACGGGCCCGCCGCGGACGATGTGCTCCGGTGGCGGATCACCGTCTCCCGGAGGACTCCGATCGTGAGAACGATTGTCGCGTGGATCTGTCGGTCGTCGTCATGCCTTCGCTCGGCAGGGCTCTGCCTCTTCACATCGCTGGCCGTGCTGATGATCACGGCGAGCGGTGGAGCTGCCGATGACGCCGGCCTCGCGCCGCTCTTCGACGGCCAGACGCTCGCCGGCTGGGAAGGCGACCCCGAGATCTGGAGCGTGCGGGACGGTGTGATCGTCGGCGAGACGACGCCCGACAAGCAGATCAAGACCAACACGTTTCTGATCTGGAACCAGGGCAACGTCGACGACTTCGAGCTCCGGTTTCAATACCGCCTGACCGGGGGCAACAGCGGCGTCCAGTATCGAAGCCGGCAGTTCAAGGATGTCGGCCCATTTTCCATCGGTGGCTACCAGGGTGATTTCGAGGCCGGACCGAAGTACTCGGGCATTCTCTACGAGGAGCGGGGCCGCGGCATTCTCACGCTGCGCGGCCAGCGGATCACGATCAACGCCGATGGCACGAAGACGCCCGGCGAGGCGATCGGCACGGCGGAGGATCTCCAGAAAGTCATCAAGCCCGGCGACTGGAATGACATGCGGATCGTCGCCCAAGGGCCGAAGCTCCAACACTTCATCAACGGGCAGTTGATGTCGGAGACGGTGGACAATCAAGCCGACAAACGATCGCTCGAAGGCCTGCTTGCGTTTCAAGTGCATGTCGGGCCGCCGATGAAGGTGGAGTTCAAAGACATCCGCCTCAAGCGGCTGAAGCTCGCCGACGGCCGCAAGAAGCTCGTGATGATCGCTGGCAAGCCGAGCCATGCGCCGGGCCAGCACGAGCACCGCGCGGGCACGCTGCTGCTCGAGAAGTGCCTCGACGCCGCCGGCCTGCCGCTCGTGACGGCCGTCCACACCGGGGGCTGGCCGGCCGATCCCACGGCGTTCGACAACGCCGATGCGATCTTCTTTTTCGCCGACGGCGGCGCTGGCCATCCGGTGCTCCAGAGCAGCCGCCTCGCCCAGGTCGACGCGCTTGCGAAGCGGGGCGTGGGCGTCGCCTGCCTGCACTATGCCGTGGAAGTACCCAAGGAAAAGGGCGGCCCGGAGTTCCTCGCCTGGATGGGCGGGTATTTCGAGCCGCACTGGTCGGTGAATCCGCACTGGACGCTCGCGCAGACGGAGATCGCCCCCGGTCATGCGATCACGCGGGGCGTGAAACCGTTCGAGACCAACGACGAGTGGTATTACCACATGCGGTTTCAAGATTCCCCCGCCGGACTGACCCCGATTCTGTCGGCGGTGCCGCCGGACGCCACGCGGGAGCGGCCGGACAGCGCGCACGGCAACAACCCGACGGTGCGTGCCGGCAAAGGATCGCGGGAGGTGCTCGCCTGGGCCTACGAGCGGCCGACCGGTGGCCGAGGGTTCGGCTGCACCGGCGCCCACTTCCACCGCAATTGGGAAAACGACGACTTCCGACGCATGATGCTCAACGCACTCGTCTGGACGAGCGGGCTCGACGTGCCGGCCGACGGCGTGAAGTCGAGCGTGACGCCCGACGACCTGGCCGCGAACCTCGACGACAAGCCCGCGCCGCAGAAGAAATAGCCTGCCTGACCGCGGTCAACTCCGGAGCCCGAAGAGCCCGAGCACGACGTCGGCCACGTCGTGCATGGCGAGCGTCTCGGAGACGATGCCCGCTCGCGATGCCACGAGGATCGTCTCGTGTGGCACGGCGGGATCGATCGCGCCGTGCGAGCCTTTCACGAGCGCTGGGTCGAGCGGGATCGCGATCTGTGGCAGGCGGCTGCGATCGATATACAACTCGAGCGGGTCGTAGCCGGGCTTCCGGTGGATGTCGATCGTACGGGCGAAGGATGGTGCGCGGGAATCATCCATCCAGTACGGATAGGCCTGCCAGGCATCGAGGGTGCTCGTGACGACGAGATCGCCGCAGCGGTCTGCCGAATCGGGCGGCACGGTGGCGGCCAGGCCGGCCGCGACGAGGTCGGCCCCGCTGAGCACCTGGCCCACCCCTGCCCTGCCCCGGAAGACCGCCGCAACCTCCGACACGAGGCCGTGATCGCGGCCGTCGCGGAGATAGACATGGCTGACTTGATGGTCGGCCAGGGCCCACGCCCGACTCGTGGCGATGTCGAGCAGTTCTCCACCCGAGGCGTCTTCCGTCACAGCGAGCAGGCCGGCCTCGCGGAGCATACGGTTGGGAAACACGGTGTGCGAGACGGGGCGAATCCGGTATTCACCCGCGACGAGCACGACGAGATCCTCGCGGCCCACCAGCGCCGCGAAACCGTCGATGAGGCGGGCGATTTCGGCATCGAGCTCGCCGCAGGCTGCGAGGGCCGGCGGACTGTCGGGGCCCGACCGCTGGGCGGCGTAGTCGAGGTGCGGCAGATAGACGAACGCGAGGTGCGGCGGTGCGGTGGCGGCTGCGGCGAGGAAGCTGCTGGCGATCCAACGGGAGGATTCGATGCCCGCGGCCGGCCCCCAGAATTTGTGGAGCGGAAATTCGCCGAGGTGATCGCGGAGCGTCTCATACAGGCCGGCGGGCCGCGTGTGGCACCACATCGTCTCGCTGCCGTCGGGGTTGTGCTTCGGGGCCGGCAGGCACACGAGATCGGCGGTGGCGTGCTTCGACTGCAGGAGAAACCACGCCGCCGTGCGCAGCTCGGGCCGGGCCGCCTTGAGCCGGTCCCAGAGCCGTGGGGCGCGATGGACGCCGTCCGGGCTGATCCACATCTCGAGGTGGTGCGTGGAACGGTCAAACAGGCCGTTGGCCACGATGCCGTGCACCGCCGGCCTCACTCCCGTGGTGAGAGTGGCCTGCACCGGGCAGGTGAGGGCCGGAAGGCCCGGCGCGAGCGGCACGCTCGATCCTGCCGCGGCGAGCGCGGCAAGCGTCGGCATGCGAGCGAGGTCTTCGTGTCGCAGGCCCGGAACAGACAGCAGCAGGACGTGGGGCGAGGTGGACATCAGGGCTGAGCCGAACGCCTGGCCCGCACCGTCACGGCCCCTTCGCGGGCGATTCGACCGGCTATCTGGCGACATTCCAGCTCGCCGCGATAGGTCACGCTGCCGGGCCGTGTGCCCACGGCCGTCACGAGCAGATCGACGGATGAACCGGGGGAGAGTCGAGGCACCGCTTCGAACCGCACTTCACCGGGATACACTTCGGCCGACTGGCCGATGGCCTGCACGGGCTCGATCCCTTCGGCGAAGAACAGCGTCGCCGTAACCCGTTCCGCGGTTTCGCCGCCCACGTTTCGCACGGCGATCCGCATCACGATCTGCTCTCCTTCGCCAACGAGCGAGCGCGATTCACGCACGTCGAATTCCAGCCGGGCCGGCACGTCGCCGACGGAGTCGTCGGCCGCGAAAGTGTCGGGTGCGGCATGGGCTTCGGCTTCGTCGGCCGGCGTCGGCTGGCCGAACGCCATGGCGGGGCTGCCGGCGGACGCGATCGGAATCGGTCTGGGGGCCGGAGGAGGTGCCGCATCGGGAGACGGCTCGGCGACAACGGCGGTGGCTTCGGGGGCCCTCGTCGCGGGAGCAGCGGCTTGGGGACGCGGCCCGAGGGCTCCCTTGATCCGGCGGAGCAGCGACTCGCGAACGGTCGAAGTGGGTGCAGCCGGAGCCGGAGCGGCGACCTGCGTCACGGTCCGTTCCGGGGGCAGTGTCACCGTATTCGTGGGCTGGTCTGGGGCGACGGCATCTGCGTCCACAACGGTCGCCAGCGGCTCGGCCTCGGCGACCATTTCTTCCACGACGGCATCTACCGCGGCGTCCAAGGCCGCGGGGGCAGACGCCGGCGCCAGATCAGCTACTGCCACGCCATCTCGAGCCACTTCAGCTGCAGCCACGGTCTCAGCGCCTGCCGGCGCTGTCACCTCGGCAGCTTTCAGCGCTGCAACTTCGGCGCTTTCCGGCGGGGTGATGGTCGCGGCGAGTGAATCGTCGTGGCACACACTCTCAGCGCAGTCAGGCGGAGTGGGTGCACGCAGTGGGAGGTTTGATGCCGCGATCCGCTGGCTGATCGGCCGCCGACCCGTGCCGGCCGTCGCAGCGGTCGACTGGGCCACGATCGAATACGGCTCGCGCGGCGGAGGGGCCGCGGGGCGGGCGAGCGTTGAACGGGCTCCGGCGAGCACGGCGAGTGCTCCCACCAAAAGGCTTGCCCTGTGCGTCGTGCGAAACATGAGGATCGCGTCCTGTGCTGGTGTGATCTCCTCGGAGGTATCGGTTTTTCGGATGCCGAAGTTTCGTGCGTCTGGTACATTTTTGCCGCTCGCAGTCCCCAGGTTTCCCAGTCGACCACTCCGAGAAGAATGCCATGTCGATCGCATCTCTCCCCACCGACCTTGCCTTCCCTGCCCGCTGGCATGCCCTGGCGGCCCGGGTGCTCGCCGATGGAGCGATCGATCGCGACCAGGCGCGATCGATCCTCGAGTCGTCCGACACCGAACTGCTCGACGTCATGGCGGCTGCGTGGCGCGTGCGGCACCACCATTTCGGCAACACCGTGCAGCTGTTCTTCCTCATGAACGCCAAGAGCGGACTCTGCCCGGAGGACTGCGGCTACTGCTCCCAGTCGAAGATCTCCGACGCGGAGATCCCGCGGTACAACCTGCTCTCGGCCCCGAAGCTGCTGGAGGCGGCCAAGCTCGCGGCCGAGCGGCAGTCGAAGACCTTCTGCATCGTGATCTCGGCCCGCGGCCCGTCGGAGCGGGAGATCGATTTCGTGTGCGGCATCGTTCCTGAGATCAAGCGGCAGTACGACCTCAACGTCTGCGCCTGCCTCGGGCTGCTCACGCCCGATCAGGCCCGGCGGCTCGCCGCCGCCGGCGTCGACAAGGTGAACCACAACCTCAACACGAGCGAACGCTTCTATTCCGAGGTCTGCACCACGCACACCTACGCCGACCGCGTCGCCACGCTCGAAGCCTGCCGCTCGGCGGGCCTGCAGCTCTGCAGTGGCGGCATCATGGGCATGGGAGAAACGCACGACGACCTCATCGACATGGCCTTCGAGCTCCGCGCCATGAACGTCGAATCGATTCCGCTCAACTTCCTCAACGCGATCGACGGCACGCCGCTCGAGCACGTCAGCCGCATCACCCCGCGCGACTGCCTCCGCGGCCTCGCGATGATGCGACTGGTGAACCCCGCCGCCGAGATCCGCATCGCCGGTGGCCGCGAGATCCACCTCGGCAGCCTCCAGGCCCTCGGCCTCTACGCCGCCAACTCGATTTTCGTGGGCGACTATCTCACCACGAAGGGCCAGCTGCCCGAGGCCGACTACAAGATGATCGAGGAACTCGGCTTCGTGATCACGCGCGGCGCCGAATCGTGCGAGCCCCCGCCCGCCGTGCCGCGCTGACGCGGCGTCGATGCGGTTTGATGATGGAGTGCGATAACGCGCCGGCTCGGGGTTACCCCGTACCGTCTCGCCGGACGTTCGCTTCGGGCTTTCTGTCGCGCCGTCGCCGCCGTCCCGGCGTCGTCTCCGGCTTACGGTCGCCGGGCAAAGCCCGTCTCCCACGCCTTTGGCGTCAGGGCTGGAGGCCCGGGTGATGACCAGCCGACGGAGGTCGGCCAAGGGAAAATGGCACGATGCCATATTTCCCGTGGAGTAGCCCACATACGCCGTCTCAACGGTAGGGGTAACCCCTCGCCTGCCGAACTCGTAGGCGATCAGCAGTTTCGGCGGAGACGGTCGGTGGGCACGCGCAGACGCAGGGAGTCGTTGAGGACTATCGGCGCCTGAGCAAAACCCACGAGTCCTGTACTCTCAACACGACCGGAGTCGAGCATGTCTACCGCCGGCTCCGATTGCGGGTGGTTATCTGCCTCGCTTCGATCCGGCGACGGGATCTGGGGAGCCCGAAGCCGGCGCCCTGCGTCGCTGGCTTTTCGCTGCGACGTCATCCGGCGCCGGCCATCAGCCCTCGCCGGCGTCGCCGAGGCTCATGAGCAGTTCGCTCATCTCGCCGGCTGCGTGGGCCATGCCCTGGCTGCGGGCGGCGTCGATGCCCTCGCGGAGGGCGCGGCGGGCGTCGTCGATCCGGCCGAGGGTCACGAGCTGGCGGCCGGCCATGTGGAAGGCGGGCACGTAGGCCGGGGTCTCGCGGGCGAGGGCTTCGAGGATCTCGAGGCTGGCGTCGGCTTCGCCGGCCGAGTCCATTTCGAGGGCCAGGCTGTACCGTAAGAAGACGTCGCCGGGATCGTCGCGGAGCATGGCTTCGATTTTCGTGCGGCGGGTGGGCATCATGGCTGTGGTTCGGCTGGGTTTACGAGGAGCACGCGGCGGTCGGCTCCGCCGCCGGAAATCGCGATGGCCCGTTCCGAGAGGCAGACGACGGAGAGCGGGGTCGCGAGCCGCGCGACGAGCACAGCCACGGCCACTTGGCGGCCGGCGGCGAGCGCCGCGTCGATCCGCCACAGGCCGGCGTTGTCGCCGGCGGGGTTTGTGCCGTCGGAGACGACCCACAGCGTACCGGTGCTGCGGCAGTAGGCCGCGTCGCGAACCCGGGTGAGGTCGAGGCCGAGATCCAGCAGCCGCAGCTTGCCGGTGTTTGCATGAAACTCAACTGCGGTCCTGCCCGGCGCCGGTTCGTCGCGTTGTGAGATCACGACCCATTCATCGAACGGGCTTGCCGTCGCGGCCGCGAGTCGTGCGGGAGGCTCGAGTGGTGGGCAGAGCCGGTCGGCGAAGTTTCCCAGCCGTGCTCCGGCGATGGGCGCCCGCATGATCGGCGGCAGCGGAGCGGGAAGGCCGATGACCGCCAGCCAGTCGCGTGTGTCGCTCACGAACACGTCGACGGCTGGTGCCGCGTCGGTGGCATTGCCGAGCGGCAGCGATTGCAGGAGCGTCGGCGCTCCACCGTCGGCCCCGGGAGGCGCGAGCCGGAAGGCGCGAAGCGTCCATGCGGGGCCCGCCCGACAGACGATGGCGAGCGTGTTGGAGTCGACGCAGGCGATGGCTGCCGGGCGGACCGGTTCGGGGGAGCCACTGTCGAGATCGGCGGGGCCGATCGCCCGCCACCGTTTGGTGGCCGCGAAGGGATCGACCGCGACGACCTCTCGCGCCTCGTCGTCGAGCACGTAGAGCGTCTGGCCGGTGGCGGGTGCTGCCAATCTGCCGGCTCGGGGCAGGTCTCCCAGGATCGTCACCGCCGTCTCGGCGCAGGCGACGCGTGCGGTGAACCAGACCGCCACGAGCAGAAACGGCAACGCCCGGCTCGGCATCGTGCTATCCGTTCGCCAACGCCGGGAGCCCATGAGCCTGTTCCCACGCGGTGATCGCGTCGACGTGCTTGAGCGACAGGCCGATATTGTCGAGCCCTTCGAGCAGGCAGGTCTTGCGGAAAGGATCGATCTCGAACGTTTCGCGAAACCCCGCATCATCCGCCACGGTCTGCGTCTTCAAGTCCACCGAAAGACGGTAGGGATGGCCGGCGGCCGTGGCCGCCGCGGCACGGCGGAAGAGTTCCGCCACGGCGGCCTCCTCGAGCCGAATCGGGAGCATGCCGTTTTGGAAGCAGTTGGAGAAGAAGATGTCGGCGAACGTGGGGGCGATGACGACCCGAAAGCCGTAGTCGGCCAGCGCCCACGGGGCGTGCTCTCGGCTCGATCCGCACCCGAAATTCCGTCGGGCGATCAGGATGCTCGCGCCCGTCTGCTCGGGCCGATTGAGTTCGAAGGCGGGGTCGGGCGAGCCATCGGGCCGAAAACGCCAGTCGAAGAACAGATACTGGCCGAAGCCCGTGCGTTCGATCCGTTTCAGAAACTGCTTGGGGATGATCTGGTCGGTATCGACGTTGGCCCGGTCAAGGGCGGCCACGACTCCGGTGAGCGACACGAACGGTTCCATCAGGCCCTCACGGACGGCTAGCGATACTGCCATGAACGAATATCGACGAAGTGCCCGGTCACGGCCGCCGCTGCGGCCATCGCCGGAGACACGAGATGGGTGCGGCCACCCTTCCCCTGTCGGCCCTCGAAGTTGCGGTTGCTGGTGGAGGCACAGCGTTGCCCCGGTGACAGCGTGTCGGGATTCATGCCGAGGCACATGCTGCAGCCCGCCTCGCGCCACTCGAAGCCCGCAT
>Ga0082207_1001228_pt1 | contig 12445 bp, 10 predicted proteins | sample LakMenEpi10Aug09_FD_71540 | JGI IMG/M metagenome (GOLD analysis project Ga0082207, IMG submission 71540) | reverse complement strand
GCTGTAGGGGGTCTCGCGACCCCCCCCCGACGTCCTGCGGCCGTTTTTTCCTGCCGGATAGTTCGGTCGCGGTCCCCCGAGCCGCGACCGGCCCGCCGCCACGCGAGCCGCGTTGACAGCCGTCCACACAGCCGCCGACTTTCGAAAGAGGCCAATGAGTTGCGACGTGGTCACGCCTAGGGCGGCCGCCGCGTCGGCAGTGCGAAACCCAGTGGCCTGCAAGTGGTCGAGCGCCTCGGCCACGAGTGTGGGGTAGTCGCGGTGGACGACGGCGATCGCGAGCCGGCCGTTTCGTGTCCGCGATATCCAGAGCGACGACGGGCCGGTGTCCGCCGGCTCGCGATGCTCGAGGGCGAGTCGGAGCCTGAGTCGGGCAAGGGCAACCGTGCGGTTTTGGGCCTGCGACCGCCGCTCGGAGGCCTCCGCACCGATCCCGGTGGGCCGGTGCACCAGGATCACGGCCGTCTCGACCTTGTTGCGGTGCTGCCCGCCAGGCCCGCTGCGGCGGGTCCGCGTCTGGTCGCATTCGCGAAGGAGAGCGCTGTCGTCGAGGGCGGCGGGATGCATGGCGGATTCGGAGTGAGCCGGCGTGGGCGTGAACGGCGGGCGTCGATTCTAATCGTGGAAGCGGAACCGACAGCCGATACGGTGACGCGGTGCGGATGGTCGCTGCATGCCCTACGAACTGATTCCCACATCCGACGCGACGGCGATCCTCCCCACGGGCGGACCGACCAGTCCCGTCACCGTGATCGGCACGGCCGCGATCCGAGCGGGATTTGACGAGATCTGCCTCCAGCAGGCGATCAACTCGCGGCTGGCTCCTGGTGTCACCGACCTCGTGCTCAATCCCGACGGCCACTGCGGATACGGAGCTCCGGTCGGCTGCGTGCTCGTCTCACCCTCGCACGTGTATCCGGGGCCGGTCGGGGTCGATATCAAGTGCTCTATGAGCCTTCTGCAGCTCGACCTCCCGGCCGAGGCGGTGGCCGACCGGGTCGTGCGGAGGGCGGTGATCAACGCGATCTGTGAGCGAACGCCCACGGGCCCGGGCCGCGGCCAGCGGCATGCAAAAAAGTCGCGGTCGGTGGGGGCTGCCGTCGGCCGGCAGGTGCTCGTCGAGGGTGCGTCGGCTGAGGTCTGCGACGCGATCGGAATTCCACGAGACTGGGCCGATCACTGTGAGGATGCCTGCCACCGCGGCCATGACGACACCGTCGCCGCCCTTGCCGATCGGCTTGCCCGGCACGAGCAGCGGGGCTCGCTGCGGAACCTTGACGACAAGCTCGCCCAACTTGGCTCGTACGGCGGCGGCAATCATTTCGGGGAGTGTGAGGTCGTCCGCGTGGCATCCGACGACCGTGCCCGGCGGGTGGCCGACGCCTTCGGGCTCCGCGACGGCAAGGTGGCATTCCTCTCGCACTGCGGATCCCGCGGCATCGGCCACGCGCTCGCGTCAGGGCAGTTTGCGTCGCTGCAGCGAAAGTTCGCCGACTGGGGCACTCCCCTGCCAGGCGGTGATCGTGAACTGGTCTACGCCCCGCTCGGCACACCGGAGGCCGACTCCTACCTCGACGACATGGCCCTCGGGGCGAACTTCGCCACCGTCAACCACCTGCTCATCAACGCGCTGGTGCTCGAGGCCTTCCAGGAGGTGATCCCGGGAGTGTCGGGCCGGCTGGTCTATTTCATCAGCCACAACATCGCCCGCCGCGAGATCGTCAGGGGCAAGCTCGCCTGGGTGCACCGCAAGGGTGCGACACGAGCCTTTCCGGCCGGCCACCCGGGGCTGAAGGGAACGCGGTATGAGACCACCGGCCATCCAATCCTGCTGCCCGGAAACCCGCAGGCCGGTTCGTGCGTGATGGTCGCCGATCCGGGTGCGGAGATCTCCTGCTATAGCGTGAATCATGGGGCGGGCCGGGCGCTGGGCCGCAGGCGGGCGATTCGAGAACTCGATCAGCGGGCCGTCGATGACTCGTTCACCGTCGCCGACATCCTCACCAACTGCCGCAGCTATCCGCGCGACGAGGCGCCGGCGGCGTACAAAGACTTCGATGAAGTCTTACGGAGCGTGAAACTCGCAGGACTGGCCAGTGAGGTTGCCCGGCTGCAGGCGCGGTTTGTCATCAAGGATGGCGACCAGGCCGACGATTGACCGGCGTGCGGCGTGACAGGCTTCGTGGGTCAGGCGACTTCAGGATCGTCTTCCGACGACCCCATCTCCTCGAATTCTTCGTCGTCTTCCCAAGGCCAGAAAAACATCTGCACCTGCCGGAGGATGACGAGGTCTTCTTCTTCATTGATATCGATCTGGAAGAGCAGGCCCTCGAACTCGCTCAGGTCCTTCGGGTCCACCGATGTGATGATGACCGTCGTATCGTCGCTAGGGCTCTTTTCCGCCGTGACAAATGAGTGGCGGGCAATTTCACCCCGGATATCGATTTCCTCAGCGGCCTCGAAGATCTCTGCTTCGCCCTCGATCTGAAACTGTGGCATCTGGCTGGGTTCCTTGACTTGGAAATGCGGCGACTGCTGAACCATCACGAGCATAGTCCGCATGGGGCTCTGCTGCATCTCGTGCCGGTCACGCCTGATCCTCGCGCGTTGGAGGGCCACCGCAGCCGGCCGGCGACATGCTCGGCGTCGGCGGGACGTGTCAGACGCGTTCTTCGTGAGCTTTGCGCGGCCGCTGGTACAAGCCCAACGCCGTGAGGCGTGGGGTGAACCAACACGAGACGCCGCGTCCAGCGTGGTTCACACGCGGCCTTACGGCAGGCCGGCTTTCACGACTCCGACATCAATGCGAGCCGGAAAGGCACACAGGTTGAAAACCTGTGCTACGGGGGACTGCGAGGGGGCCGCTGCGGTGCTCAACCCTGAAGCATTCGCGACCGCGCGAGCGCGTCCTCGGCCTCGGGAATCATCCCTGCTCGCATGCAGGCGACGCTCAGGGCCGTGTAGCTGAACGGGTCCTTTGGCTCCAGTTCGACCACCCGCCTCGCGTGCCGCACGGCATCGTGGTGCCGCTCGAGTCGGGTGCACCAGGCAGCCAACGCTGAGTGGGCGAGAGCAAAATCTGGGTCGGTCGCGATCACTGCCTCGAGCATGGACACCGCGCCCGCGAGATCGCCACTGTCCTTCTGTCGCTCAGCAGCGGCGTATCGGTCGTCACGAGTCTCCATGAACTGTTTCCTTGGGATAGGCAGCCTGTGGGCCGTCACTGCGGCCCGATCTCGCGAGTATAGGGCCATGGCGGAGCCTGGGGAGACTGGGCTGGCAAACCCGCCCTCGGCAGCCGGGCGAGCAGGGAAAGGTGTCCGTCCGCCGCGAAACTGGCATTGAATCCGGCTGGCCGTCGAGCCGATAAACCCACGGTTTCCCACGCGATCCTGCATTGAAAGGCGCCCCGTGAGCATCCACCCGATGGCCGTCGTGAGCCCGGATGCACGACTTGGGGTCGGCGTGAAAATCGGGGCATTCGCCACCGTCGAAGATGGTGTCGAACTTGGCGACTTTTGCACCGTCGCCAGCGGCGCCGTGATCAAGGCGGGCGTCAAAGCCGGCTGCCACAACGAGTTCGCTGAGCACTGCGTGATCGGCGGTGCGCCGCAGCACGTCGCGCGGCCGCAGCAGATCGGCTGCGTGCAGATTGGTGACCACAACGTCTTCCGTGAGCACGTGACGGTCCACCGCGCCCTCAAGCCCGATACCGTGACGCTCGTCGGCGACCACAACTACATGATGGCTGGATCGCACCTCGGCCACGATGTCGTCATCGGCAGCAACTCCATCTTCGCCAACGGCGCCCTGCTGGGCGGCCATGTAACCGTCGAGGATCGGGCGTTCGTGTCGGGGGCCGTCGCCGTGCACCAGTTCTGCCGCGTCGGACGGCTCGCCATGGTCGGCGGCCATGCCCGCATCGTGCAGGATGTGCCTCCGTACATGCTCGTCGACGGGCAGACGGGCTGTATCGTCGGACTCAACGTGGTCGGCTTGCGGCGAAGTGGGCACACGCCCGAAGACATCGCCGAGCTGAAGGCGGCCTACCGGGTTGTGTATCGCCGCGGCTTGCCTTGGAAAGAAGTGCTCGAGGTGCTCGACCAGGAGTTTGCCGGCGGGCCGGTGCGACACCTGCGGCAGTTCCTTGCAGGTGGCAGCCGTGGGTTCGCCCAGGAACGCCGTGTGCCGCCGTCGACGACCCTGCGACTGCGGGTGCCCGAGGAAGAGGCCGCCGTCATCCGGGCCCGCGCCGGCTGACCGTCACTCGGCTAAGCCCGGAGCGCCGTCGGCTTCTTCGAGGCCGTACCGCTCCAGTTTGCGGCGCAGCACCGAACGGTCGATGCCCAGCAGTTTGGCCGCCAGCGACTTGTTCTGCATGGTGGCGGCGAGTGTCTTTTCGAGGTGCATACGCTCCACATCCGCGAGCGTCGGCCACGCGTCGGCCGCTGCGGTATCCGCATCGCCAGCACCGGCCGTTTGGCCCGGAGCGGTGGCGGCCCCTGAGGGAAGTTTGGGCTCGACCCGGTAGACACCCGGCAGCGGCGTGGCCGAGACGATCCCGCGGGTGGCGGCCATCGCCATCTGGGCTGTGCTGCCGTGCGTCGGTGGCTCGCCTGGAACGCCTCCCACCATCAGCCCCGATAGGGCATCGGGGTCGATCTGGTCGCCCGACGAGAACATGACCGCCCGCTCGAGCACGTTCTCGAGTTCGCGGACGTTGCCTGGCCAGGAATACTGCTGGAGGATTTCGGTGGATTCCGGCGACAGGGCGCACATCGGCATCCCGTGACGCGCGGAAAGCTCGGCGAGGTAACGCGTGGCGAGTACCGGCACGTCCTCGATCCGCTCGCGGAGCGGGATCGTGCGAATGGCCACCACGTTCAGACGATAGAAAAGATCTTCTCGGAAGCGACCAGCCTGCACCTCGGACGCGAGGTCACGGTTGGTGGCCGCCAGCACTCGCACATCGACCGGAAGTTCCGCGTGGCTGCCGACCGGCACGACCACCCGTTGCTGCAACACCCGCAGCAGTTTCGCCTGAAGCTCCAACTCCATCTCCCCGATTTCGTCGAGAAAGATGGTGCCCGAGTCGGCCGCGCGAAAGCAGCCCAGGGTGGACGACGTGGCGCCGGTAAACGAGCCTTTCACGTGCCCGAACATGTGGCTCGCGAACAGAGTGCCCGTCGTCACTGCGCAGTCGACCGGGATGAAGGGCCTCTTTGAACGCATGCTGCAGGAATGGATCGCCCGTGCGATCAACTCCTTGCCCGTCCCGCTCGGCCCGAGGATCAGCACGCTCGACTGATGCACTGCCACCAGTTCAATCGACCGCCGGACCTGTTCGGCCCACGGAGACACGCCGATGATCCGCTGGATGGCGTCATGCTCGGGCGACGTGCTGGTGACCGACTCCATGCGACGGTATTCCCGAGATCGTCGGACCGAGGAGGGCGAACAAACAGGCCGCGGGTGGGCTGCGGTGCCAGACGGCCCGCGCGGCACTGTTTCTATACCCCATCGGGGATGGACGGGCCAGCAATCGACCAGAACGAGGCGTCCGGCTGGGAGGGTGCTAACGGTCGCATCGCCGAAACGCGTCGGGAAAACGAGGCGGAAACTCGGGACAAACAGGGTTTTTTGGCCCGCGAGTCGCCCGGTCAGGAAAGATGGACAAAGATTGCAGGAGACTTCCCGGCACTCCGCCGGCTCCCTTTCCGCCACGTCGCACCATGGTTTCCACGACAGCGCCCCGCCACCTCGCCCGTTGGCTCGCGATCATCGCGTCCATCGTTGCTGCCGCGATCGGCTGGCTGCTCCTCGACCGCTTGCTGGTGAACCGCCGGCCGATCGTCGTCGGCCTGCTCCACTCGCAGACCGGGGCAATGGCCGTCAGCGAGCGATCGATGATCGACGCCGAGTTGCTCGCCATCGAGGAGATCAACCGCCAAGGGGGCCTGCTGGGCCGGCCGGTCAAGGCGGTGGTTGCCGACGGCGAGTCGAAATGGCCCACGTTTGCCCAGCGGGCGGAGGAACTGATCCGCGAACACCGCGTGAACGTCATCTTCGGCTGCTGGACCAGTGCGTCGAGGAAGAGCGTGCTGCCCGTCGTCGAGGCGCATGACCACCTGCTCGTCTACCCGATGGCCTACGAGGGGCTTGAGCAGTCGCCAAACATCATTTACACGGGAGCCGCACCCAACCAGCAGATCACCCCGGCCGTGCAGTGGTGCCACGACACGCTTCGGGCCCGGCGGTTCTTCCTGGCCGGGTCCGACTACATCTGGCCGCACTGCGTCAACGCGATCATCACCGACCAACTCAAGGGGCTTGACGCGGAACTCGTCGGCGAAGCCTACCTCGACTTCGGAAGCACCGACGTGGACGAACTGGTGGCGCAGATTGCAGCCGCCAAGCCCGATGTGATCTTGAGCACCGTGGTCGGAGATTCCGCGATCCCGTTTGCCAGGGCCGTGCGGGCTGCCGGCATGACGCCCGAGACGACGCCGATCGTGACGTTCGCCGTGGGCGAGAACGAGTTGCGGCAGCAGTCTGCCGACATGACCGGGAACTACGCCTCCTGGAACTACTTCCAGAGCATCGACCGACCCGAGAACCTCGCCTTCGTGCGGGCCTTCAAGGCCCGCTACGGCGTGGACCGCACGACCTCCGACACGATGGTGGCGGCGTACGACAGCGTGATGCTCTGGGCGCAGGCGGTTCGGGAGGCGGAGACGGCGGACGTCCGCCCGGTCCGCAACGCCATGCGGCACCAGAGCATGAACGCCCCTGAGGGGATCATCGCCATCGACCCCGAAACGCAGCACACCTGGCGGCCCGTCTTCATCGGCCAGATCCGCAGCGATGGCCAGTTCGACATCCGCTGGCAGAGCCGCACAGCCGTCCGTCCGGTGCCCTTCCCAATCTCGCGTTCACGGCCCGAGTGGGAGGCCTTCGTCAGCGATCTGCAGCGGTCCTGGGGTGGCCAGTGGGGCAAGCCTGTCGGACCAACGGCCGGAGGGACGACACCATGACGGCGGGCGAAGGGAGCGGTGCCCTGCGGCGATCGATCGCCGGACGGCTGTTGTTCTGGTTCCTGGTGATCGCGCTGATCCCGTGCGCCATCCTCACCGCGATCACGGCGCGGATTGCGGCCACGGCGCTCCAGAAGGCGGTCCGCGATAACCTCGTGCAAATCGCCGCAGGGAAGGCCAACGAACTCGAGGCCTACGCCACCGAGCGGGTCCGCGACGGCGCGGCGTTCGCCCGCGGTCCTACGTTTACCAGTGCCGTCCGCGACCTGACGGCAACCGCCGCTTCGGGCGGCGATCTCCGGCAGGCCGGGAGCAGCGTCCGCGACTATTTTCTCTATGTGTCGAAGGCGTTCGACTACGCCGACCTGCTGCTGATCGACCTCGAAGGCCGCGTGCTCTTCTCGCTCGCCGATTCGATCCCCTGCGGCTCGTTCGTGACCAGCGGCTCCCTCGCGTCGTCGGAACTCGCCACCGGCTTCGACCGCGCCCGCACACTGCTGCAGTCGGATCTCTGCGGATTCCAGCCGTATGGCAAGTCAGCCGAGCCGCTCGCGTTTGTCACCTGCCCAGTGTTCGACGAGGGTCGGGTCACCGGCGTGCTCGCGCTGGGTATCGGCCCCCAGCGAATCTGGAAGATCCTGTCCGATCTCACCGGACTGGGCGACACCGGTGAAATCGTGACCGGGGAACTGTCGGGCAACGCCGTCATGATCACCACTCCGCTGCGGCACGCGACCAACGCCGCGTTTCGCATGAAGATTCCGCTGGCGTCGGTGCAAGCCACGGCGACCCAGAAGGCGGCCGCTGGCGATCGCGGCTATGGCGATGCGGTCGACTACCGCGGTAAAGACGTGGCCGCCGCCTGGTGCTACGTGCCGAGCTTCCGCTGGGGGCTGGTGGTGAAACAGGACGCCGACGAGGCGTATGGCCTGGTGCGATTCCAGCGACTCGCCGTCATCGGTCTATCTCTGGCCACGATCCTTGGCGTGACCGCGGCGGCCCTCGCCGTGGCTCGGTCGATCTCGATGCCAATCCGCACCGCCGTATCCATGGCCAACCAGGTGGCCGGAGGCGACCTGCGGGCGAATGTCGGTGACACGGCCGACGACGAGACCGGCGCGCTGCTCGGCGCGATTCAGACGATGACCAACGACCTCCGTGGCCTGATCGGGCGGATCCAGCACTCCTCCGTCGCCCTGATCTCCACGGCGACCGCGATCCAGGCGACGGCCAGCGAGCAGCAGCAGGTGATCACCGACTACGGTGCCTCGACCAGTCAGGCCGTCGCGGCCGTCAAGCAAATCTCGGTCACCAGCCAGGAACTCCTGCGGACCATGACCGAGGTCAACGACATGGCCGGGCACACCGGGAAGATGGCGACTGACGGCCGCGTGAGCCTCGCGGGCATGGACGGCACCATGCGCCAACTCGCCGAGAGCACCTCCTCGTTCGGCTCGAAACTCGCCGTGATCAGCGAGCGGGCTGCCAACATCAATCTCGCCGTGACCACGATCACCAAAGTGGCCGACCAGACCAACCTGCTCTCCATCAACGCCGCGATCGAGGCTGAGAAGGCGGGCGAGTACGGCCTCGGGTTCCTGGTGGTGGCCCGCGAGATCCGCCGCCTCGCCGACCAGACCGCCGTCGCGTCGCTCGACATCGAGCGGATGGTCAAGGAGATGCAGTACAGCGTGTCGGCGGGTGTGATGGAGATGGATAAGTTCGCCGAACAGGTACGGACCGGCGTTCGGGAGATCGGCGACGTGTCGTCCAAGCTCGCTGAGATCATCACCGCCGTCCAGGGCATCTCCGGGCGGTTCGGTCAGGTGACCGAGGGCATGCGGGCGCAGTCGCAGGGTGCCGAGCAGATTCGCGAGGCGATGATCCGCCTCGCGGAGGGCGCCACCCGCACCGCCTCGTCGCTCAACGACTTCAACGGCGCCACAGTCCACCTCCGCGAAGCCGTCGGTGATCTGAAGGAGGAGGTCTCCCGATTCACCATCTGACCGTCACCAACCTTGCAACTCCTCACCTTCAACGTCGCCGGGCAGACGTACGCGATCGAATCGCGGCGGGTGATCGAGGTCTTGCCCCTCGTGCCGGCGCGGCCGATCCCCCACATGCCCAACTACATCCGTGGGATCTTCACCTACCGCGGGAGGCTCGTGCCACTCGTTGACCTCGCCCTGCTCTTGGCCGTGGGGAGGCTGCAGGAGCGGCTGAGCACCCGCGTGATCGTCGTCGAATATGCCGCCGCAGGCTGTGAGTCGCAGCGGCTCGGCCTCGTCGCCGAGAACGTGATTTCGGTCTGCTCCGCCGAGGAGGCTGAGGCCTCGCTGCCTTCCCTCGCGTTCGGCAGCGCCCCGTTTCTGGGACGCATCCTCCGCATCAGCGGACGTACGATCCAGCTGCTCGAGGTCGAGAAACTCCTGCCCGGAGACGTCTCCTCCGGCCTGTTTCCCGCGAGCCCGACGGTGCCGCAATGAACATCGACGCCGCCGTGGACCTGCTGCGGAACTGGATCGGGCTGGATGCCTCCACGATCGGCACGCCGTCGCTCGCCCGCGCGATCCGCGGCCGCATGGACGCGCTGGGAGTCGGCGACCCCGAGGCCTACGCCGCCACCGTGCGTTCCGACCCCGCCGAACGCGACCGGCTGGTCGAGGAGGTGATCGTCGCCGAGAGCTGGTTCTTCCGCGACCGCCAGGTCTTCAACTTCGTGGCCGATGTCGCCGTCACGCTCGCCTCGCTTCCCGGGCGGTCGCCGGTCCGGATTCTCTGCGCCCCATGCGCATCGGGAGAGGAGCCCTACTCCGTCGCGATGGCGCTGCTGGATGCCGGCCTCCAGCCGACGCAGTTCTCCATCGATGCCGTCGACGTGAGCCGGGCCGCCCTGGAGCGTGCCCAACGTGGACGGTATTCCGCCAACGCGTTCCGGAATGCTGACTGCACGTTTCGCGACCGCTGGTTTCGCACGGAAGGCTCGACGGCCGTGCTCGACGACCGGGTTCGCCGCTGCGTGAGGTTCGACTGGGCGAACCTCCTCGACGACCGATCCATGGCGGAGCGTGGAGGGTACGACGTCGTCTTTTGCCGCAACCTCCTGATCTACCTCACGGCGGAAGCCCGGGGACAGATGGAGCGGACGCTCAACCGTCTGCTCCGAAACGACGGCATCCTGGTGCTGGGCGCGGCTGAGCCGCCGATCCTCAGGGGCGACTGGATCCCCGCCGGGGCTGCCTCGCTGTTCGCCCTCCGCCGCGGCGTTCACCTGCCCTCCACCAGCGGGCCTGCCGACGCCCGGCAAGCCACTCCCCCCGCGGCCGCTGCGAAGCCTCGTGCCCCGGCGCGGCCCACGGCACCGCCGCTCGTTGCCGCACCCCAGATTGCTCCCGGCCGTCCGGTTGAACAGCCGCCGACACTCAGCAGCGTGCTCGAGCAGTCAGGGGCGCTCGCCAACGAGCGGCGACACCTCGAGGCCCTCGAACTCTGCGAGCGGCACCGCACTGCCCTGCCCCCATCACCTGAGTTGTTCTTCCTGATGGGCATGCTGCACCAATCGCTCGGCGACCTCGACCGCGCCGAGGGCTGCCTCCACAAGACGCTCTACCTCGACGCCGCCAACGAGGAGGCGCTCCTCGCCCTCGCCCTGCTCGCGCGGCAACGCGGTGATACTCGCATGGCCGAAACATACCGGCAGTCTGCCGCCCGCGCCTTCGCCAGGAAGTCGTCGTCATGATCGACCGCGCACGCCATGAGACGCCGGCCGTGACCGCACCGATGCCCGAGTGCTGGAGGGTGATCGGCGTCGCCGGCGACCGTAGCTGTCCAGAGCTGCAGGCCTTTGTGCACTGCCGCAACTGCCCGGTGTTGGCCGACGCGGCCAGGTCGTTCTTCGACCGCCCCGCCCCGGAGGGCTACCTCGACGCCTGGCAGGCGATCCTGGAGGAACCGGCCGAGACGGCTGGGGCGGCCGATACCAGCGTGCTCGTGTTCCGCGTCGACCACGAGTGGCTGTCGCTGCCATCGGCGGCGCTCGTCGAGGTGACACCTTCGCGCATGCTCCATTCGGTACCACACCGCTCGGGAACGGCGCTCGCGGGCATTGTCAACGTCCGCGGGCAGTTGCAGCTCTGCGTGTCCCTCCATGCGGTCCTCGGGCTGCCGGGTGGCCCGCAAGCGGCACCGCCTCAGGCCGGCAGCCCCGCGGACGGTGCCGGCCGACTGATCGTGCTGGAGCGTGCATCTGGCCCGACGGCGGAGCGGTTGGTCGTGGGCGTCGACGAGGTCGCTGGTGTGCACCGGGTCCGCAAGGCCGATCTCCGGCCCGTGCCGTCGACGGTGAGTCAGGCGGCGGCCCGCTGCTCGTCGGCGCTCTTTGAGTGGCAGGATCGCACGGTCGCGCTCCTCGACGAGGTTCGCCTCTTCGAGGCCTTGCGCGAGGCGGTGTCGTCATGAGCGGAGGCTGCCGTGGCTGACGACCTGAGCGGATTCTCGATGCTCGAACTCTTCCGGCTGGAAGCTGAGAGCCAGACGGCGGTCCTCTCCGCGGGTGTGCTCGCCATCGAGGAGCTGGAGCGGTCACCTGAGACCGTGGAGTCGATGATGCGGGCGGCGCACTCGCTCAAGGGTGCAGCCCGCATCGTGGGACTCGACCCCGCCGTCCGCGTCGCCCACGCGCTCGAAGACGTGTTCGTCGGCGCAGGGAACGGAACCTTCCGTGTGAAGCCGGAGCACGCCGACCGCATCCTGGCGGGCATTGACTTCCTGTCAGCGATCGCCAAGTCAGACGACGCCCTCTCACCGGCGAGCGAGTGGCCGAGCCGGGCCGAGCGGCTCGTCGATGATCTCGGCACGATGGTCGCCGATCAGGCTGCGGTGCAAACGCAGGTGCCGGCACCGGAACCGGCCAAGACGCCGCCCGGCATGCCGGGCGGGACGTCCGCCGCGGATGCGGTCGCCGCCCCAGCGACGGCCGCAAAACCGGCCGACACGCCGGCCCCGGCCACGCGGCCGGCTGAGCAGGCCGACCGCGTGGTCCGAGTCTCGGCCGACAGCCTGACGCGTCTCGTCGGCCTCGCCGGTGAGTCACTGGTGGAAACGCGTCAACTCAGGCCGTTCGTCGACTCGCTTCTGCAACTCCGCGCGTCCGAAGTGGATATCTGCGACGCTATCGCCGCCCTCGACGAGAAGCTCAAGGCCGGTGACATCGCCGTGCCCGGCACGATCACCGCGATGCTGACGACCATCCGCGAGCGGTCCGACGCCGCCCTCGCGGCGCTCACGCGGCACGTCGAGGACTTCGAGAGCTTCGCCCGCCGCAACGAAGACCTCTCCAACCGCCTCCACCACGAGGTGATCGCCAGCCGGATGCGGCCGCTGGCCGCCGGGATCCGGGGCTTTCCCCGGCG
>Ga0082207_1001226_pt1 | contig 12465 bp, 6 predicted proteins | sample LakMenEpi10Aug09_FD_71540 | JGI IMG/M metagenome (GOLD analysis project Ga0082207, IMG submission 71540) | reverse complement strand
CCTAGGGATGTAAAACCGTTGCAAAAGTATACCCCAGACGTCCAGATCCCCCAAGAATGGGGCAGGGCGATTGCCCCGAATCGCGGGAGCAATTTGCGTTTTTTTGAAAATCGATGATTTCATTCGCAACATCGGTGCACACTCGACCTTTAGAATAAGGCGGATTGCTGAGGCTGTGTACCTAAGTCAGGCTCTCGGTCCGAAAGCCAAGTCACAGCTTAAAAACTAACGGGCAAAAGCCCCCATTGGAAAGCACACCGAAGAACGCTCATGGCCAAGAAAAAAGTAGCGGTCATCAAGACCCAGACCAAGGAAGTCAGCTCGAAAAAAGTTAGCACCAAAAAGAAGGGCACCAAGGGTCCAGTCAAGAAAAAGTCTAGGGTTGGCATGGACATCCCTTCGGTCCCCATTCGGTTGATAGGCACCCAGCCCGGCACGGAGGTGGATACCAAAGCGCCGAGCGTTGAAATCGGTGATGCGAATCCGTTTCCTGATGGTATCGAGATTCCCATCACAACCATCTCTCCACGAGTGGTCGGCGATTTTGGCTATTCGATCGCGGTCGATGGATTTCAAGTCCATTTTGAACTCCACGACAGTGACAAACAAATTGGGAAACTGGTCATTCATACCCTTTTTGCAAAACGCGCTAGGCTCCTCAAAAAAGGAACCACTCTTAGCGATCTGGTTATCGGGCTGACCGTTACCGTTTTGACCAAAAAGAGAGTTCCATCTCGCAATTAGCATGGAGCCCCAGGCCTCGATCAGCACACGAACAGCTAATGCCTTCACTCCTGTAGGATCTGCTCTTGTCGCTGCTTGATCTCGGCAAGCTTCCGACGTATCTCTTCTACCACTTGCTGCTCGCCCTTGGCTGACGCAAGGGCGAGTTTCGCATCGAGGTAGTCAATCTCTTGTCCTAAAAACACTTCCAAAATTGCACGTCTATCTTCTGTGAAGCTAGGGCGCATGGATTCAATCATTTGCGATGCCCTACCCAAACTCGCTTCCCCCGCAGACACATCGGTAGACGAAAGCGTCTTCGCGCGCACAATCTCCAAAGTCAAAACGAGATCAGCTAGGTCCGTATTTCCAAGGTTTTGCTCAACCCACCAACAGGCATCTTTGTAGTAGGCATCCGCTTGGTCCAAACGTCCGTCTTTGGAGGCAATAGAAATCAACTTGGTGAGATTCGCTAACGCAAATCTCGATGCGTCGGTCTTTGCAATCGGGTTTACGAGGGCTCTTTTGGAAACACCCACCCCCTCGACAAGTGCCTGCTCTAGCTCGGAACGCCGATCGAGCCCTTGGAGGCTGTCACACCGATGCTGCAAACCTAACATGTAGACGAGTGTTGCCATGACATGCTCTTGAAGATTTCTCTCCTCCTGTTCCGAAAGTGATTGCTTAGTCAATAAATCGCCAAGGACTTCATCGAGAATTCTTATCGCAGATTGCGTTTGATCAAGCGACTCCTTGTACCGTTTCTGTTCATTAAACAGAGTCGATTTCAACAAGATTGCGCGGGCTTGTAGCAAACGAAATTCATCATCGACCCCATCCCTCCGTATGATTTCACCAGAGATCTCTAACGCTTCGTCACACAAAGCCTGCGCACGATCGAAATCCTGTTACACCTCGAATTGAAATTCTGAATAATAAAATTTCGAATCCGCCTCGGCCAACTGCCAATTCGTTCGTTCCAGGTTTCTGTCGGAAACACCCTTTGCAGATGCAATCAGACCATCCACTTTGTCCCATTGCAACTGAGCTTGCTCTGGCTCCTGCACTCTTTGCAAATTAGCAAGTCGCGTGAGGATCCTGACGAGGTCTAGCTTTAAATTCCAGTCTTCAGGATTCTCCCTAAGATAACCGTAATTCGCATCATCGATTTTGCTGACAAAATTCGTAAGAATGTCTTTGCGCAATTCATACGAACCGGGCACCTGAGACAATCTATCATCAAAGACATAGCCGACGAGCTGATCCAGCATATCCGAAGATTGCCTCCGACTTTTATCCGTCTTTTCCCGCTCAGAACTAAGATTCTGATTGAGATTTTCCACAATCGTCTTTTCTCTAGAAATAGCAACCGTTGCCCACAGTAACGCAGCGGCCGTCAAACTCAACAAAAGCAAACTAGCGATCACACCCTTGGCATGCTTGCGAAGCCATCGCTCGGCCTTGCGAAATAGATGGTCGGGCACCACACTGATGGGCTCTCCCTCGAGCCAATTCTCCAAGTCCTTACCCAAGTCCGTAGCCTTCTGATGACGTTCGGAAGGCAATGTCGCCATCGCCTTGAGACAAATCGCTTCGAGCTCTCGCGGGACCCTCGAATTACGATCCCGAGGACGTACAAACTGATTGAGCTTGGCCCGCCCGAGCGTCTCCTGAGGATTCGTGCCACTGTAAGGCACCGTGCCGGTTAAAACCCGATACAACGTCGCTCCAAGCCCATAGATGTCCGTCCGATGATCCAACGCCGTGTTCATCGCCTGAGCTTGCTCCGGACTCAAATATCCCAACGTCCCCTTGACCGATCCGACCTGCGTCTTCTCGACTCCAGTGCCCGAGCCTGACGCCGGTACAAAAAGCATCGAGGAGGCCTCGTCAAGCTGCGATGCATCCTCGACCGCTTTGCCCATCCCCCAATCCATCACCACCGTCTCGCCATAACGATTTACCATGATGTTCTCAGGCTTGATGTCGCGGTGGATCACCTTGAACTTGTCATACGCATACTGCAATGCATTGCAAGCAGCGATCAAATGCCGGAGCAACGGGCGGAACTGATTGACCATCGCATCGCGGTCAAGCACCTCATAACGGATCGCCTTGACCCGGTCAGACAACTTCTCGCCCCGTATCAACTGCATCGTGAAAAATGGATTCCCCTCATCGTCCTGCCCTAAGTCGTACACCGGGACGATCCCAGCATGCTCCAACCGACCGGTGTTGCGAGACTCCTCAATGAGCATCCCACTGTGCAACGGATCGTTGGCATGCTTGGGATGAACCCGCTTCAACGCAATGCGCCGCCCAAGCTCCGTGTCGTCGACCTCCCATACAATTCCTTGCCCCCCCTCACCGATGGGCTTGCGAAAAACGTAACGGTGAATCGATGGACTCGACGGCTTATTCAAATCCCGCCCCGCACCCATTCCCCGCCCAGCACCCATTGCCTCAGGGATGATCTTCGTGATCTCCTCGATCCTCTTTTGCCAATCCTCCGGCAAATCCTGACCCTCAGGCATGCTCCCGTTCTCAACGACAAAACTCAGGCTATTGTCCAAGCCCCCCTGACGACGCAATCGGTCCTCGACAATCCCCTGAATGTTGTACCGCTCGACCTCGTCGAGAAACTTTCGCTCGACAAGTATGCTGCCAATGTCGAGCTTCGGATCGCGATTCCAAACCTGCGATGCCTCGAAGAACTGCTCCATCGTGACATAGCCATTCTGGTAAGCAACCAACGCAAATAGAAAATTTCGGTCGCTCGATGGACTCATGTTCAGGTGCCGTCAACAAGAGGTGTGGGGACGATCGGATCGTTCGCCACCATTATGCGCCATCGGCCTTCCTAATCCTACGGTATCGTTATACTTAACGCTTTGACTACCCCTGCTTCTGACTTTTGAAACTGCGATGTTTTGACTTTTATCGTACTCGATGCCGTATCTTCGAGTACGAGTACGAGTACTGCTAACGCGGAGTACGAGTACGAAAAGCCAGGGAAAATATCGATTGAAACTCCGAAACATGCGATTAGCGCAACTACAAGGCTTCTAACCGACCCATCGGGAACCGACGACGTGGAAACCTCTAGCCTCGATCAAATCAAACTCTCCGGCGCAAGGCTCGGAGTCTTCGCCGCTACCCTTTGGCTCGTTTTCATCGCCGATCGGATCCTGCCAGGTGACTTCAACCGCTGGGGAATCATCCCGCGAGAAATCCAGGGTATTTGGGGTATCCTCTTTTCACCGTTTCTGCACGCAAATCTAGGACACCTGCTGAGCAACTTCCTACCCGTGATGGTCCTGCTGGCTCTCCTGCTGGCCACCCAACCAAAAGCCTGGGCAACCGTCCTGCAGATCGTCCTCCTCGGAGGCCTCCTGCTCTGGATCTTCGGAAGACCTGCTGTGCACGTCGGAGCAAGCGGGCTGATCTACGGACTGATCGCCTACCTGATGGCCGCTGGGTTTCGCCAAGGCCGATTCGGACCCGCGTTAGCCGCTCTGCTCGTTGGATTCCTCTACGGCGGTACGCTCCTCTCAGGCGTCCTGCCGACGGTCGGTCCCCACGTCTCCTGGGACGGACACCTGACAAGCGCCATTGCAGGCGCACTGCTCGGCTATTTTTCTACCCCGAATACCAGTCCATCGACCCCATCGGCGATCTAGACGGACCCCATCGAATTCCTAGGATTCGAATTTATTTCCGTCGTCAAAATCGTTATATTGCTCCTCGAACACACACACCAAACTTAACGTTCGATTTCCTTTGCGGATCTTTTCCCACTCCGACCTTTTACCATGCGCAATTCCTTCTCGGTCCGCCTCTCGGCATTGGCAAAAAAACTCTTCGACTCCCAACGAAAATCTAAGAACCGGCAAGAATCCAAGGCCCGGCGACGACGACCGCTTGTCGAAGCCCTCGAGTCCCGCAAAGTCCTCGCCTTCGGCGTCCCGGCGATGTTCATCAGCGAGATCCAAGATGATCCCTTGTTCGGAGATCGCGATAAGGACCAATACGTTGAACTCCGAGGCGCCCCAAATTCGACAATCCCCGATGGCACGTACTTTGCCGTCGTAGAAGGCTGGGGCGCTGTCTCCGGCGGACCCGGACACCTCCACAGCCTGATCGATCTGTCCAACCTGACCTTCGGTGCCAACGGTTTTTTAACCGTCACTCAATTCGATACCCCCTACCAAATCGACCCGCTATCGGCTCGGCTCGCTAGCACAAGCACTGGCTTCTCGGGCTTGCCCGAGGGACGATGGTCCGATGCGTGGAGCAACTCGGATCGACTCTCCTTCATCAGCGGATCGCAGTCGTTTCTGCTCATCGGCGCTTCGAGCAAGCCGGTCGCAGGTCGTGACTACGACCTCAACGACGACGGCTCATTGGATAACGGAGCCGATCTTTGGACCACCTACGATTCAGTCGCCATGATGGGCTTTTCCTCCCCCGGTTGGTCCTACGGACGAATCACCTTCTCCCACCTGACGACCGATCATCAATACCCCGCAGGTAGCAACTACACCGTCCAAGAAAACATCGGCTACGTCGCCCGACTCGGTAGCTCTTCAGGTTACGCGACAGAAGACTGGGTCTGCGGTACGACCATCGAAGACAACCTCAACGCGAATTCCAAATACCGGTTTACCTACGGTACCTTCGGAGACCCGCGCCCATTGGTCTACTCTGGCCGCGCGACCAACCACGTAGGAACCTACAATTTCGGCGGCGGTTTCCTCGGCCAAACCAGAATCGATGCCGATCGCGATGGGCAGATCACACCCAGCGATTCACCCATCGCCAACGTCACGGTCTTTGCCGACCGCAACGACAACGGCCTGCGCGATAGCACCACGATCGATGTCATCGCCGCTCAACAAACGCTCGGCGCAGAACTCGCCAACGCCTTTCCAAACGCCACCCTGACCGTGGCAAATTCCAACAATAAAAATATCGGCTTTGCCGTCCGCACCACTCAGACAAACGACAATGCCGGCAACCCCATCCGAGTCCTCTCCAGCGAAGGGATCCCCTGGTACGACGACGGCAGTCGACTCAAGGTCATGTTCTATCGCGAAGCCAACGCAATCTCCATCGAAGCGATCGCCGCCGAAACCCTCAGACCTTCTTACGGCCGCATCGAAATCTTCGACAAGAACAATCAGTCGCTCGGTGTCCGACAGACCAGTCCGCTGATCGGCACGGCTCGACAAACCATCGGCTTTACTCGCCCCAACGCCGATATCAAATACGCAATCATCTACACCGATACTACTCCGACCGATTCGAGCCCCTTTGGACCCTTCGACAAACTTCGATACTCCTACCCCGAATTCCAAACCAACTCGGCCGCAGATGGTAGCTTTCGTATCGATGAAGTCCCCACCGGCACCTACCGATTGACCGTCGCGAATTACCCTGGAAACCTCATCCCAATCACCCCCAATTCGACCACACCGCTGACCGTCACCCGCTCGGAACACCTCCGGGACCTGACGTTCGGTTACAAACAAAACCTTCCCCCGGAAATCCTCTCCTCACAATTTAATATCCAGGAAAATCCGGCTGCAAACTCCGTCGTTGCGACGGTCCTCGCAAGCGACCCAGACGCCGGTCAATCCCTGACCTATCGCTTCACAAGCAACTCCGGACCCTTCAGCATCGATCAAATCACCGGCGAAATCCGCTACACCGGCAACGCGCCTTGGGATTTTGAAACCACCAAAGAACTCAACCTCGAAGTCGAAGCCCGCGACTCGCTTGCCATCCCCGGCTCGGCTAGGAAATTCATCAAGCTCGTCAACCTCGATCGCAACGAAGCCCCAAGCGCCCAAAATGGGAACGCCACGATCGATGAGAATGCTCCGATCGGGACCCTTGTCACAACCGTGCTCGCCTCGGATCCCGACGCTGGAATCAACGGACAACTGTTCTACCAACTCGGGGCCGGTGCCCCCGCCGGAATGTTCAGCATCGATGAGAACACCGGTCGGATCTCCGTCGCCTCCCCCGAATTGCTCGATCACGAAACCAGACCCGTCATCAGCGTTCCTGTCGTGGTCCGGGATAAAGCCAGCCCCCCACTCTCAGGCACCGCCTCCATCCTCGTGACGCTCAGAGATCTCAACGAAGCCCCCTCGGGCGTTGGCTTCAAAGACCTTGTTCCAATCTCCGAAACCACCGTCGTGATCCTACCGATTACCGTGGCGACCGTCTCGGTCATCGACGATGCCCTCGGCACAAACACACTATCCCTCTCGGGTCCCGATGCTGCCCACTTTAGCCTCATCGGAAACGAACTGAAATTCCAAAGCGCCTCGCCCCTGGATTTCGAAACCAAAGGCGTCTACCGAGTCACCGTCTCTGCCGATGATCCCACTCTCGGTTCGACTCCAGATGCAAGCGTCGTATTCGATCTAGCGATCGGAGATGTCAACGAGAAGCCGACCGGAATCGTCTTTTCCAACGTCGTCAACCCACTCCCTGAGACAACCCCGGTCAACACCGCAATTCGAGTTGCGAATTTTTCAGCTTCCGATGATGCACTCGGCAACAACGTTTTCTCGCTGGGACTAGGACTCGATGCGAGCTTCTTCCAAATCGTCGGCAACCAACTCCAATTCCAATCCGCAACCCCCTTGGATTTTGAAACCAAAACAAGCTACCGCGTCGTCGTCCAAGTCGACGATGCGGCCTTCCCTGGGATCCCAGATGCTCAGTCCACTTTCACGCTCAACATCGGCGATGTCAACGAACCACCGGTCGATCTGCGACTCAACGGCGCAGCGACCCAAATCAACGAGACCAACGGCCTCTCTCCCGGTCAAACCGTCGCGACCATCGCCGTCATCGACGATTCGACAGGCAGCAATGAATTGACACTCGAAGGCCCCGACGCCGGTTCCTTTGAGATCGTCAACTCCCTGCTGCGACTCAAGGCCGGGTCGCCTCTGAACTTCGAACTCAAACCGTTCTACGATGTCACCGTGCGACTGACCGATGCGTCCCTCAACCCTCCCCCAGTCCTGACCCGCTCCCTGAGGGTCAATATCGCCAACCGACCTGAAGTCATCTCGATTTCCGACGCGACAGGGCAACCCCTTTCCGAACGCATCAAAAACGTTCGGCTCGGTTGGGATGCAGAACTCGGAACCTTCGCTCCCGATGCGATCAGCGTCGTCAAGAAAGATGTCGGATTCGTCGCGGTTCCCTACATCGCAACGCGATCCCTAATCGATGGCAAATCGGTCGTCGATCTCGTGTTCACCGGCTCACTCGTCGACAACCAAGGATTCCTCGTCGACGGACTCTATGAGGTGTTCGTTACAGGTTCCAAAACCGCCGCGGTAGGCACCAATGCAGCCGGACTTTCGTACAACTCAGGAAACCTTCCGGTCCTCAATCCGTTACCTCCAGCGACGGTCCAAATCATCGGCAACAACCTGCTTTTGGCAAAACAAAAATACACGTTCCAAGCCACCGTAACGGGCCTGAACAATGCTCCGCAAATCCTCCAATACGAAATCGATCTCGATGGGGACGGGACCGTCGACCGAAATCTGTCCGGACCGACCAACTTGTCGATCCCCGAGGTGAGCTTTGCCAATGCAGGCAGTTACACCATGAAACTCACAGCCAAAGCGGCTGGCGAAATCCTCGGCACTGCCAGTTTTGCCATCGCTGTAACGCCCGAAACGAGGTCGAACGAGAACTGGGTCTCTGCCATGGACACCGATCGAGACACGTCGGTCTCCCCACTCGATGTTTTGGTACTGATCAATGGCATCAACACAGGTGGTGGAACCTACGTCCTCGATTTCGATGTCGATCGCGACGGGACTATTTCGCCCCTCGATGTGCTCATCGTGATCGACCACCTGAATACCTCGGCCTCCGGTCGCGTCGATCCCATCGGAGATCTCGCGATGGTCGAGTCGGGCGGAAACTCCGGCATCACCGCCGATCGAACCGTTACCGGTCGAATCCTCGGCAACACGCGATCCCTTTTCGCATCCCTCAACGGTTCGGATCGTCTCGACATCTCACAATTTGTTACCAACGATGGCTCCTTTACGATCACCGATGAAGTCTTTTCCGACCTCTTTGGAATCATCCCTGATGGAACGCATTTGCTCTCCCTCTCGACCCGTTCAGGCAATGGTTTTTCCAGCTCCATGGAGAAACGATTCTTGAATTTGAAGGACCACTTGGATCCGTTTTCCTTCATCTCACTTGTCGGTAGCAACGGCCAACTGCGAACCGTCTGGTCAGCATCGGCCCCCGGCGCTCGGTACAATGTCTTGGTAGGAACCAGCGGCGGTCCCCTGACCCCATTGCGATCTGGACTCTCCGATACGCGCCTGCAAGTCGATCTGGCCTCGGGTGTTTACGAGATTCAGATCGAAGCAGTCGATGCAGCCGGAAACAAACGGCTCTCCGAGAAACGGACCGTAACGGTATAAACTCTCTCGGATCGATGTGAGTCATTCGCATGGAAAACAAACCCAAGGCACAGGCCAAACGCCTAGCGATTGTCGGGGCAGGCATCGCCGGACTTGCTCACGCCTGGGTTGCCTCACAACAAGGCTACCGCGTCACGGTTTTCGATCGATCCTCCCGCGCCTCCGGGGCCTCAATCCGCAATTTCGGGATGGTCTGGGTCATCGGCCAACCCGATTCGATCCAAACCATCGCGATGAATTCCCGAGAGCGTTGGCTCGAAGCCGCAGAACAAGCCGGTTTCTGGATCCAACCCTGCGGCTCTTTGCACCTGGCGCATCAACCCGACGAATGGCAAGTCCTCCAGGAATACTACGCCGAGCACCGACACGGTCCACGCGGGGAACACCTGCGATTGCTCGACCAAAAAGAAACGCTCGCCAAGTCGCCAGCAGCCAATCCCTTCGGCTTGCTCGGCAGTCTTTGGAGCCAAACCGAATGCTGCGTCGACCCAACCTCGGCCGTTCGTTCCATCCCGAATTGGCTACATCGAACCTACGACGTCGATTTCCACTTTTCGACCGCCGTGACCCACGTGGAAAGCGGCTCGATCCGCACGGCCGATGGTAGTTCGAATCCGTTCGATCAAATCGTGATCTGCTCAGGAGACGATTTCGCAAGCTTGTTCCCAGAGGCGTACCGAGGTGTTCCTATTCGAGCCTGCAAGCTCCACATGATGAGGACCATTGAGCAACCGGACGCGTATCGCATAGGCCCGCATCTTGCAGGAGGACTGACCCTAAGGCATTACCCGAATTTCCGAAACTGTCCGACCCTTAGCGCTTTGCAACAGAGAATTGCCGCCGAGGCCCCCGAACTCGATCGGCTTGGGATTCACGTGATGGCCTCACAAAACCACTTGGGCCAAGTCGTCCTCGGGGATTCGCACCAATACGGTGATGAAATCGAACCGTTCGACACCTGCGATATCGATACGCTGATTCTCCGGGAACTCCGGAAGATCATCCAAATTCCTACCTGGGAGCTCCAAGCGCGTTGGCAGGGAATCTACGCCAAGTATTCCGAAGGCTTGGTCTACGAACAAGTCGTTGCGCCCGGGGTAAGGATATTCACAGGACTCGGAGGAAATGGCATGACCCTTTCGTTCGGACTAGCCCAAGATGCCTGGCAACGTTGGGACAGCGAATGCCCTTAATCGTTCCCTCCAACGCGTCAGCGTCACCCTTGGTAGAACGATTGTCCCCAATCGTTCCCTCCGACGCGTCAGCGTCACCCTTGGTAGAACGATTGTCCCCAATCGTTCCTCCCGACGCGCCAGCGTCGGTCCGTAAGTTTTAATCAAAACCAACAAAAGAAGAACCGAATGAACCCCATCTGGCGATCCACAGCGGCATCCTTTGCCATCGAGAACCTCCAAGGCATACTCCTGGACTGGGCCGGCACGACGATCGACTACGGAAGTCTCGCACCGGTGCAAGTTTTTCAAGCGGTATTCGAGCAGTTAGGAATCCAGGTGAGCGAAGCCGAGGCCAGAGGACCGATGGGTCAGGCCAAGATCGATCATATTCGCGCGATGCTCAGCATCGATCGCATCCAAGGATTGTGGCAAAAGCGGTTCGGAAGGCCATCGAGCCAAGAAGATGTCGAGGATTTGTACTCGAGTTTCTTGCCACTGCAAAAGAGCGTGTTGAGCAAACACTCCGAGCTGATTCCAGGGGTTTCCCAAGCGATCCGCGAATTGAGCCAGCGGGGGCTCCGGATCGGTTCGACGACCGGCTACACCCGGGAATTGATGGACGTGGTCGAACCCTTGGCCAATGCCCAAGGCTACACCCCCCAGGTGACGGTATGTTCCGACGAAGTCGCCGCCGGACGACCGGCACCTTGGCAGATCTACCGAGCTGCCGAAAAGCTCGGGATCTATCCGATGTCCAAGATAGCGATCGTCGACGATTCGATCGCAGGGATCCAATCGGGATTGCATGCGGGCTGTTGGACGATTGCCGTGGCCCAAACGGGCAACGCATTGGGACTAAGCAAATCGGAGTGCGAGTTGCTAGATCCTGAAGATTTGCGAATCAGACTCGATCGCATCGCCGAGAGTTTCCTAGCCCAAGGCGCTCATTTCGTCGTCCGTTCGGTTGCCAACATCCCTCAAATCTGACCGATCCGTCTGATCCGTCTGATCCGTCTATCGGAGCGTCACTTTCTTGAGGTTATCGGCCGGGACCAAATCGATCAACAAATTCCTTGGATCGACACCCGCTTGATAAGGCAATTCGTCGACGACGAACTCCAATTCATGCTTTCCGCCTTCGAGCTGCACGCGCTCTCGATGCAACAACTTCCCGTATCTTTTTCCAGACTCGGGTTTGGCATAAGCCCCGATCTCCAGAAAGTCGTTCATCGGCACGACCTCTTCTACCCCCTTGGCATCGGCTTTCTTTTTTTCACACTCGACTTTTAGCCTGACCAAGTACTTGCCGTCGGCCTGTTTCTCAGCGACCGCATCGAGAGTTTTGTTCTCAAAGAGCGTGATCTCCTCGAATAGATCGGTAATGAGGTATCTCAACTCCTCGGGGGTCTGCTCTCGCAACCGATCGACCAACGCATAAGCGTTCGGGTAAGGTGGGCCTTGGTAAGCATACTGGTCGATGATCTGCTTCAAGGCGGCATTGATCCGTTGTTCGCCGATCATCTCAGCAAGGTAGTAAAGAGCCAAACCACCTTTCTGGTAATGGATGTAACCTTGGTTCAATTCGACATTCATCAAGGGTCGCTCCTTGAGCTGCTCGGAACCCCGGGATCGGAGATATCGGTCCATTTCGTAGCGGAAGAATTTATGCATCATGTCGTCGCCATAGGTCTTGCGCATGACCATCAATGCGGTGTACTGCGCCAGCGTCTCCGACAGGAGCGTTGCACCTTGGACCTTGGCCCCGATGACTTGATGGGCCCACCACTGGTGTCCCATTTCGTGTGCGACGATGTACGTCACCATATCGATGTCATCAGGTTTTTCTAGATTGGCGATAAAACCGATCGACTCGGAATAAGGCATCGTGCCTGGAAAGGCTTGTGCAAAGCTCGCTATGCGTGGGAACTCGATGATACGGGCCTGCTTGTGCTTGTAAGGCCCGAATTCGCGACTGCAGTATTCGATCGTATCGGCGATCGCCTTGGACATTTTCGGGACGTTCCAAGCGTGATCCTTGTGATAATAGACCTCGGTATCGACATCGCCGACTTTGCCTCGTTCGACTT
>Ga0082207_1001225_pt1 | contig 12469 bp, 8 predicted proteins | sample LakMenEpi10Aug09_FD_71540 | JGI IMG/M metagenome (GOLD analysis project Ga0082207, IMG submission 71540) | reverse complement strand
TCGAATCCCAAGCCGGGGGGATCGTCGTACGCTACCGCATCGACGGTATCCTTCAGACCCAACCTGTGCCTCCGGAAATCAACCGTTTCCAAGCTGCCATCATCTCGCGTTTGAAGATCATGGCCAAGTTGAACATCGCCGAGAAGCGATTGCCTCAGGACGGGCGAATCAAGCTCAGGGTCCACGGTCGGGAAATCGACATTCGCGTCTCGGTCATCCCAATGATTCACGGCGAGAGCCTTGTCATGCGGATCTTGGACAAGGGGGCCATGAAGTTCGACTTGCGAAGCCTCGGTATGGGGGAGGAAACCTATCGTCAGTTCAGCGAGTTGATCCGCATCCCCCACGGGATCATCCTTGTTACCGGCCCGACCGGCTCGGGTAAAACGACCACGCTTTACAGTTCTCTTTTGGAGATTCGATCTTCGGAGAACAAGATCATCACAACCGAGGACCCTGTCGAGTACCAACTCGATGGGATCAACCAAATCCAGGTCCACCCCAAGATCGGTTTGACCTTTGCTGCCTCGTTGCGAAGCATTCTTCGGCATGACCCGGACATCGTTCTGATCGGTGAAATTCGGGATGCTGAAACGGCCGAAAACGCCATCCAAGCTTCGTTGACCGGTCACACGGTATTCAGCACACTCCACACCAACGATGCGGCCGGTTCGTTCACCCGGATCATCGACATGGGAATCGAACCTTTCTTGGTCGCCAGCACCGTCGAAGGGATCATGGCCCAACGGCTCGTTCGCCGTCTGTGCCCTCAGTGCAAGAAACCTTACCATCCCACGCGCGACGAACTGCCCCGGGATTTCCCTTGGGAACAGCTCGACGGTAAGCCCCTTTACATGCCCGAGGGATGCCGAGTCTGTCGTGGTCTAGGCTACTCGGGCCGGTTTGGTATTTATGAACTGCTCATTACCAACGAAGAGATCCGTCAGTTGGCGCACGATCGAGCCAGCAGTTTCGAAATCAAGAAGCTAGGTCTCAAGCATGGAATGTTGACCTTGCGAATGGATGCATTCCGCAAGGTACTCGAAGGGACCACCAGCATGGATGAAGTTCTACGGGCGACCAAAGGGGATAGCATTGGTTAGGATCGCCAAGAAGCAACCGAGCAGCGAGGTTTCACATGCCTGATTTCGCCTACATCGCAAGAGATCTTGCCGGAAAGTCCGTCACGGGTAGCGTCACGGCCGCGAGCACTCGGGATGCAGCCATGCAACTCGGGTCGAAGTCCCTGTTTCCGATTTCGATCAAACTCGACAAGACCCGGCAAGTACGGAAAACCGGCCGCGTTAGCGGTTCGCAGATGGCTTCGTTCTATGGCCAGATGGCCTCGCTGCTTCGAAGCGGCGTACCGATGCTCAAAGCCCTCTCGGTGCTCTCGCAACAGAGCGGCTCGAGCCGTACGCTCAGAAACGCAATCTCGGAGATCAAAGCCAAGGTCGAAGAAGGCGAATCGTTGCCCGATGCGATGGCCCGTTACCCAAAAATCTTCAACGACATGGCTGTCAATATGACCCGCGCTGGGAGCGAAGGGGGGTTTCTCGAAGACGCCCTCGAACGCGTCTCGGGGTTCGTCGAGCAGCAAGAGGAACTTAAAGGCAAAACGCTCGGAGCGTTGGCTTATCCCGTCTTCGTCATGGGCGTCGGTGTGGTCGTCGTGACGGTACTCTTGATTTTCTTCGTGCCGAAATTCGAAGGAATCTTCCAGAGCATGCGAGCCAAAGAAGGCTTGCCGGCTGCGACCGAGCTGTTGCTCGGGATCAGCAAATTTGTTCAAAACTATTGGTGGGTGGTTCTCGGTGCAATCGCCGGTCTGGTCCTCCTGCTCAAGAAGTACCTCGATACGACCGAAGGCCAGTACCGAGCCGACTTGATCAAAATCAAAACCCCGTTGATCGGTGGAGTTTTTCTTAACCTCGCGGTCGCCCGTTTTTGCCGTGTGCTCGGAACTTTGCTCAAGAACGGGGTTCCAATCTTAAGGTCGCTCGATATCAGTCGCAACGCTGCGGGAAACAAAATACTTTCCGAAGCGGTCGCTTCGGCAAGTACGGAGATCACTGCGGGACAGAGACTTGCAAAACAGCTCGAAAAATCGGGTCACTTTCCACCGACAGTCGTCGAAATGATTTCGGTTGCTGAAGAATCCAATACGCTCGATACGGTATTGGTCAACATCGCCGAGAACTTGGAAAGAACGACATTTCGAAGGCTCGAGACGGTCATCCGACTGCTCGAACCCGTGATGCTCTTGATCCTGGCGGGTTTGGTCATGTTTGTGGTCCTGGCGCTGATGCTCCCGGTCCTTAACAGCGCCAACACCTTGGGGTAAAACATCGCCGAACGAACCGCCAGCATCGGATCGCAAACGAGTCGATTTAAAATTCAATAGAACGCTTTACCATACGAAATTGGAGGATTAATTATGAAAAACAATCGCAGATCTAGCCGGAACTTCCGCCGTGGTTTTACCCTTTTGGAAGTCATGCTCGTACTGATCATCTTGGTCGTCATCGCGGGCTTTGCCATCCGTAACTTCACCGGCGTGCTCGATCAGGCCAACAAGCGTGCTGCAACGGCACAATTGGCTCAGCTCTCCTCGGCTGTCAAGCAGTACCAACTGATGATGCAGCAGTTGCCCGCCTCGCTCGACTCGCTGATGACCCAGCCAGCGGATTTGGCCAACCCCGGGGATTGGACCAAACTGCTCGACAAAATCCCTTCGGACCCCTGGAATCGTCCCTACGAGTACAAACTCAACGGATCGACCTTTGAGCTAAGAAGCTTAGGAGCGGATGGACAATCCGGGACCTCCGATGACATCGTCGCGTCGTAACGGATTCACGCTTTTCGAGGTCATTCTCGTACTGATCATCCTGGTGGTGATAGCCGCGTTTGCTTTCCCCACCTTGGATTCGATGATCTACGGACGTCGCTTGCTCCAATCGGCTGAACGACTCCAGAACGAGTTGCTCGAAGCGAGAGTCGAAGCGATGCGGACCGGACAGGCCCAAGTCTTCCGAGCGACACTCAACGGAAACAGTTATTCGATAGAACCTTGGCTCAGCGGCAACGAGGACTCCGATGCCTCCGCAGGCGCGACGGTCATGAATGCCGGTGGATTGGTCAAAACCGATCGACTCGCCGGGGGGACCGTTGGGATAACCACAGGACAACTTGGAGAGGATGCAAAACAACTCGCCGGGGATGTTCAGTTTCTCGGGATCGAAACGGTCGTCGATGCCCGCAACGCTTTGGAACTGCAGCGAAACGGCGAGGCTCCCCCCATCGGTGGCATCGGGGTAGCCACCACCGGCGGGATCTCCTCTCCGCTTCTGTTGTATCCCGACGGTTCGTCTACGACGGCGCAGATCATCTTGGCCGATTCCCGAGGACGGCGCATGGCGATCCAACTCAGGGGCGTAACAGGCCGATCGAATTCCGTGCGGTTGTCGCCCGTGGATGCTGCCTCAGTCCCTGCAATTGCTCCAGGTCCTGCAATTCAAGGAGGGTTTTAGTATGCCTAGACACCATCGGACCGGAATACCCTCGGGAACTTCGTCTAGACTCGGCATGAGTCTTCTCGAAGTCGTCTTGGCCCTTGCGATCCTGGCCATGTCAGCGGCCATCTTGGCCCAAATCACACGGACAGCCACCGACAACGGTTTGATCGCCCACCGATTGGCCACCGCACAGATCCTTGCGGAATCCAAAATGGCCGAGGTCGTAACCGGAGCGATCCCCTTGCAAGGAGCCGTAGGATGGATGCCCATAACCGATACGGTCCCCCGGGGGACCTGGTATTTTCAACTGCAGACCGAATCGGCTGCGCGCAAGGACATGGTAGGAATCCGACTCAGCGTGACGGACCAAGCGGGAGCCGATGAGAACAAAGAGGTTTTCTACATTGTGCGTTGGATGATCGATCCGGCGCTCGGTCTCGATACCCTTCCGGCGGCGTCGACCGGCACGGGTGGCTCGACCGGTGCAGGTGGCGCATCGGGGGCAGGTGGTGCATCGGGTGCTGCAGCCCCGGCAGGAGGTGTGCAGTGATCCAGCGAACTTTCACCAAGCAAAACGATCGATTGGAGCCGGAGAACCAACCGGTGCTCCGAAGCGGTTTCTCGCTTCTGGAGCTTCTTTTGGCGTTGGCCCTGACGGCCGTCGTCTCGATCTTGATCGGTGGACTGGTGCAATTGTTTTTGGTCAACGAAACCCGAGGTCGCGATAGCGTACGCCAAGCGCAGATGGCAAGAGCGATCCTCAACATGATCGCCGAGGATGTTCGCACTACGGTGCGGTATTACCCTTACGATACGAGCGGTCTGGACCAGATGCTCGGCAATGCGATGAACAACGCAACCGGTGGAGCACTCGGAGCCTTGACTGGAGCTGCCGGGGGTGGAGCTACAGGTGGAGCTGGAGCGGGCGCGGGCGGAGCTGGAGCGGGCGGAAATCCAGGTTCGTCGGGAACCTCGAATCCTCCAGCAGGCGGCGCAGGAGGAAACTCCGGAGCCAATGGCAACACAGGCGGTGGGAGCGGGGCGGGGTCAGCAACCGGCGCGGGAGGTATGTCCGGTGGTCTTGGAGGCGGCGCTGCGGGTGGGATGGGCGCTTCAGGCTCCGGATCGATGGCCGGTGCAGAAGGTGCAGTGGCCGGACCGACAGTCATTCCACCTGGGATTTTCGGGTCGGCTTCGTCGCTCGAAGTCGACGTGAGCCGTCTGCCTCGTCCCGACGAGTACGTGATCCAACCGGGCAATATGAACACCGGCTCACTCGGGGATATGCCCAGCGATATCAAGACAGTTGGCTATTACGTCCAAGCACCCCGATCCGATGGGGTCCAAGACCCCTTAGCGAGCTTGACCTCGCAGATCGCCACCTCGAGCGCCGGGAGCACTGCAGGACAAAGCGGGGGACTGGTCCGTCGATCGCTCGACCGAGCCGTCACGCAGTATGCTTATGAGATGGGCAACAGCGACCAATTGATCCGGACCGGCGAGATCATCGCCCCGGAGGTTCTAGGGATCGATTTTTCGTATTTCGGGGCCAACGGATGGCAGACCGAATGGGATTCCACCTCGTTGGGACTTCCGAGTGTCGTGAAGGTGACCATCGCCATGCAGCGCGAGTCTTCGGCACGGACCAATCCGTTGGCACCTGGGATTTCGCTTTCGACTCTCAATAATTCGATGATCCAGGAATACGGGATCGAGCTTTATTCGATGAACATTTTGATCCCCGGCGCGGCACTGTTAGCAAGCCCTGCTGGAGCCACCTCTGGCGGAACATCCTCGAACGGAATGAGTTCTTTAGGATTATGAAAACCAAAAAACGGATACAACCGCCGAGGAACGGTTTGAAGTCGCTTCGAGTCCCAACCACAAGTTCGTGGTCCAAACCGCGTCGCGGTTTCTTGCTCTTGGCAGTATTAATCGTAATCTCCGCAGTGACCTTGGCCTCGACAGCCTTTATGAAGTCCATGCTATTAGGGCATGAGGAGTCGAGGATCACCGGGCAGAGCATTCAAGCCCGATACGCTGCGGACTCGGGAATCGATGCGGCTAGGCTATTTGTGGCTTACAGCCGCGCTGGGAGGTTGGAGGCCGGGGGGACATTCAACAATCCGAATGTCTTTCAAGCGATCCCCGTACTTCAGACCCCCGATCCTGCGAACCCTTGCAACTACACGCTTATCGCACCAAATCTGAATGAGGACGGTAAATACTCAGGGGTCCGATTCGGACTTCAGAATGAGTCAGCCCGACTGAATCTCAATGTCCTGCCGACGATCGATGCAGCACTTTCGGCTCCAGCCGCTTTGCTCGGTGCGATGTCCGATTCCATCATGCCAACGCCTAGCGCATCGAGCGCCCAAGGCACTGCTGGCAGCGCGGGTGCCCCGGCAGCAAGTAGCTCTAGCATCGGTCGAGATCTGCTCATGGCATTGCCTGGTATGGACGAGTACACCGCCGATGCCATCCTGGACTTCATCGATCCCGATGATGAACCCCGCGAGTTCGGCGCCGAGAGCGACTACTACACCCAATTGCCCAATCCCTACGCAGCCGCAAACGGTCCCCTCAACTCGATCGAGCAATTGCTCTTGGTCAAAGGTATCACACCCTACCTGCTGTTCGGCCTGGACCAAAATCGCAACGGAATCCTTGAGGCAAACGAAGCAAATGCGGCAATGATGACTGGAACGATGGGAAACGGTGCCATGGGAGCCGGCTCAGGCGGTTCGACAGGCACGGGGCAAGACGCACAAACCACCCCGCCGGATCTCGGGTGGGCCATGTATTTGACTCTCTATTCCAAAGAGCGAAACGCGACGCAGGATGGCACTGCCCGAGTCAATCTCAACACGCAAGACATGACGTCGTTTCGATCAGACCTTGCCGCAGTCGTCGGTGAGGATCTTGCAACCTTCGTGATCGCTTACCGCACGCTCGGCCCGAGCAACGGCGGGGGGCTCGCAGGTCTTGCCGGACTGGCCGGTGCAGGAGGCTTGCCAGGCGGACAAGCTGGCGGACAACCTGGCGCAGGTGGTGCCGGTCCTGGTGCTGGCGGCAGACCCGGCGGCGGTGGTAGACCCGGAGGCGGGCCTGGTGCTGGCGGTGGCGGTGGCGGCGGCGGACAAGGAGGCGGTCAGGGTGCTGGCGGTAGACCCGGTGGAGGTGGCGGTGGCGGACCCAGCGCTGGGGGTAGCCCCGGAGGTGGCGGCGGCGGTCGCGGCGGCCGAAGCAGTTTTTCACTAATGGAATTCACCAACCCAGTATTCTCGCTTGTGTCGATGCCTGTGACGCTCGCTCAACCACCGGCCGGGGGCCGTGCGGGTGGCGGACAAGCAGGTGGCGGTGGACAGGGCGGCGGTGGCCGTCCAGGAAACAATGGCCCCGGCGGAGGCGGCCAAGGGGGTGGCATCCCCGGGGGTGGGGCCGGCGGCAATGGCGTGCAGCCCTCAGAAACCCGACCTTGGTCGGCTTCGAGCTTCGAGGCCTTGGGGATCGATGAGACTCAACCTGGGCAATTCCAAGTCAACGGAGTACTGGAACTCATCGACGCGAGCTTCACTGCCAACATCGAGGGGCGCGAAGTCCGCTTCACCTCCCCACTGACGGCATCACCGATACAGATGTCCCTCTATTTGCCGATGCTTATGGATAAAGTCACTACTGTCGAGGCTCCAATGCTGCCAGGGCGGATTAATATAAATGAAGCTCCCCGAGAAATCCTCGGCGGGCTCCCTGGGATGACCGACGAGATCCTCGATAAGTTGCTCGAATCGCGATCCTCCCAATCGGATACGGAAAATCGCAAGTATGAGACCTGGCCGATGGTCGAAGGGATCCTGACACTCGACCAAATGAAAACCATCGCTCCGCTTGTCACCGGTGGCGGGGATGTCATGCGGGTCCAGTGCGTCGGATACTTCGAGCAGTCCTCTGGGTTTGCAAGAACCGAAGCGGTCATCGATGGTTCGGGTGCCGTCCCTGTGATCGTCCTGTACCGAAAACTCGACCACCTGGGTCGAGGTTTCAGCCAGTCGACACTCGGCCAACGGGCCATGGGAAATGCGATCGTTTCGACTCCTTAAGCGACGAGCGAATCGAACACTAAGAATTCACAACAAGACAGTTTGCATCGACGAGTAAATTCAGCATGTCAAAATTCATCAGCATCGAATGCGATTCCAGCGAGGTGCGCTTGGCGGTTGGAACCATCGGCTTGACCGGGGTTTCGATCGAAAAGGTCATGAGCGCTCCGATCGAGCTCGATCAAGCCACCCAACCTTGGGGGAGTCCCCAGGCTGCCTCGGCGCTCAAAGAACTGCTCCAACAGGGAGGCATCAAAGGGGGAAACGTCATCGCTTGCGTTAGCCGCAACGATATCGAGTTGCGCGCGATCACCTTGCCGTTGGTCGACGACAACGAACTACCCGATATGGTGCGTTTTGCAGCTCCCCGCTACTTTGCCAACGTCAACGAAAGCTGGCCTCTTGATTTTATCACCATGCCCTCACACCTTGAGGGAAGCATCGATTGCATCGTCGGTGCGATCAGTCCCGCGCTGATCCAAAAAATTGACTCGACGGTCTCCGATGCAGGATTAACCCTCAAGCACATGGTCCTGCGCCCGATGGCCGCTGCCGCCGGTGCGATCGCCAAACATCCCGAATGGGCTAACTCAACGACCTTGTTTATCGATTTGCTCAACGACGAGGCCGATGTGGTCATCACCGAGCGAGGCAAATCGGTTTTCATGCGAAGTTTTTACGCTCCGACAGATCCACAAGACTCCCAGTCGGTCAAGATCCTTGCGAGCGAAGTCAAGCGGACTCTCATGTCGGCCGTCTCGCAGCGCCCGGGCTTGAAAGTCGATCAACTCATCGTCTGGACGAAAGACTCCCTGGCTCCCTTTGCCCAAGCCCTGAGTCAGGCGACCGATATGCCTGTGAAGATGCTCGATCCGTTTACCATGGCCGAACGAGCAGACATCTCAGTAGCCGCAACAACACAAACCGTCGGCAGGTTTGCCCCAGTACTGGGTGCCTTGCAATTCCCAAACACCACCGACCGTTTGATCGATTTTGCGAACCCTCGCAAGAAGATAGAACGCAAAAAACCGATTGGTAAATACATTCTCGCCGGTGCAGCAGCCGCCGGGTTGCTGGCCGCAAGTTGGTGGTGGTACTCCTCGCGCCACGCAGCCTTGGACCAAGAGATCGCGTTGCTCAAAGACGAAGTTGCCTCCGATGTCCCGATCCTGAAAACCTCTACCAAAAATCTCGCCGATTGGAAAAAAGTCGAGACGTTCCTCCAAGGGGACATCCTCTGGGTCGACGAACTCGAACGCCTATCGCTAAACTCGAAAGACTCCGATACCACCTACTTTGGCGGGACGACCTTCGCGCTCGAACCACGCAGCAATAATGCGACCATCGCAACGAAATTCTTCACCAAAGAACAAGATCTCGTACCGGAAATCCAAGGGGCTTATCGAGACGAAAAGCACAACGTACGCGGTACGGGATTGGCCCAAAGCCAAGACAAGAAGTATCCGGTTGCAGCCGATATGCTCATCACAGTCGCCACCGCGGAGGTCACCGACCCGAGGAATGTCAAACGCAAGCCTATAGAGCCTGCGACGCCTGAGCCTGCAACGCCTGAGCCTGCAACGCCTGAGCCTGCAACGCCTGTGCCTGCGACGCCTGTGCCTAAGGCTGAACCTATTACCGAGCCCGAACCCATCCTTGGAGGTGCATCGTGAACTTATCCAAACGTGAACAATTACTTGCCGCTGGGGTTGGACTAATTTTTTTTCTGTTCCTTGGAAACTACATATGGGAGTCGATTCGCAGCGGAATTGATACCAAAGAAAACCTCAAACTCAATTTGACGAACCAACGCAATGAACAAAAGCTTCAACTGACAGCCGGCACGATCGCCAAATCGAAACTCAATCGTCTGGTCAGCCAGTCCTTGCCGAGCAACGAAGAGAAGGCTCGGGCACAGTATCTCGAATGGCTAATCAATTTGGCCGATCAATGCAATTTGACCGATCCGCTCCCGAAGTCGATGGGCGACACGATTGAGAAGGATCTCTACCAGTCCTTCCGTTTTCAACTTGCAGGGACCGGGACGATTGAAAATGCGACCAAGCTTTTGCATGCGTTTCACACCAAAGACTACTTGCACCGAATCACGCGATTCGACATGCAGCCGATTCCTAACAACAATCCACCGAACCGGCTACGAATCTCGCTCGATTGCGAAGTTTTGGCGTTGAAGAATGCCAACCCGGTTCAAGCAGCCCCGGGTGATAATGCACCGAGGATCGAACGGCCGTTGGCGGAATACGAAAATTCAATTGTCGGGCGAAATATCTTTGCGCCGACGAACACTCCTCCGGTTCTCGAACAGAGCAAACTCGTCTCGGCGACACTTGGCTTGAAAATGGATGTCGGCGTGGCAGCCAAGGAATCCGATCCAGGGCAGGTTATCAAGTATGAGTTCGAGGGGGACCCGATCCGGGGCATGCAACTCGATCCAGACTCTGGCAATTTGAGTTGGACGGCGACCGATCTGGGAGATTACAAGGTCGGGATACGTGCGACCGATTCGGGTATCCCTGCGAAATCCAGTGTGCAATGGATCTCGATCAAAGTTCAGGACCCACCCCCGCCGGTGAAAAAGCCCAAGGAGTTCGACGTCGCTTCCCAAGCGTTCGTCAGCGCTTTGATTGCCGATGGCAAAGGCCCCCAAGCTTGGATCCGTTCCAAAACGGAGAACAAAACGTTCTACGTCCGCGAAGGCGAACAACTCAAGCTCGGCGATATCGAAGGCAAGGTCGTGTCGATCGGATCGAATTTTATCGAAGTGGAAACCGAAGGAAAGCGATGGACCGTCGGGCTCGACGAGCCCTTGGCGGACGCTTACAAGCGGGGCATCGAAGACTAGCGACCTGCACCGCCGGAAATCACACACCTGCTTGGGCCCAAACGCAGCGTCCTGGCGGGCTGAGTTAAATCGCCCAACCGCTGGCGCTGGTTGGCTCACGTCGCAACCCTCATTTTCTGATACGATAATTGGAAAGATTCGGGCACAAAAGCCGACTGCCCTGTTTGCCCCTCTCAACCTTTTGTACAGACGATAGCCATGAACCGATTCGAAGTCATCGATCGCCGAAGCATGCTCGTGGCCTCGGCCAGTCTGCTTGCGGGTCTACCTCTTGGGTCGCCCCAACTGCTCGGCTCGCCTGGAATGCAACCGAAGGCCAATGCGGGCCAAGCCAAATCGGTCATTCTATTCTTCCTCTGTGGGGGGGCCTCCCATATCGATACTTGGGATATGAAGCCCGAAGCACCATCCGAGTACCGTGGTCCGTTTTCGTCCATCGCCACTTCAGCGCCAGAAATACGGCTTTGCGAACATTTACCAAAATTGGCCAATCAGGCCCATCGGCTTGCGATCGTTCGCTCGGTAGGGGCAAGCGTCAGCACCAACGACCATCATGCAGGTTACTATTACAATTTGACTGGACACGTCCCTGATTCGACTTTTTTGTCGCTCGGGAACGACCGCCGTCCCTATGCAGACGATTGGCCCTCGATGGCCTGCGTGGTCGCCAACAAGGTCCCCTCGCGTTCATCGCTACCCAATACGATCAGCCTGCCCCATAAGCCCAGCAAGGCACCTTATACGCGACCTGGTCAATTCGCAGCGAGGTTGGGCGTAGAGTTCGATCCTTTGTTTGTTGACGGGTCACTTGAGAAGCCATTGCAATTCCAAGCTCCGTCGTTGGCACTTGCAGGTGGCACATCGGCCGAACTTCTGCAATCTCGCAAAGAGCTTCTAGGACGCTTCAATCAAGCCAAGCGGGATCTTGAGCGCACCGCCGACGAGTCGAATTGGAAAAAGCACCAGGAAAGGTCCTTGAATCTGCTCGTCTCGTCACAAGCGAGTCAAGCGTTTGATCTTTCGAGCGAAACCGAGGCGACACGGCAGCTTTATGGTACAAGTGTCAACGCCATGAGCCTGCTGCTCGCACGACGCTTGGTCGAGGCCCAAGTCCCCTTCATCAGTGTCTTTTGGCGAGAGAACGAAGCGATCGCCGATGCGTGCAAGAGCGAGGGAGCTTGGGATACCCACGGCAATAACTTTGAATGCCTCAAGAAGCATTTGCTGCCGGAGTTCGACCAAGCATTTTCTGGACTATTGATCGATCTTCACCAGCGTGGCTTGCTCGATGAAACGTTGGTTTTGGTCACCAGTGAGATGGGACGTAAGCCCAAGATAGGGGATCCTCGATCTGGGGGTACCAACGGCGCGGGACGCGATCACTGGACTCACTGCCAAAGCGTCTTGATGGCAGGGGGTGGAATCCGTGGCGGAATGACTTATGGTACCACCGACAGATACGCCGAGTACCCAGCAGAGAACCCCGTGACACCTGCTGATATCGCTAAGACCGTTTACCGCGCAGTGGGAATTGAAAACCTCCAAGCGACCGATTCCCAAGGTCGCCCGTATCATCTTCTGGACGAAGGCCGTGCGATCGAGCCTTTATTTGGGTAACGGCAGCAAGACACGACCTGTTTGGTCCCAAACCGATCTACCACGGAATACTCGGAACACACGGAAAGGAAAACAGGCGGGGCTTGCATTCCGTGTGTTCGGTGTGTTCCGTGGTTGCTCTCTTAGGTCTTAGAAATTGACCACCGACAGACCTAAGCCCTCTTTCAAAACCGTTCTACCACGGAATACTCAGAATACACGGAAAGGAAAATAGGCACGGGCTGTATTCCGTGTGTTCGGTGTGTTTAGTGATTGCTCTCTTAGGTCTTGGAAATAAACCACCGACAGTCCTAAGCGCCCTTTCAAAACCGATCTACCACGGAATACTCAGAATACACGGAAAGGAAAACAGGCACGGGCTGCATTCCGTGTGT
>Ga0082207_1001221_pt1 | contig 12480 bp, 7 predicted proteins | sample LakMenEpi10Aug09_FD_71540 | JGI IMG/M metagenome (GOLD analysis project Ga0082207, IMG submission 71540) | reverse complement strand
TTGGGGCCCTGAGGGGGCGGGGGGGGGCCGCGCGGGCGGCCGTCGGTGACCGCCAGCACGCCCACCTCGATGCCGTCGAGCCGCTCTTCGATGAGGATGTTGCCCGAGGCTGCAGCCAGGAGCGGATCGGCCGCGAGGGCGTCCACGGCCGCGAGGGCGGCGGCGCGGTCGTCGCATACGAACACGCCCTTGCCGGCTGCGAGTCCGTCGGCTTTCACCACCACCGGGATGTCCTCGCGGACCTCGATGTATTCCCGGGCCCGTGCGGCCGAGCGAAACTCCCGGAACATCGCGGTCGGCACATCACCACGGTGAAGGATCTGCTTGCAGAACGACTTGCTGCCCTCGATCTGGGCGGCCCGCTTCGTGGGGCCGAAGATCCGCAGGCCGGCGGCGGTGAACTCATCAACGATGCCCGCCACGAGCGGCGCCTCGGGGCCAACCACGGTGAGGTCCACGCCGCGGCGGCGGGCAACGTCGAGCAGTCCGGGAATATCGGTGGCGGCGACGGGCACATTTTCGGCGATCGCAGCCGTGCCTGCGTTGCCGGGGGCCACGAGCACTTCGGCGCCGTCCTGGATGAGTTTCCAGGCCAGTGCGTGTTCGCGTCCGCCACTGCCCACGACGAGTACGCGGCGGGATGCGGGCACGGTCGGGCTCCTTCGGCGGCGGGCTGGGGCGTCGGAATCAGGCGCCCGACGCGGGATCGTGGTTGTACCGAACTTGGTGGCCGTGCGAACCCTCGGCCCGCTCCGCTCCGTTGACTATGCTGACGACTGGGAGAAATGGAGAGGGCTTTCGCCGCCGCAGAACCAAGAAAGCACTTCTTCCGAGGGGGTTTTGGTCGTAATCCGACGTTGACAGTCTCCGGGCTGCAGATACAGTTAAATGGAGTTCGTGAAAAACTTCACGAACTCGCGCAAACGCGGCCGAAACATGCTTTTTACGTGGTCCCGCGTCCCGTTGGCGGTGGTCTGGCCCCGCTGACCGAGGGCGGTGCCGCGCCGAGGTCTCCTATGGCAGACAAGAAGAAGATGTCGGTGGCCGAGATTCTCGCGGCTGCCCGGTCGGCAGACGGCAAGGGCGGAGCACCGCCTTCAGCCCCCCAAGCCGCCGTGGAATCGGAGCCGGCCGAGCCGGCTGTCGAGAAGCCGGCCGCCGAGAAGTTGGCCGCCGACAAGCCAAAACCCGCCGCCAAGCCTGCGGCTGGCGGTGCCCGGCCCAGCACTGCCGACATCCTTGCCATGGCTCGGGCAAAGAAGGAGGCCGGTGGTGAGGCCGCCGCCAAGCCTGCCGCCGCCAAGCCGGCAGCGGCCCCCGCTGCCAAGCCCGCTACCGCCAAGCCCGCCGCAAAACCTGCGGCGGCTGTGGGCGCCGCGAAGACAGGCGTGCAGCGGGATACCGCGAGCATCCTGGCCGCCGCTCGAGCAGGGGCGAAGCCTGGGCCGGTGAGCAAGGCCGACGCGCCGACGCGTCCGGCGCCGAAGCCCCGTGAGGCGAAGCCGGCTGAGGAGAAGGCCGCGCCGCCGAGGACGGTGGCGACGCTGCCTTCCAAGCCGTTGAAGCCCGCCAAGAAGGGAGAGGAGGCCGAAGACCGCCGTGGCTTCCTTCAGATCGCCCTCGGGTCGGCGATGGCCGTTGGCTTCTCCGCGCTGGCGGTGACAGGCGGCCTGTTCTCACTTGGCCTGGCACGGTTCATGTTCCCCAACGTGCTCGCCGAGCCGCCGAGCAAGTTCAAGGTCGGCTTCAAGGACGCCTTCCCGTCGGGCAAGGTGGAGACGAAGTACGTCCCGCAGTACGGCGTCTGGGTCGTCAACGGCGACTTCCAGGGCCTGCAGCAGATCTACGCCCTCAAGACCGTCTGCACCCACCTCGGCTGCACGCCCAGCTGGCTCGAGGCCGAGCAGAAGTTCAAGTGCCCCTGCCACGGGAGCGGCTTCTACAAGGACGGCGTCAACTTCGAGGGGCCGGCGCCCCGTCCGCTCGAGCGATATGCGATCCGCGTCGCCGACGACGGGCAACTCGAGATCGACAAGAGCAAGACGTTCCAGGAAGAGCTCGGCCAGTGGGCCGACCCCGATTCATACGTAACCGTCTGACGAAGGGACCGCGAGCAGACCATGGCCATCGGCGAGACCATCCGCAACTCACAGATCTGGAAGAGCATCTTCCGCCATCCGATGCCGCTCGATCGGCGCAATCGGATCGTGGTGATGCTCACCAACTTCTTCCTCCATCTCCATCCGGTGTCGATCAAGAAGCAGGGCATCGCCCTGTCGTTCACCTGGTGTATGGGCGGGGTGACCTTCTTCCTGTTTCTGGTGGAAACGGTCACCGGCGTGCTGCTGATGTTCTATTACCGGCCCACGCTTGAATGGGCCTACAACGACATCCTTGCCCTCCGCGACGTCACGAGCCTCGGCATCCTCCGCGAGTTGCACCGCTGGGGGGCGCACGCGATGGTGATCACCACCTGGCTCCACATGTACCGCGTGTTCCTCACCGGCAGCTACAAGCCGCCGCGAGAGTTCAACTGGGTGATCGGCGTGATCCTCCTGCTGCTCACGCTCCTGCTCTCGTTCACCGGCTACCTCCTGCCGTGGGACCAGTTGGCGATCTGGGCCATCACGGTGGGCTCCAACATGGCCCGCGCCACGCCCTTCCTCGGCTACGAAGGCCCGGGGCAGCAGCTCCTCACGGTGGGCGGAATCGACATGATCACCGACGCCTCCGACGCCCGCTTCGGCCTCCTCGGTGCCCGCTTCGTGGGCGAGGAGACGCTCAACCGCTTTTATGTGCTCCACTGCATCGCGATCCCGCTCGCGGTGGCGCTGCTTCTGGCGATCCACTTCTGGCGCGTGCGAAAGGACGGCGGCATCAGCGGGCCGCTGTGACGACACAGACATGCATTCCAACGGCTTTTTCCTGAAGGACGTCGCCGGTTTCCTCGGCGGCTACTACTCCTGTATCGCGATCATGAACGGGATCGCCGCGCTGATCCTCTGGCGGAAGAAGGGGCAGGTGGGCTGGGCGCTGGTTTGGACGGCTCTGGCGATCGCGATGATGGTGCTCGCGAGCCTCGCCCTCTCGGCCTCGCCCGGGATGGTGCCGGCGCTGCCTGCGTCGGTCCGCAGCCTCGTCAATCGTCTCTCCGGCCCCATGATCTACACCCTCGGCACGTTCGCGCTGCTCGCGGTGCTGTTCGTGTTTCGCAGTTTCTTCGTCAAGCCGATGGTGGCCTGGGGCATCCTCAATGCGATGCTCGTGCTGATGGGCCTGTCGATGGCTGATGAGAACTTCGCCGCGATCGTGATGAAGCCCGACAACGTGCCGATCGTGGGCCTCGTCTTCCTGCTCGCCTTCTTCACCTGGCTCGCCACCAAGCAGGCCGTCGTCAACGACGACCGGATCGCCCGCGGCCTGCCGACGGTTGAGAAAGAGAACGACGAAAAGGTGCTCGTCTGGCCTGACCTTGTCTACACCGAACTGATCTGCATGGTGGCCGTGATGGCGTTCCTGCTGGTTTGGGCGATCTTCCTGCCAGCCCCGCTCGAGGAACCGGCCAGCAGCGTAAAGACGCCAAACCCGTCGAAGGCACCGTGGTACTTCCTCGGCCTTCAGGAGATGCTCGTCTACTTCGACCCGTGGTATGCGGGCGTGGTGTTGCCGAGCCTCGTCGTCTTCGGGCTGATGGCGATGCCCTACCTCGACTTCAACAAGAAGGGCAACGGCTACTATTCGATCGAAGAGCGAAAGTTTAGCTATCTGACCTACCAGTTCGGCTTCTTCGTGCTCTGGATCACGCTGATCATCCTGGGAACATTCCTCCGTGGACCCAACTGGAACTTTTTCGGGCCGTTCGAGTATTGGACGCCCTACAAGGTCGAGGTGCTCAACAACGTCGACCTACCGCAGATGTTCTGGGTGAACCTGCTCGACCAGCCCCTGCCCAAGGCGCCGGCCGGCGCGAGTGGGCTGGTTCAGGCGGGCTACGTCCTTCTCCGGGAAGCTCCCGGGTTGCTCGTCATGGGCGCTTACCTGCTCCTGCTACCGCCGCTTCTGGCGGTGACTGTCTTTCGCGGGTTCTTCGCCAAACTGGGGCTCGTCCGCTACATGGTGATGGCGAACCTGATGCTGCTCATGCTCACGCTGCCCATCAAAATGATCCTTCGCTGGACCTTGAACCTAAAATACATCATCAGCATCCCCGAGATCTCGCTGAACTTTTAAAGCTGGCGGCGCCAATCGCGCCAGCCAGCACGGTGCTCATCGCCCAACACGCTGCACGGTCGCCTCGACGACGAATATTCCTATGCCCGCAACAGAACAGACTTGGTGGAACCTCAAACTCCTACACGTGGTGTTCGCGGCGACCGCCGTGGCGCTCCTGGTGGCGACCGTGTTCGTGTTGACGGGCGATCACAACCGTCCGTGGAAGCAGTACGCCCGCGAGTTCCGCGAACTCGAGACCTGGAACGCGCAGGCGCGGATCGACGAGCAGGATTCCAAGTCCTATGAGTCCCAGCGAGACGAACTCGAGGCGGCCCTCGGCGACGCGCGGCGGGCCGATCTTGACGGCGACGTCGCTCGGGCGTTCATCACGCAGGTCCGGACGGTGGCCGAGGATGCCCAGGCAGCCGATCGGGCAGAACTCGACATCGACCAGCTGAAGTCCCAGCAGGACCCGGAGCAGCGGCTGGTGGTTCGCGGCGACCTCCTGGCCCGGCTTCGCGACATCGTCAAGCGAACGAAGTTTCGCGAAGACAACTTGGCCGGCGCGCTGAAACTGCGGCGGGCCGAGCTCGACAAGAACCGCGCCGACTACGAGCTCGCCGTGGCCGAAGAAGCCCCGGCCGACCGCCAGGCCTCGCTGCTCGTGCTCGCCGACTCCAAGCGTCAGGAGGTGGCTGCCGCGAGCCTGGCGTTTCAGGATGCCAACACCCACCGCAAGAAACTCGACGCTCTGCTGGGGCAGATGACCAAGGGCGAGGATGATGCGGCCAAGGCCTTGGCCGACCATCGTGCCAAGCTTGTGCAACTCCAGAAGACGCTTGCCATGCGGGAGCCGAATGCTGGGAAGAGTCTGCTCGAACTCCCGGTGCTCGAAGCCTTCAACAGCCCGATCAGGGTCGATCAAATCTGGCTGCCGCAACTCACCCTCAACAACAACTTCCGAGACGTCGCACGCTTCGACCGCTGCACGACCTGCCACCGAGGGATGGACAAGTCGATGGCTGGAGCGCCGACCGAGCCCGGGTATCCCGAGGCGGAGACCATGACGGTGGCGCTCGCGACGCCCACGGCGAAGCCGGAGGCGCCGGCCGGCGATGGGAACGAAGGGCTCGAGGCTGCCTACGGTCTGCGGCTCGCGGCCCACGGGCTGTTTGCTTCCGATGATCCGACCGTCAGCGTGGTGGTGCCCGAGTCGCCGGCGGCGGTCGCGGGCCTCCGGCCCGGCGACGTGATCGAAGAGGTGAACGGCGGTAAGACGCTGGCTCGCAAGATGGCCGTCACGTCGCTTCTCGACGCGCCCGTCTGGGGCAAGCCCCTCTCGCTCACGGTGCGCCGCGGCGTGCCGCAGCCTTACTCGAGCCACCCCCGGCTCGACCTCTTCGTGGGCGATTCGAGCCCGCACCCGATGAAGAACTTCGGCTGCACGATCTGCCACCAGGGGCAGGGCAGCGCCACGAGCTTCAAGTGGTCGTCGCACACCCCAAACACGCCCAAGCAGGCCCACGAGTGGCACGATGAGCACGGCTGGTTCAACAACCACCACTGGATCCAGCCGATGCTGCCGGCGAGGTTCGAGGAGTCGAGCTGCCTGAAGTGCCACCACCAGGTCGTCGATCTTGAACCGAGCGAGAAGTTTCCTGAACCGCCCGCCCCTAAGCTGGTCGAGGGCTATCACCTGATCCGGCAGTACGGCTGCTACGGCTGCCACGAGATCAACGGTTGGGCCGGACCGGAAAAGCGGATCGGGCCCGACATGCGGGTCGAGCCGACGTACCACGAGGTGGCCGAGGCCCTCGCTGCCGATCCCGGCCTCAAGGACATGGGCGAGACCTTCACCCGCTGGGTGACCGACGTCCGCTCGGGGCCCGACAGCCATGAATCACGCGTGCGGCTCCGCGATGCGCTTGACCGTGACGCGGCTGCTGGTGCCGATGCCAAGCTCTCCGGCCGCTCGCACCAGCTCGCCGCTGTTCTCAAGGATCCCGAGACGCCCGGCACGCTGCCGAAAGTCGGCCCGAGCCTGCGGCACGTCGCCAGCAAGGTCGGCTTCGACTGGCTCTACTCGTGGCTGAGAAATCCTCAGGAATTTCGCCCCTCGACGAAGATGCCGCGGTTCTTCGGGCTCTGGAGCCACCTCGAGGGCAAGCAACTCGAGGAGTCGAAGCGGTACGAGCCTCTCGAGATCCGCTCCATGGTGCACTACCTCACCACGTCGAGTGCCCCGTTCGAATACGTGAAGCCTTTCGACGGCGTCACCGCGACGGCCGACGCCGCCCGGGGACGGAAGGTCGTCCAACTCCGTGGCTGCCTCGCCTGCCACCAGCACGACGACTTCCCCGAGGCCACGAGCATGCACGGCCCCAACCTGTCGCGAATTGGCGGCAAGGCGGCCTCGCTGCCGCAGGGCAGGCAGTGGCTCTACAGCTGGCTCCGCGAGCCGTCGCGGTACCACCCAAAGACGATCATGCCGAATGTCTTGCTCGAGCCGGTGACGCTCGCCGACGGCAGCGTGAGCGATCCCGCCGCCGACGCGACCGAATACCTGATGGGGTCGGGCCGCGACTGGAAGCCGGCCGCCGACTGGCAGGTGGAGACGCTCGACGGTGAGACGTCGTTCCCGATGGTCTCCGCGGGCTCGATGACGGCGGACGAGCGACAGGCGCTCGACGAACTCGCGCTGATGTATCTCAAGGAGCGGTTCACGGTGGTTCGCGCTGAGCAGGTGCTCGCCGCGGGCGTCGGTGATGCGGCCGGCATTCAGGGCGACGAGCGGATGCTCGTGGGTCTCGACGGGGCCGAACGCGACCGCCTTCTGCTCACCTACGTGGGCAAGAAGACGATCAACAAGCTTGCCTGCTACTCGTGCCACGACATCCCCGGATTCGAGGACGGCAAGCCGGCAGGTGCCGCGCTCGCTGACTGGGGCCGCAAGGATCCCTCGCGGATTGCGTTCGAGCAGGTGTCGCACTTCGTGACACACCAGTTGGCGGGCGGCCACGGCCACGGGCACCATGCCCCCGGCGATCACGGCGGCGGCTTGCCCGAAAAGGAGGACGGGACGCTGGCACCCGATCTCGCCTACAAGACGACCCACGACGAGGCGCACCTCGATCCCGAGTCGCTCGATCCCAATACCGGCTACTTCTTCCAGAAACTCCTCGGCCACGAGCGGGAGGGCTTCCTCTGGCAGAAGCTCCGCGCCCCGCGGAGTTACGACTACAAGAAGGCTGAAAACAAGTCGTACAACGAGCGGTACCGCATGCCGCAGTTCCCGTTCGATCAGGAGCAGCGGGAGGCCGTGATGACGTTCGTGCTCGGCCTGGTCGCCGAGCCGCCGGCGCCGCAGTACGTCCACGAACCGTCGCCGCGCGAGCAGGCCCGGCTCGACGGCCTGGTGGTGGCGGAGCAGTACAACTGCGGTGGCTGCCACCAACTCCGCATGGATCGCTGGGACATCCGCTACAAGCCCGAGTCGCTTGGGGAGCCACCGGCGTTCGCCGACTATCCGTTCCTCTCGCCCCATTTCACGCCCGATCAGGTCGCCGCCTCGCTGGCTACCGACCGGCAGGGCCGTCGAAAGGCGATGCTCATCGGCATGCCGATGCTCAATCCGGAGACGGGCAAGTCGCAACTCGTGGACGAGGACGGTGTGCCGATCGAGGAGGGTGACACCGAGTCGGTGGTGCATCGTCCGTTCACACTCTGGCAGGACGCCTTGGTCGACGGTGCGCCGCGCACGGTGGGTGGCCAAAACCTGATCGTCCCGCAGGACGCCATCGCCGCCGGCCACCACTACCCAGGCTGGGGCGGCGACCTGGCCAAGTTGCTCTTCCCCGTGGTGATCGCCGACGAGAAGCAGGTGAACCCCAATGTGAAGCCCGACGACGCCTGGGGCTGGCTCCCGCCGCCGCTAGTGGGCGAGGGAAAGAAGGTGCAGTCGGCGTGGCTGCACAAGTTCCTGCTCAATCCCCATCCGATCCGCCCGCCAGCCGTGCTGCGGATGCCCAAGTTCAACTTTGATTCCGCCAAGGCCGCAGCGCTCGTCAACTACTTCGCCGCTGTCGACGGTGCGGAATACCCCTACGTCTACGACCCGCGGCTTGATGAATCCTCCGTCGCCGCGGCCGAGCAGGCGCACCCGGGCCATTTGGATGGGGCCTTGAAGATCGTGACCAACAACAACTACTGCGTGAAGTGCCACCTGGTGGGCGACTACACCCCGGCGGGTAGTGTGAAGGCGCTGGCGCCACAGCTGCAGCGGGTGCACGAGCGGCTGCGGCCCGACTATGTCCATGGCTGGGTTGCCAACCCCAAGCGATTCCTGCCGTACACGGGCATGCCGGTGAACATCCCCTACAACCAGCCCGTGAGTCAGGACCTCTATCAGGGCACGAGTGAGCAGCAGGTCGATGCCCTCACCGACCTGCTCATGCACTTCGACACGTTCGCCAAGCGAAACATGTCGCTCGAAGCCTTCCTACGGCAGCAACCCCCGGCGGCGCCCGCCGGCCAGCCGGCGCCGGCACAACCCGCGGGCCAGCCGGGAGCCGTGTCCGGCCAAGGTTCGGCGGCGGCATCGTCCCCCGTTTCGTCCACTGGCTCGTCGACCTCCGCCGCGGCACTAAACTAACACTGGATTCACTGACACGGGCTCCGGCACCGTTGGATTTCCTCGCCCTCCTCCGCCTGATCCCACCTTCTGGAGCAACTCGATGACACGCCTTCACGCGATTCGGCTCGCCGCCGTCGTTCTCTCGGCCCTGTCCGTCGGCAGTGCCGGCTTCGCCGACGAGTGGGGCACGATCAAGGGCAAGTTCGTCTTCGGCGGTGCTCCGCCATCCGCGGGTGAGCTCAAGGCCGACAAGGACCCCGAGGTGTGCGGCAAGCACAAGCTCGTCGCCGAAGAACTCGTCGTCGGTGCCGACAAGGGCATCGCAAACGTCGTGGTGTTCGTTCGCGACAAGGACGTGAAGATCAACCCGGAAGCCGCCAAGGCGGCTGCCGCGAAGGTGACGCTCGACAACAAGGACTGCCGATTCGAGCCGCACGTGGCGTTCGTGCAGGTCGGCCAGGACCTGGTCGTCAAGAACTCCGACACCGTCGGCCACAACAGCAACATCGCCACCGTGAAGAACCCGCCGTCCAACAACCTGATCCCGGCGGGAGGCGAGACAGCGATCAAGTTCACCAGCGACGAGGCGGTTCCCGCCCAGGTGACCTGCAACATTCACCCCTGGATGAAGGGCTGGCTTGTCGTCCGTCCGAATCCGTATGGCGCCGTCTCGAAGGCCGACGGCACGTTCGAGATCAAGGATGTGCCCGTCGGTGAGGTCGAGCTCCAGTTCTGGCACGAGAAGGCCGGCTACCTCGGTGAGATGACGATTGGCGGCAAGGCCGAGAAGGCCTCGAAGGGCCGCAAGAAGGTGGCCGTCGCCGCGGGCGGGACCGACCTCGGCGAGATCGTGCTTGCCCCTGCGGTCTTCCAGAAGTGATCCTCACAACGCGAGTTCCAGTGTCCATGATGTCGCCCAGTCGCTCCTTCGCCCTGTTCGCCTGCTTGGTCGCCGCGACCGTGGTCGGCTGCGGACCGCGGCGGGTATCAAGCCCGGTTGCCGACGCGGCGGCCGCGGTGACGATCCGCGAGGGGCTGGCGTCGACAACGGCGGTAGCCGTGGGTGGTGGCGAGGCAGCGGCCACGGGCACCGGCTGGGCCGGGCTCAAGGGGCGTTTCGTCTTCGCTGGTGACCCCGGACAGCCGAAGGCACTGGCCGTCGACAAGGACACCGAAGTCTGCGGCAAGTCTTCGAAGCTCTTCGACCGGTCGTTGCGGGTGGACGCCTCCGGCAAGGGCCTTGCCGACGTCGTGGTGTTCGTGCGGAAGTCGAGCCGCGTGAAGAATCCCGTTCCCGATGCGCCGCAGGTGTTCGACCAAAAGAACTGCGAGTTTCTCACCCCGGTGTTCGCCGCCCGGGTCGGCCAGCCGATCGACGTGCGAAATAGTGACCCAGTCGGGCACAACACCAACATCGACGGCACGAGCTTCAACCAGTTGATACCCGCCGGTCAGGGCACCACCTACAAGCCCGACACGGAGATGGGCGCGCCGAAGACCGCCACCTGCAACATCCATCCGTGGATGAAGTCCTACGTGATCTTCCGCAAGGACGGCTACGTTGCCGTTTCCGCCACCGACGGCTCGTTTGAGATCTCCGACCTGCCGGCGGGCGAGCCGCTGGAGTTTCAGGTTTGGCACTCCCGTGCCACCGGTTCTGGTGGCGGCGTGGTGCTCGAGCGACCTGATCTCAAGTGGAATCCCAAGGGCCGTTTCGTGATCACGTTGCAGGCCGACGAGACGAAGGACCTCGGCACGCTTGAAGTACCCGCAGGCTCAATCGGCACGTGATCAGCAACCATCCGTCCACCACACGCAACGCCAGTTCCATGAAGACGACGACCGTAGCGATTCGATCCACCGTGCGATCCACCTTTCTCTCCACCTTTCTCATGGCCCTCGTCGCCGCCGGCGTCGGGTGTGGCAAAACGCCCCCTGCGTCGTTCCGGCTTAACATGGTGCAGGCCACGAAGACGGCGGCTCCAGAGTCGGGGATGGAGAAGCCTTGGTCGTCGTGGGCCAACGGCCGGCAGGAGCAGGTGGCCACGATTCTCGAGGCGATGTACGGCACGCCCGACGAGCCCGTGGCCCTCGCCGAAACGGGCCTTGATCTGGCCAAGCTTCAACTCGCCGCCGGTCCCGTCCGCAGCGATATCGTTGGCCGCAAGAATGGCCTCTATCGCGAACACTGCGCCCACTGCCACGGCATCAGCGGTGACGGCATGGGGCCAACCGCGGCGTTTCTCAATCCGTATCCCCGCGACTACCGACCCGGGAAGTACAAGTTCAAGAGCACCTGGCGGGATGCCCGGCCTGCCCGCGACGATCTCGCCCGCGTGCTGCACGACGGCGTGCCGGGATCCTCGATGCCCTCGTTCGCGCTGCTGCCCCCCGCGCAGCTCGATGCACTGGTGGAATACGTTCGCTACCTGTCGATGCGGGGCGAGACGGAGTTGGCGCTCTACACCTACGCCGAGCAGGAACTTGGCGTCGACGACACGATGCCGACGACGAAAGAGTTTCTCGTCGACGAGATCCTCACGCCGATCGTCGAGAAGTGGCAGGGGGCCGAGGAGGCCAGGATTCCGATCGCTGCAGTGCCTGTCACCTTGGATTTCACGAAGCCGGGGGATGACCCGGCCAATCAGGAGTCGGTCGCCCGCGGCCGGGCCCTCTTCCACGGCGACGGTGGCTGTGTGAAGTGTCACGGCGTGACGGCGTTGGGCGACGGCCAGGCCAACGATTACGACGACTGGAACAAAGTGATCGTCGAGTGGGGCAAGGAGATCACCGGCGGACTGGGGTCGTCTCAGGACGACGCTGCCCGGTCGGCGTGGCTCCATGCGGCCTCCGACGTCATTGAGGGCGATGCCTTGCGGCCGCGGCCCATCCCGCCGCGAAATCTGAGGCTTGGGCTGTACCGCGGCGGCCGCCGCCCGATCGATCTCTACCGCCGGCTCTACACTGGTATCAACGGCGCCCCGATGCCTGGCGTCGGCCCGTCGGGCCCTGGCGGCAAGGGGAGCGTCGCCGACGCCGAGATCTGGCACATCGTCAACTACATCCGGTCGTTGCCCTACGAGTTCGACGGTGAACTCGGTGCCGACCGGCCGATGGTGGCGAAGGATCGGTTCTAGTGCGGCACGAACGGTCATTCGACGAGGGAGTTCATCGACGTGGGTAAGCGACTCGCCGGAATCTTCTGGTCCCTGCTGTTTCTCGCCGTTCCCGTGCTGGGCGTGGCGACCTTCGCCATCGCGCCGGCCTACAACCACTGGCTGCCGAAGGACGTGTCGGAGCATGGGGCGAGCATCGACTCGCTCTTCTACTTCATTCTGGCACTGACAGGCGTCGTGTTCGTGGTCACGGAAGTGCTGCTGTTCTGGTTCATGTGGAAGTACGACGCGGCGAAGCAGCGGGGTGAGGCAACCTACATCCAAGGCAGCCACACCCTCGAGGTGGTCTGGACGATCATCCCCGCGGCCACGCTCCTGTTTCTCGCCATCTACCAGATGAATGCCTGGGCCGACGTGAAGATGCGGCGGCCGGCGATGTCGCCGACGGTGGAGGTGGTGGCGCGGCAGTTCGAGGGGCGGGCCCCGGATCCCGGGCGGCGCGGGGGGCCGTGGCCCCCC
>Ga0082207_1001220_pt1 | contig 12481 bp, 9 predicted proteins | sample LakMenEpi10Aug09_FD_71540 | JGI IMG/M metagenome (GOLD analysis project Ga0082207, IMG submission 71540) | reverse complement strand
TACGCCGATTAGCCGAAGAAGCCAGCCGTTATCTGGGGGAAGAAGTTACCGGGGCCGTCATCACCGTCCCCGCCTATTTTAATGACTCCCAACGTCAAGCCACCCGGGATGCGGGCCGAATTGCGGGGTTAGAAGTGCTGCGGATTCTCAACGAACCCACCGCCGCCGCCCTGGCCTACGGTCTCGATGAACAGGAAAGCAAGAAAATCCTCGTTTTTGACCTGGGAGGCGGTACTTTTGATGTTTCTATCTTGGAAGTGGGTGACGGCGTTTTTGAGGTGAAAGCCACCAGTGGCGACACCCAATTAGGCGGAAATGATTTCGATAAAAGAATCGTCGATTGGTTAGCCAATCAGTTTTTGGAACAGGAAGGCGTGGAGCTGCGCCAAGACCGGCAAGCCCTACAAAGACTCACAGAAGCGGCAGAAAAAGCCAAAATAGAACTGTCTGGGGTCAGCGTCACCGATATTAATCTGCCCTTTATCATCGCCACGGAAGACGGACCCAAACACATCGAAACTCGCCTGAGTCGGGCCCAATTTGAGGAATTATGCGGCGATTTAATCAGTCGTCTCAGTCGTCCTCTCAAACGCGCCCTTTCTGATGCCGGTTTGTCCCCCGTCCAACTAGACGAAGTGGTACTGGTGGGCGGCGGCACGCGGATGCCGGTGGTTAAGGATTTGGTGCGGAGTTTTATCGATAGGGAACCCAATCAAAATGTTAACCCTGATGAGGTTGTAGCGGTCGGGGCGGCTATTCAAGCGGGAATTTTGGGCGGCGAGGTCAAAGACGTGCTGCTCCTCGATGTTACCCCTTTATCCTTGGGTTTAGAAACCATCGGCGGTGTGATGAAAAAGTTAATCCCCCGCAATACCACTATTCCCGTCCGCAGAGCTGACCTTTTTTCCACTTCCGAAAATAATCAAACTGTGGTGGAAATCCACGTTTTGCAGGGGGAAAGGGAAATGGCCAGCGATAATAAATCCCTGGGACGTTTTAAATTAACCGGTATCCCCCCCGCACCCCGGGGTATTCCGCAAGTGCAGGTGTCCCTCGATATAGATGCTAACGGTATTCTACAAGTCACCGCTAGGGATAAAATGACCGGACGGGAGCAAAGTGTCACCATTCAAGGCGCTTCTACCCTCAGCGAAGGGGAAATTAACCGCATGATCGGCGATGCTGCCCGATTTGCCCAAGCAGATCGTACCCGTCGCGAAAAGGTCGATAAACGCAATCGCGCCCGCTCTCTGGTGGATCAAGCCCAACGACGCTTAAAAGATGTTACTCTCGATTTTGGTAATGAGTTTACCCGTTCCTATCGTCGTCAAATTGAGTCTTTGAGTACGGAAATTATCGACGCTTTGGAGAAAAATGATGACCGTCGCATTGATCGCGCCCAGGCGGATCTACAGGATGTTATCTATGAATTAAATCGCGAGGTACGGCTACAATACGACGAGGAAGATGAGGGCTTTTTTAGCGCTATTCGCAAGACTTTTACCGGGGATAAGGAAGATGATCTTCCCTCCGAACCGCGCCGCGATCGTTATCGCCAGGATTATCGTCCCAGTACACCGGGTTATCAAAGTGATTATCGACCCAATTATTCGGCTAATCAAGATAGTTATCGCCCCCGCAATCAGGACAATTACTACAATGGCCGCGATAGCGATTGGCAAAGTCCCCCCCGTTCGGAGGAAAAAAGTTATAACAATAGTAAAAGTAACCGCAGCGGCGGCAATCGTTCCCGCAATGTTCCCCCCCAAAATAACTGGGATGATGACGATGATGATTGGTTTTAATCAGTGATCAGTAAACAGTGATCAGTAAACAGTAAACAGTAATCAGTAAACAGTAATCAGTAAAAAGACAGTGGGAAACTACTATTTAATACTGCTCGCTTAATACATACTGCTCACTTAGAACTCAAATCTGATAACTGATAACTGATAACTGATAACTGATAACTGATAACTGATAACTGATAACTGATAACTGATAACTGATGACTGATAACTGAATATATGCCACAATTAGTTGATTATTATGATGTTTTAGGAGTATCTCGCACGGCTACCGGTGACGAGATCAAAAAGGCTTTTCGACGACTGGCGCGTCAATATCATCCTGATGTTAATCCGGGGGATAAATCGGCCGAAGAAAAGTTTAAAGATATTAATGAAGCTTACGATGTTCTCTCCGATGAAGAAAAACGGGTTGAGTATAATCGTTCCTTGACGGGGATTAAGCGCCGCGGGATACGTCCGGGGGAAAAAGCGAATAGTAACGGTAATGGAAAAATCCCCCGTACAGAACAGGATTTATGGAAGTTTAGAGATTTTAATAACCTTAATACTAAGCGCGCTAAAATTGCCTCCTCTCCCCGTTTAACTCGTCGAGATGTGGAGGCGAAATTGACTTTACCTTTGGAGAAAGCTTATCAAGGTGGCAGACAAAGAATTCGTCTGGAAGATGGTAGATCAATAGAGGTTGATATGCCGGCAGCCATGATCGATGGGCAGAAAATTCGTCTCAAAGGTCAGGGTATTGAAGGGGGTGATTTATATTTAAAAATAACTATCGCTAGGCATCCTTTTTTTAGGATTCAAGGTTCTGATATTGTCTGTCAAGTACCGATTACTCCTAGCGAGGCAATTGTGGGCGGTTTTGTGGAAATTCCTACCATTGACGGGTTAGTTAAAATGATGATTCCTAAGGGATTAAAAAGTGGTCAAAGATTACGTTTGGCTAACAAAGGTTATCCCACTTCCCAAGGAGAAAGGGGCGATCAATTAGTGGAAATTCTATTAGTTAATCCTCCCAATCCTAGCCCTGAAGAATTAGAACTTTATCAAAAAATACGGGCGATTGAAACTTTTAATCCTCGTCAAGGTTTATAACGATTATGCTAGGTGGGTTACGGCAAATTTGAAATTTTTTGTCAAAAACATAACTTGTCCTCGCCTAACCCACCCTACACCTTAATCCCGCTTGATTATGACCAATATAATTGATACAATTAAACCTTTTTATCCTCTAGCTTTCAAGGCTATTCGGGGCAATTTAGAGGGAACACAAAAACAATTATTAAATACTCTGCAAAAAATCGATCGCTCGCGAGGCGGATTTTGGGGACAATGGTTAATCTCACAATTATCAGAATCCCTCAGTTTTAGCGATTCTCGCCTATCTCAAAGCCTCTGGGGGTTAAATTTCCCCAATCCTGTCGGATTAGCGGCAGGATTCGATAAAGACGGTTTAGGGGCAGGACTTTGGCATAGTTTCGGCTTTGGTTTTGCCGAGGTGGGTGCTGTCACCCTAGAAGGGCAACCGGGCAACCCCCAACCGAGATTATTCCGTTTACCAGAAGATTTGGCTGGATTAAACCGTATGGGGGCAAATAACTGTGGTGCGCCAGTTCTAGCGGCAACCCTCCAACAATCTTGGCAACGACAACCCCGACAGATTCCCATCGGCATTAACCTCTGTAAATCGAAAAATACGCCCCTAGAAAAGGCCCCGGAGGACTATTTAGGCAGTTTTCGCTATTTATTCCCCCATGCTGATTATTTTGTCGTTAATGTTAGTTCTCCCAATACTCCCGGTTTGCGTTCCCTGCAAAGTGGTGAACAACTCGATAAAATCCTCGACATTTTACAAACAGAAAATCAAGGCAGAAAACCCCTATTAGTGAAAATTTCTCCCGATTTAGAATGGGAAGATATCATAACAATTATTGACTTAGCTTTCTCCTATCAATTAGCTGGAATTGTCGCTACTAATACCACCACTAAACGCACGGGATTAAAAACCACAATTCTGCCTGAAACTGGTAAACCAATCACTGAAGAAGCAGGGGGAATTAGTGGGCAACCTTTGCGGGAACGTGCCACGGAAGTGATCAGTTTTATCTATCGGCAAACCCAAGGCAATTTACCAATAATTGGAGTGGGAGGCATTTTTTCTCTCGATGATGCTTGGGAAAAAATTACCGCCGGTGCCAGTTTATTACAGATTTATACCGGTTGGTTATATCAGGGTCCTTGGCTAGTATCAAATATTTTACAAGGATTAACAGAAAAATTAGAGGCCAATGGGTTAACTAATATTAATCAAGCGGTGGGAATTAATAATAGACCTCTGGAAAAAATCAAAAATCTTCCCTTAGGGAAAGAGTCACGGGGCAGTATTAAGGAGTCAGAATAAGCAAAAGAAAGACATTGTTTACTAGGCTCGATGATTAAATGACTATTGTTAATAGAAAGAATCTAGGTCGTGAGCATCCAGCTTTTTTACAATTGTTTGCATAAATATTAATAATTATGACAAAGCATCAGTTCTTAAAGAGTTTTTATTCTGGGCTTATCAATCCCTTAATAAAAGCCTTCTAATCTCAAGAGAGAACGTTTTGTTTCCTTGAGATTAGAGGAATAAAAAATTAATGATTGCTTCACATTCTAACCGCAAAAATGTTCTAGCGGCAACTCTGCTAACAGTGGGAATTTCCCTGATAAACGTACCGACGGTTTTAGCGCAAGCTCATACTAATACAGGCGGACCGCAGGTGACAGGATTGAATGGTTATAAATATACGCCCCTATTTACAGTGGGTGAAACCATCAACAATTACACTCCCATCGGTATTCTGGATGGAATTGGCGTTATCGATCTAGGAAATGGGACGATTCGTGCCTTGGTCAACCACGAAGTTAGAAATAACCAAGGAGCCTCTTATACCCTGAATCCGGGTACTGCTAACCAGCTTTCCGTGAGAGGAGCAAGAATCAGTTACTTTGACATCGACACCAGTAGTCGTCAAATTATCGGTTCTGGATTAGCCTTCGATAAAATCTACGATCGCTCTTACAATCTAATCACCAGTACCAGTCAATTTGAACTCGCTCCCACCATTGGAGGTTTAGATCGTTTTTGTTCTGGTGCCGCTTTCGGTCGTTATTCCTTCGGTCAAGGGATCGGTTTTGAAGATAATATCTACTTTGCTGGAGAAGAAACCAGCAACGGGACTCAATGGGTTCTCGATCCTAGCAATTTCGATATCTGGGCTGCCCCAGAAATGGGTCGCGGTGCTTGGGAAAATTGGACAGAAATTGATACAGGTAGAAGTGATCGCATTGCGATGATCGGGGGTGATGATACCGAGTCCGCGCCTCTCTATCTCTACATTGGGGAGAAAAACGGGGTCGGAGATGGTAGTTTTCTCGATCGCAATGGTCTCAAACAGGGCAAACTGTATGTTTGGGTAGGCGATGAAGGTGTGGATCCCCGGGACTTTGCCGGTACTGGTAACACCAGCGCTGGACGATGGGTAGAAGTGGTGAACGAGGGAAATGGGGTTGGTTTTCTCAACGGTTTTGCCACCGATAGCAATCTTCGCGCCCAAGCGGACGCTTTAGGAGCTTTTTCCTTCTCCCGTCCGGAAGATGTCTCGACTAATCCCAGTGATGGTTCCCAAATTGTTCTTGCTTCCACCGGACGCAGTTCTTTATTCAATGGGGCCGATAGCTGGGGAACTATTTATATCTTCGATAATAATCTGGTTTTCGATCAAAACGGCAATCTCGACACCGCTGCTTCTAGCGTCAGCGCTCGCATTCTCTACGATGGTAATGATGCGGGTGGCGGTCAATTTAGCGGTCCCGATTTTGGGGTGAGAAGTCCCGATAACCTCGATTGGTCCGATGACGGTACTATCTATATCCAAGAAGACCGTTCTTTCTCTGATTTCGGTCAACCCTCTGGAGAAGAAGCCTCGATTTGGCGACTTGATGCCACCACTGGACAAGCGACACGAGTAGGTCAGATCGATCGTAGTGCTAGTTTACCAGGTGGTCAAACCGACAGCAGCCCCAATGATTTAGGTAACTGGGAAACTTCGGGGATTTTGGATATTACTGAATTCTTTCCCAGCGCTCGACCAGGAGAAAAAATTCTGATTCTCGACGTGCAGGCCCACAGTGTGCGAAATGGCAGCATCGGCGGTCCTAATAATCTTGTCGAAGGTGGTCAATTAGGTTTATTAACTGTCCAAACCCCGGAACCGACTCTCCTCTTTGGTTTAGGTTTCTTTGGTTTATCTGCCTTGGCATTAAAACGGAAACAAGGCTAAAACGATAATTTCTTGTATTTTAGGGGGTTGAAAAAATTCAGCCCCTATTTTTTATCGTTTTTGGCTCTCTTGGACATTGGGTGAAAAATGTTCACAATGTCACATTATGGGCGCAAGCTTTGCGTCCCTACTGCCGCGCGTGGTATGATTTGTAGGGGTGTATAGCGTACGCCTTTTCTTCGATAAGATTTGCTGATCACCATAACTCCAAGAGAGCCTCATTTTTCATAATACCTCTTGCGTAATTAATTTTTGAGGGTTCAAAAACGGCAAAAATAAGGATTAAATTGCATAAAATCTGTAAATAGACCATTTAATTGATTATTATTCATTCTTGATTCTCCTGACGACCGACTCCTAACCCTAATCAACCTCAGCAATTTTTGATTTTTATAAGAGGTCTAATATAGGTTCATAATAACCTTATTTTTTCAAAAGACTGAACTTTTCAACCCTATCTAGGAAATTATTATGATTCCGATAGCTTTTTAAGCATCAGAGTTAACAGCAGTAATTTTAATATTTTAAAATAAATATATTTGAAATAAATGCACCAATTCAGCAAGAATACTTTTTGATCTCAACTATTTTCCAATAACAGGAATTTTTCTTGTCTGTATTTCTGCATACTTAGTAATCAGAAATTCATCAAGAATCAAAGATTCTATGATTCTATTTTGTCTATCTCATGTCCAGTTTCATGATAAAATTAGCCTTTTATGGTCTTCATATCAACAATATTTGATCATTCTAAGCTGTACTGTATTTAAACTGCGTATTGGATATTTTAGTACAAAAGAGCAAACTACCTCCCCCCGCTCCCCTACAGTCTTAACGAGTAAATTAGATAGTCAACAGCTTAGTACCTCCAGAAGCTATAATAATAATTAAAGCTTACTAAAGATTAACCAATTCTCTAGAAACTAAAACCAGAGACAAATCGATCGCCAAGTATTGAACTTTTTAACCAAACCACAATTCTATGTCAAAAAAATCATTTTTACCCGGTTGTTTAGTCGTCTTAGGACTAACAGCAGTAACCGCAGGAGGTGTCTATCTTTATCTACGAGGACAACTACCTTGGCAAAGATTCACCCCCTTAGAATCGGCAAAAGTTATCCCAGAAACTGCCTTTGCTAGTAGTTTTGTCTCCACGGATGCAAAAGCTTGGTCAGTGTTAGCTAAATATGGTACACCTGAATCACGAACTGCGGTTAGTCAAGGACTAGAAGAATTACAAAAAAATATCTTCACCGATAAGATTGATTATCAACGGGATATCGAACCTTGGATCGGTAGTATCAGCTTTGCTTTTCTTCCGGCAACTAAACCGGGGGAATCGGGAATCTTAACGGTTATCGGGATCAAAGATAAAATTAAAGCGTCGGAATTCGAGAAAAAACTAGGACAACAAGTTAATCGCAAAACTAGCACCAGTGACTACAAAGATATTAAAATTACTGCTATAGATTGGCAGGATAACACCACCATTTATACTGCCGTTGCGGGGGATTTTTTGTTGATATCCTACGATAAAAAGGTGTTAGAATCGGCGATCGATACCTACCGAGGACAGCCATCTTTTAGCAGTAAACCAGAAGTGAGAAAACTGCTTTCCCAATCCCTCAACCTACCCAATACCCTAGCGACAATTTATATCGATGATTATGCCGGAATCTTGGGAGCAGATGCTAATTTATCCCCCCAAAGTCGGCAAGAATTAGCAAAAATTCAAGATATTGTCGCGGGAGTGGGTGTCACCGATACGGGATTACAATTACAAATGGTGGCTAAACTTGCTCCTGAAACTATTTCTACCCTACCTTCCCCTAGCAGAAATCAAGTTTTAAATTATTTCCCCGGAGATACCATCGCAGTCTGGAGCGGTAATAATCTTAAACAGGGATGGGAAGAAGTAGAAAAACAGTCCCAAACTAACCCAGAATTACAAGTTTTTCTGCGTCAGATCCGTGAGAATTTTCAGATGGCAACCCTTGACGCGGATAAAGAAGTTTTTAACTGGATGGATCGAGAATTTGCCTTTGGAATTATCCCCAACCAGCAAGCGGTGGGAGGGTTAGGTTTTGGGGGAATGATGATCTGGCAAACCGGCGATCATAAAGCGGCAAAAACTACTATCGAGAAGTTAAATCAATTGGTAAAAACTGTTCCTGTTATCACCATAAAAAACAGTCAAATTTCCGGTGAAGATGTGACTGAATGGAAAGCGGAAGAACAAGCGATTTTAACCTATGCTTGGCCTAATAATGATACCTTAAAAATGACCGTCGGAATTCCCTATCAACCCCAACCGAATCAACCGATTAGCCAAAGTGAGAATTTCCGAGTATCTACCGCTAATCTACCCAAGAATAATCTCGGTTATTTCTTCATCGATGTGGAGCAAATTATCGCTAAAGCGGGAGGAATTAATAATCTTCCTGCCACGGAATTAACCCCGGAAACAAAAGCCTTTTTAGAATCGGTACGCGGGATCGGAATTACTGCCACTATGCCTGATAAAACCACCAGTAAAATTGATGTTTTATTTTCCCTGAAACAAACTCCCTAAAAAGTAACCGACTAGATAAAGCGATCCACAGAGAATTATCTGACTATCGGCAGATTCTTGGATGGCTTTTTTTAGTCCTAAAAATACATCGGAACAAGTCTCTAGGTGAGATAATTCTGGACAAATTGAAGCCGCTAATTCCGCTAATGTTTCAGGATTGGCACTGCTATGATCTGGCACAGGAACTAAATATAAACTATCGCCTTTTCTTAATAAAGCTTGGAATATTTCCTGATGATCTTTGGTCGATAAAATTCCCATCACCCAGATAATTTTTGGGGCTTTTAAACTATCTACATACTGCCTTAAACCAATAGCAGCAGCAGGATTATGAGCGCCATCTATTAAGATTTCTCGCTGACACCAATTAACGGTTTGTAACCGTCCTAACCAGCGAGTTTTTGCCATTCCTTCTTGCACGACTTCATCGCTAATTTGCCAACCTTGCTGACGTAAAATATTAACAACAGCGATCGCTATAGCAGAATTAGTTAATTGAAAATCTCCCGCTAAGGATAAAGGATATTCTAACCCTTGATATTTAGCGCGATTATCGGCAATTTTTTCGGCAGCTTCTACCCATACCGTCGGACAATTTAACAGCTTGATTCTCTCCCTAACTACCCCCTGCGCTGATTCAGGTAATTGTCCGATAACTGCCGGACAATTCGCTTTTAATATCCCCGCTTTCTCCCCGGCAATATCAGCAACCGTGGGACCTAAATTTTGCCAATGTTCCCGACTAATAGAAGTGATGACAGTAACTAAAGGTTGAGCGCAGATATTAGTAGCATCTAATCTTCCTCCTAAACCCACTTCCATCACGGCAATATCCACCTTTTCCCGAGCAAAATACAGCCAAGCAGCGGCAGTAATTACCTCAAATTGAGTAGGACTTTCCTGCTGGGGATCGATACGCGATTGTATATACTTAAGCAGGTTTTCTAAAGTCGCAGTTTCAATATTTTCGCCATTAATAGAGATTCTTTCCGTCCAATGAATTAAATGGGGAGAAATATAACGTCCGACTTTGTAACCAGCAGTGCTGAGAATAGAGGATAGATAGGCACAAACTGAACCTTTGCCATTAGTTCCCGTGACATGAATAATCGGAATTTTATCTTGGGGATTGCCTAAAATCTCCAGCAGATTTTTTATTCTTTCTAAACCGAGATTGACACCAAAACGCTGAAAAGGTTGCAGTAAAGAATCGATAGTCATGGTCGGTAAACTATAAATAAAGGAATCCGGGTAGGAGCATCGATCCTACCCGCACGGATGACCCTTTCTGTGGGTAGTAATGTCTAAAGTTTGACTAAAATGCTCGGTTCTTTTTGGATCGGTAAAACATCAAGAGAGTCAATATTAGCGCAGTATTTTAAATCTTCTTGACAGTGGAGACGCAAGAGGCGCTGACCGTGACTACAACTGTGGAACATTCCTAAAAGATCATTTTGCCATTGACGATAAAGAGCGATCGAGGCAATAACCTCATCATTCCCGATCGCCATTTGCCCCGATTGTTCTTGTAGCGCATCGGCGATCGCTCCAGCACAGGCCGTATCTTCCAGAGAATAACCCCCTTCCCAACCAGAGCCAACAATCCAGACGGTATCGGGCTGCTTATCCAATAGGTAATTAACGGCAGCTTGCCGATTGATCATGGCCGCAGTGATCACGATCGGGGATTCTTCCACTCTTTGCAGAGCGCGAGTGCCGTTAGTGGTGCTGATAAACAGACGACGACCTTTCATTAAATCAGGGGTACAATCGAGGGGAGAATTGCCCAGATCGCAGCCTTCCACTTTCGCGCCACCTCTTTCTCCTGCCCGGAGACGTTTTTCCGGTTGCCAGCTATCACTCACCTGCATCAGGGTTTTCAGATCGCTAAAAGTTTGCACTGCTTCCGCACCGGCATTGAGGGCAGTGGCGATCGTGGTTGTCGCTCTTAAAACATCGATAACGACGGCGCAATCGGGTAGAGTATGGACGGGGGTAAGTTCGGGAGTATGATAAATGAAAACCTGCACGAGTTATACCAAGTAAAAAGTAAAGGGGGAAATAAGCTCAACATACCGCCGCTCGGCGTCGCGCTGGCAGAAGAAAGACAAGGCCGATTTTATCACGATGGATGTCAGCTAGTTAAGCTGTTCGTAATTCAAATTGCTTGTTGAGATCAGGCAAGGGGGGCTAATCTCAGAATAAGCGGTTTAAATACGTCTTAGCTTATCACTTGAAATGCCCACGCGGATCACAAAATTGGCCAATTGTCAATAGGGTTTGAGCTGCTCTCACCCTGTCGCTCGTCATGACGAAATGTTATAATTAACAATTATTATGCCTGCTAACTTCAAAATTCATGTCTGCTAAAGATCGTTTTCATGGTGCAGTGAGAAAAGGATTAGAAAAAGAGGGTTGGATCATTACGGATGACCCTTTAAGGATTGAAGTGGGTGATGTAGAAATGTATGTCGATTTAGGAGCAGAGCAACTGATAGCCGCAGAAAAAGACAATGAAAAGATAGCCGTTGAAATTAAAAGTTTTATCGGTAAATCCAGTATTTCAGAATTTCATACTGCTATTGGACAATTCTTTAATTATCGTGTTGCTTTAGAAGAAAAAGAACCTAAAAGACAGTTATATTTAGCTGTTCCCTTAGATATTTATTATAGTTTTTTTGAATTGCGATTTATTCAAACTGTCGTTAAACGATTTCAAATTTACCTGATTATTTATGATCCGATTGGGGAGGTAATTGTCGAATGGAAAAATTAGCACAATATCGTCACTATGTCAAGCAAGTCATTACTGAATATTCTCAGCTAGGTTCATCTAAAGATCCGATTGAACAACAATTGATTTTTGATACAGTTGGCGATCACTATCAATTGATGTATGTTGGCTGGAAAAATAGACGAAGATATCATGGTTGTGTTTTGCATCTCGATATTAAAAAGGGTAAAATCTGGATACAACATGATGGCACTGAGGTAGGAATTGCCAATGAATTAGTTAATTTAGGCGTTCCTAAAGAAGATATTGTTTTAGCCTTTCATGAACCCCTAGTCAGAGAATATACAGGGTTTGCGGTGGGTTAATCAAAGAGGGCGAATGCAATTCGCCCCTACAATAATATTATTGCGCCAATGGTAGGGGCGCACCGCGTGCGCCCAAAATGTCCTATAGATATTTCGACAAAATTGAGATGCACCCAAATTATCCCTATTCTTCTTCCTTCCACACAAAAACCAGAAGAGCCAATTCGCCTAACCTAATCATAAGGTTAAGCGACAAACAGGATCAGCAAGAGACTTCGATTTTTTTACCTTGCTGATCTCTGTATTTCTTTGTTAACAAAACTTAACAATTATCGGCAAAATTTTGCTTGCTTTTGTCGGCAGATTTTGGGATGATATTTTTAAAAGATTTTATTCATAATCGAAATCTTTGCGTCTAAAAAAATTTTGCACAGATTCCCATTATAAGAAAAGCATAGCGCAAGTCGCCGGCAAAGTCAAGTCCTTTCCCATTACTTATGGGTGCGAATTTCCCGGAATCAAAAAAGGGGGTTAATGGTGAGTCAGACCAAATATGGGTTACACTTCATCTTTAAATGGGAAACGCTGTCATTCTTTGTAGGGAATATGACTAGACAAACCGCTAATCTCGGACAAACAGGAATTTCCGTCAGTGCCTTGGGAATTGGGACTTGGGCATGGGGAGATAAACTATTCTGGAACTATGGCAAGGAATACGGAGCTAGTCAGGTAGAAGCGGC
>Ga0082207_1001219_pt1 | contig 12485 bp, 6 predicted proteins | sample LakMenEpi10Aug09_FD_71540 | JGI IMG/M metagenome (GOLD analysis project Ga0082207, IMG submission 71540) | reverse complement strand
CTCACCCCCCCAGCCCCTAGACTCGAGCCTGCCTTCATCGCTCTTGCGGACGTTCGTTGACTGATGGGGGATTAGTCTTTAGGTCGACAGTCCCCCGCTCGGCACCTGCCACTTGCCTTTGGCCGCAATGCGATAAATCCCGGGGGGGTGAGGGGAACAGCCCCCAAGATGCCCAGCATCTTTTTTGTCGTTCATTGACTAAGCTAGACCTAAATATTGTTTAGGCTACTTACGCTGAGCAAAACACAAACACTAGTTTCATAAGAGGTTGCAATGGAAGCAGAAATCAATGAGGCGTTTGAGGATGTATCCCGCAAACTATTTCGAAACAGCCTGAATTACTGCGCGACCTTCAAGCTCTTTCCATGCGGTAAAACGGCGGGTAGATCCCTAGAGGACCTAGTTCAAATGAAATTTGGCGATCACGCAGTCGTTGGAGGTTCCGCTCTATCGACAACACAGCAGGTCATCGACGAACTATGCGCCGCACTGACTTATCGTGGTTACCATGGCTCTTACCCAAGCCTCGATTATCTCGAAAGCAATGAGAGCAAGGAAGATTGCAAGGGAATCATATCAAGCATCCAGAAGATCCTGGATCGCTCGGTCCGAGTCGTTGCGTTCCGGCTCAAGGATGGCCATCCGTTCTATCCTGTTTTCTGGGACTTGGCCTTCCTGATCGAAACCGACCAAGAGTCTATCCTCTTGATAGCGTCTAGCTCAGACTAGCGAATCCAGGTTTGGATAACGGTGCCCGGTTCCCGGAACTCTCACTGTAATTTAGTCAAGCCTACTGGAGGCGTCTTCCTCGCTTCGTCGCCCAAGTGAGTTAGCCATCGATTTGGGCTTGGACATTTAGTTTTCAACTTTCCAAGGATTCTAAGCTAGCTCTTCCGTCTAGTGGGAATCCAGTGGGTAATCTGGATCCGTCATCTACCGAGATCGTTGACTGGTTTTGCCACTAAGTTAGAATCGATCCTTACTGACGAGCCAGATGTTTTAACAAGGAAACGAGGTTTCTTATGGATTGCAGCAAACGATCTTCACGACTCAGAAGACTTGTAGTGGAGTCTCTTGAAGCTAGGAACTTGTTCGCAAGTGATCTTGCCAATTCGGTAAAAACGCAAAAACCATTTGTAGATGGAGAGGTGCTTGTTCAATTCATCGCCCAAACTCCCGCTTGGCAAAGAGATTTAATAAGGAATGAACTTTCAGGGGCAATCTCAGAAATAATTCAAACCCCTATGATGCAGCAATCAGGTGTTGGGAAACTAGAGCGTATCAAGTTGCCACAGGGTATGGGGATTCCTGCCGCAATGGAAAAGCTCAAAGGGAATCCATGGGTCGCATTTGCCGAACCCAATTACATTGTTTCCCCATCTTCCCTGAGCAACGATCCCATGTACGCAAATGGAAGCTTGTGGGGTATGTATAGCGACGACATCGGGGGAGCTATTGGCCCTGGTGGTACGACGAATGCATTTGGATCGCAAGCAGAGAAGGCATGGGCACGAGGCATCACGGGCAGTTCTCGTGTTATCGTTGGCGTGATTGATCAAGGTATTCAGGTAACACACCCTGACTTGATCGATAATATTTGGGTGAACCCCTTTGAGAACCCGAATGATGGAATTGATAACGATGGGAATGGCTACATCGATGACAAATACGGATGGGATTTTCTCAACAACGACAATAGCGTTTTTGATGGGGCAGATCCCCATGGTACGCATGTCGCAGGTACTATCGGAGCTACCGGCAATAACGGCTTGGGAGTAGCCGGTGTCAACTGGGATGTTTCTATAATCGCCGCAAAGTTTATCGGCCCTAGTACTGGAACCGTAGCTGACGCCGTTGAAGCCTTGGATTATCTGACGGACCTCAAAATTCGCCACGGAATCAATTTGGTGGCAACAAATAACTCTTGGGGCGGAAGCGCATACTCTCAGGCTTTGCAAGATGCAATCCTCAGAAGTGCCAAGCAGGATATTCTCTTTGTTGCTGCGGCAGGCAATTCCTCCAGAAACAACGACGCTACAAGTTTCTATCCTGCCAATTACAACACTTTAGTCGCCACATCGACGGAATCTGCGGCCAGTTACGACGCAGTTATTTCGGTGGCTGCAATAAAGAACAACGGTTCGCTTGCGAGTTTCTCGAATTACGGGCAGTACTCGGCGGATATCGCTGCGCCGGGTGAAGGCATTCTATCGACACTTCCGAACAATTATGGTTTCTACAGCGGTACGTCCATGGCTACGCCTCACGTAACGGGTGCTATCGCTCTATTAGCGTCTCAGCGTTCAGAGTTTACTAGCGCTGCCTCGCTGAGAAATACCATTCTGCAATCGGCCAAGCCATCCAGCTTACTCAATTCCTATGTACACACTGGTGGATTCCTCGATATAAATCAGTCTCTTTTGCCTCGTGATGCGATTCAACTCAACAGTCCCTTCTATCTGCTTTCCCAAAGCCCTGCGGTCACAGTCTCGCATGGATCTGCCAATCAAGACCCGAATCTTGTCGAAAGCATCACTGTTGAAGTTTCGACCTCAAGTCAATCGCAAAGTAAGTCCATCTTATTGACGGAGACGTCGAATAACTCTGGTGTCTTCCAAGGCGTTTTTTCATTCTCAACGATGCCAAGCCAAGATTCTGGTGCGGTTTTTGCAGTCGTTGAAGATCAAATCGCAGTAAAGTACGCTTCCCTGAACCTTACTTCCTTTGCTACTCTATCGAATACACAGGAGATTCTTGTTCAAGGAACACCATTCTCCGATTCAATCGTGGCAACCTACACTGGAGATGGAATCAATCCTCGTTGGAGCGTGTCGGTGAATGGATCAATTCTTTTCAGTAATCAAGTCCCTCAAGGCAGTAACCTGTTGATTGGAGGGCTCGACGGTAATGACACGCTTATCGTCCAAGGCACATCGCTTAGCGACCTCATCGAGATAGACGGTCAATTGATCAAAGTAAATGGATGGGGGATACTATCTTCTTCGATGGAGTCGGTTGTTGTCCGTAGCCTGGACGGAAATGATTCTGTGCTTTATCGAAAGGGTACTGCAACGATCGATGGCGGAGCGGGTACGGATCGAATCGAATCCGTAGTGCTCGATAATTCGTGGAATATCAATGGCCCTGGAAGCGGCAGCCTTAATTCTGTAGTCAACTTCAGCAATATCGAGTCGATTCAAGGAAGCAGTGGTCCCGATCGATTCAAATTCGGGTCATCCGGCAGTCTACTAGGACAGATCCACGGCGGACTCAGTAGCGACACGCTTGATTTTTCTGCAAAGACTACTGGCGTCACAATCAATCTCGCTACGGCTATGTCCACTTTCACGGGAGGTTTTGTAGCAATCGAAAATTTCGTCGGCAGCTCATCAAACGCTGATACACTCGTCTCGCCCAATACGGCCAACGCATGGCAAGTAGACGCAGCAAATTCTGGATTTCTAAACAACCAATACTTTTTCTCAGGTGTTGAGAACCTTACAGGTGGGACGCTGGTCGACAGTTTTGTGATCGCAGACAGCGGGAGTCTTACGGGTACGATCAACGGTGGAACTGGAGTCGATGTTCTGAATTTGACTGCCAAGTCCACTGCATTGGACTTTAGGCTGGCAACCGCACCGAGCATCCCTGGCGTGCTGGGTGGTTATGTAGGGGTCGAGCAGGTGCAGAGTAACTCCGTAGGAGGGGGCAAGGTCACGGGTTCGAATGCCGCGACCGCCTGGAGCATCTCCAATACCGGCCAGATTGTCGTCGGAGGGGTCACCTATTTTGGGGTGGGTAGCATTGTTGCCGGTACCGCTACGGATACACTCACGGGTCCAGCGTTGGCCGCCAACTGGACGGTATCTGGGACGAACTCAGGAGCGTTGGTTTCGTCGGCTTCGACGATCAACTTCTCAGGTGTTGAGAACCTTACAGGGAACATTTTTGAGGATTCAATAGAGTTGTTTCCTGAAGGGCGAGTCACCGGAAGCGTCAATGGTGGATCTGGGGTAGGGCTTAACTCGCTCAGCTATACTCAGTGGTCGGTAGGTGTGCTGGTGGACTTGTCGATCAGCACGGCAGGTAATGCACAGAGTATTAACGGCATCACAAGCCTTTTTCAACTGATCATTGGAGGGGCTGGGAACGATTTCCTGAAGGGAACATCGAATGCAGGTGCGATATTGGTAGGGTTGGCTGGGAACGATACCTTGATTGGTGGTATGCAGCGAGACTTACTATTTGGAGGCGCAGGAACTGATATTCTAAATGGATCAGGGGGAGATGATCTTCTAGTCTCTGGGGTAGTGGCATTCGAAACAGACCGCACGTCGTTTTACTTGATTCATGGGGAATGGCAATCAGCTAGAACTTTTGCTCAGAGGACAGCTAATTTGGCCGGTAATGGTACTGGCGTAAGAGCCAATGGAAATATCTTCCTTAATAGTAACGTAGCGGATTCGGTTGCAGACACTGTGTTTGCTGACTCAGATTCGGATGTGTTGACGGGTGGATTAAATCAGGATTGGTTCTTTTCAAGCCTGAGTGAGATCACCGATTTCGTCGGGACGGGAACTGTACCGGACAGACGCGACGGCTAGATCGTCATCATCTCCAACTTACCTTTATCGCAACCGGAACGCTTTATTCGATCTGCATGGTTGGCCAGTATTCGTCGACTTGAAAAGAAGCTATACAAAACCAAACTCAGAACTCACCGACAATCTCCCCTCCATTGCAGCTATGCAAGGCGCGTTGGGTTGCCGCTTGGATGCCATCGGACAAAAAGTGAACCGAACCGTCGGCAAGCCCAACGTTGGCTCCACCTGAGTGGTAGCTGCGAGGCCCAAAGAACCCGGTATGGTGAATCACAAGATCCGGCGTTCGGCTGTTGGGGGTGTGGTAACCATTGGTCGACGAATTGATGGATCCATTGAAAGCCCAAGAAATTCCTCGCCCACGGATCGCAGGGCTATTGCCACCTCGCCATCCGCTAAAACTCGGCCAAATCAGGTCGGTTTGTGGATTGAAGATATTGCCAGTTGCGTCGACATATGCCCCCCAAGGGCTACCCGTAGCCCTCAACCCTCGAGTCGACTGAAGTGCTGAGCTTACACCGCTCGATCCGTTGAGCGTGTATGGATAGGGAAATCTCGGCAATGTTCCAGCAGGAAGCGTTATGTCATCCCCAACGCTTCGAACCGTCTCGCTCAGAACCAATGTATTTGAGGCTCCATCGATAAGATCGCGATAAGCCCGTGGCGCATTCTGACAAACGATCCCATCGGTTACCCAACGCCAGTCGTAGTTTGTTCCAGTTCCGCTGCCATTACTGAACATGTAGTTCAATCCACCGTACGTAACGGGCGTGCCATTTACCTGCATGGTCGTCGTGGATGGAGCCGGATCACTCGGGCAAAGGAAGGTGGGTATCGGAGTTGCGAAAGCTTCGGCAAAGAGAGGATTCGGGACCTTTGCGTTGAACGGACCAGAAAACGCTCGCTTCGAGTAGTCGAGCCTACTGTTCAAGTTCCCTTGCTCAATGAAGGCAAGAATGCGGGCCTGTACAGAGAAGTCCACATCGATTGTCCCCGTCATGGGGAACTTGCGAAACGCGGATTCGTAATTTAGGGTTGCCAAGGCCATTTGTTTGACGCTGTTGCTGCACTGCATTCGACGTGCGGCCTCGCGTGCAGCTTGGACGGCCGGCAGGAGTAAACCTACAAGTACTCCGATGATGGCGATGACTACAAGCAATTCAACTAAGGTGAAGGCCAAGCGGCTCGATTTGATGTGTCTGCAATTCATTTCTGTTCTTTCGATTAGGTTTCAAACGGTCATAACGTGTTGCGGTCCAAAGGCTCTACTTCAAGTCGGTAACCGACTTGAATGCGCCGAACATGAGTGTCTTTGCGTCGCTATGGCCCGAATTCCATAACGAATCGATTTCTGTTTGACTGGTGTGCGGCAACGCGAGGATCTTCTCGAGCGATGCCTCGGAGTCCTCCACGGGAATCCAACGAAGCTGGTATCGTCCTGAGGGCAACAACGTGCTCCATTCGACGATGGCTCTTGTACGACGTAAATGAGCTGGCTCAATGATCTTCAAAGACGTTCCCCAACTTGTTCCGTCCTTGGAAACTCGCCCTTCTCCAAAAGCACTCGGTTCCTTGCTGACCGTACCGTCGGCAGCTATCCGGTGCATCAAGACCACAGCGTAGGTCCCAGCAGGCAAGCTCGGGAGTTCTTTGACCCGCAGGTGCAACCCGGTTCGCCAAGTGCGAATGGGATCGAACGCTGGAATTTCCTTGGAGTTCGAATAGATATCTCTCCGGATCGCTGCGTAATCAGAGAGGAATAGTCCCCACTGGCGATCGGTATGCCCCTGCTCAGGGAACTTGACCCCTCCACCATGCTCGTCTTTTCCTAACGCTTTCGTTTTGAGCAAACTCGCCGTTGGCTTTTCAAATTGGATCAGCTTCCGCTCCTCCAAAAGTCGCAACGTTTCAGCAGGAGAGTTTGGAGCGATCCAACTCATTTTCTCGCCATGCTTTTCAACCTGTTTGGCATTCCGTTCGGGCGAATGGCAGTTCGCGCAACGCTCAAGCTGCGACCAAATGATGTCGACGAAGCGAGCAAGAATTTGATCGTTGCGAACGTGCTCCATCAGCTTGTCGTCCAGTTTTAGATCGTTCAACGGCGGCAAAGGAGCACTCAGGGACTCAGGGTCTTGAACCGAGGCGTGAATCCACTGGCTAATGCCTTCCAATTCCGATTTTCGAACTTGGTCCATCAAGGCGGTCGAGTTTTCGGGTTTTTTCGCGATGAACTGCAACAGTTTGGATTCTGAAGGATGCTTGGTGTCTATCCATCCGCGAGCCCTAAGGGACGCAAAGGAAGCCTTCGGATCGGAGGTCAGGAAATCGTCAAGATGGACACCCTGAAGATGGCATTCCGAACAACTGCTGGACTTCGATGACTGAATCAAGGGGATGACTAGCCGCTGGTAGATCTCGGACGGGGACTCAGCGCGAACTTCAGGGCTGCCACACCCGATCGCGATTCCCCCGATCCACAAAAGCAATATTCGCATTTCGATTCTCTCCATCATGGACTTGGTATCTTGGTATCTCGGTACGTAGGAATAATGATCGCACAGGCAGAGGAGGCGACTCAAGACGGCGCACTTGATACGGCCCTACGAAACCGTCTTGTGGAGAGCGGACCCGGTGACCGCGCAAGTGCGCCGTTTCGAAACGCTTCGATTCAAAGATGGGCACAGAAGAGCCAAGCGCGCAGTGATGCTAAGCGAGCATCTGCTTGGGAGGCGGCGTGTCTAGCATGATGAATACCGGGGCAGGGTCTTTCATCGTTGCCGCATGGGCAGGCCCAGGCTCTCGCTCAAGTACGAGCAGGTTCTCTAGGGTGGGCAGAATCGTCCATGGCAAGGAAGTGAACGCGGAGCTTTTCCCCTGGCATTTTAAAGCAGACAACACCAGAACGACCTTGTGTTTCTTTGAGGAACTCGATCCTACTTTCCTCATCGTGCTGGTCTTCGCAGGCTTGCAACAAGAAGCATGCGAATTCGTTGCCTTTGTAGCGCAGCAATTGGTTTTCTCAGATCCAAAGGACTTATTACTTCGAGACTTTGGGTCGCTAGGAATCGCTTGGGCATAGGACGGGGGAGCAACACCATTCCTTTCGGCCCAAGCAAATCTCTCGGCTTCGGTAAAACAGCAACAACTGGTCCAACACCGTTCTGCGGTCGCGCAACCACAAGTCCCATTTTCGCAAGGGAAACGTTGCGAGTGGTCACCCTCCAGAACGGCGATCGATGCGACCGGAATCGGGAATATGGCCGCGCAAAAGAAAACCAGGACAATGAAAGTCGTAACTTTCCGTCCAACGGTGTTCAGCCAATTTTTCGCCGTAAGAGCCTTCAACTAACTGTCGATCCTCGCTGGAGCACTGAATCAGTAACCTGGCCAGGCCCACTCTCCACGGTGTGGATGATATCAAATCGGGCTCCACTGACAAGCTTCCAAGAGGATCTGCGACAAAGTAACTCCGCGCCGCTGTATCTGCTCATCTCAAATGGCTGGCGGCTAGACTCGCAGACTTCACGGAATTTTGTTCGGGAATTCAAAAGCGCAACCTTGTGTTTTTGATGACTCCCATCAACCTATCAACGGAGGAATTTTCTTTACCGCGAACTAGGACCTTGCCCATGCGACGCGCGTTTACCCTTGTCGAATTGCTTGTCGTCATCGCCATCATCGGAGTGCTTGTTGGACTCCTGATGCCGGCGGTCCAAGCCGCTCGCGAATCAGCACGTCGAATGTCCTGCCAGAACAACCTCAAGCAGCTAGGTCTTTGCCTTCAAAACTTTGAGTCGGCCAGGAAAAAGCTACCACCGCAAGGTGACTACCGAACCAACGGCGGGACGGTCTACTGGAGTGCCCAAAGCAGGCTATTGCCTTACGCGGAACAAACCAACGTTCACCAACGGATCGATTTCACGCGCCCCATAGCCCAACAGCCGGAGATTGCGAGGCTGCGAATCCCGTTCCTGATGTGCCCGAGCGAAATCAACGACAAAGAACGCCAAGATGGCCCGAGCTTTGTCCACTATCCACTCAACTACGCAATCAACATCGGAGAATGGCTGGTTATGGAACCACCCCTTGGAAGGGGATCTGGGGTGTTTACGGTCAACCAAGAACTCAAGCTCGCATCGATCACCGACGGAACGAGCAACACACTTGCGATGAGCGAGGTGAAAGCCTTCACTCCCTATTTGCGAGACGGCGGGAATCCAAACGGACCGACGGCCGTCCCCACTCGGCCCTCGGATATCCCCCAATATGGTGGAGAATTCAAAGTAGACTCCGGACATACCGAGTGGGTCGATGCTCGTTCCCATCAGACAGGTTTCACGACCACATTTCCGCCGAACCAAATGGTGCCGTATCAAGTTGGCGATAAGGTCTACGACATCGATTTCAATTCCATGCGAGAAGGACGCAGCTCAACGCTTCCGACGTATGCATCCGTCACAAGCCGTAGCTACCACAGCGGGAGTGTGAATTCACTTTTGCTCGACGGATCGGTCCGCACGGTTTCGGATCAAATCGACAGCCGTTTGTGGAAAGCCCTGGGTTCAAGATCTGGCGGCGAAGTAATCAGCGAGTTTTAGAGCTAAGCAGCCCTTAACGCCAGTTGGGGATCGCTCGGCCTGGGGTCCAAGGCGCTCCGAGGGAGTCCAATCGATTGAGCATCGCCGGGATGTCGGTCCCAAGGAGCTTGTTGAGCTCCACGAGGGCTCCATCGAATTCCTGGCCCGCGACTTCATACTGCTTGCGATGCGTTCCTGTCGGTCCGGTGGTGCTACCGATGGCCCCCATCATGGCATTCGATAGGCGGCTCTGTAGCCCCGGCATGGCCCCCTCGTTCCGCTTGGTACGGGTCGGATCACCCGCAAAGATCTCTTGAACATCGATCAGTCGTAGTTGCAAAACGCGTATGTCCTTCCACATGCTCGGATCCGCTTCGACCGAGGATTTTGTCAGCCCTTCGATCGCTTCGAGCCGCTCGATAGCCTCATTGGTCAGCTCGGTCGCTGCATTCACGGCGTTGGCAAGCTTGTATACCTTTTTCGCAAAGTCGAGGATCGCAACCCTGTTGATTTCCGTCGTATCGCCGAACGTCAGCGGCTCGATTTCAAACTCGGTCTTGGGGATCAACTCAGTGACTTCTCCGTCGAGCATCTGGGAAACTTCCACCGTATACTTTCCAGGAATCGCAACAGGTCCGGAACCCCCAGCACGCCTTCGACGCGTTCCACCGTTGGGTCCGGCGTGGCGATAATCCCAATGGGTGCGCACGATCCCTCGATCGATCGATGTTGGAATTTTCCGGACAACGGCCCCAGATGTATCGCGAATGGTCAGCCATCGCGAAGGTGGAACCTCGCGATCCTCGAGCTTCAATTCATCCCAGGACGGATAGGGGGTGTCTTTTCCTGCTTTTGCCCCCTCTTGATCGCTCTTTTCTCTTTTGGATGTCCTGGTCTTTAGCTCCTCCTTCAAATGGAATGTGAAAGCGACTCCGTACTCCGGGTTCGGTGCGGTGTAGAAATTCGCACCTTGGAACCCACGGCCCGAAACCCCCATCGGATTGACGCTCTGAAACATTAGCCCTTTTTTGATCGGGAAGATCGCGTTGGTTTCGAGCAACTCTGGTTTGATCGCTCGCAAAGGTGAATAGTCATCGAGGACGTAAAAGCCCCGGCCAAAAGTCGCTAGCACCAAGTCGTTCTCTCGGCGTTGTATCTCCAGGTCTCGGACCATGATGGTGGGCAAACCCGACTTGAGCGCAATCCACTTCCCACCTCCATCGACGGTGAAGTAGCAACCGAATTCGGTTCCGCAAAAAAGTAGGTTCGGGTTCACATGGTCTTGCTTGAGCGTGTACACGCTGCCGCGATCAGGAAGATCGCCAGTGATTGTCTGCCAGGATTTCCCACGATCGGCGGACTTGAGTATGTAGGGCTTGAAATCGCCCCGCTTATGATTGTTGACAACGGCATAAACAGTGTTCGAATCGAACAGATCCGCTTCGATGTCATGGATGTAGCCAAACTCTGGGATGTCCAATGTGCCGAAGCGATCTACTTTGCGCCATGTCGCTCCCCCATCTTCCGTGATCTGCACCAAACCTTCGTCGGTGCCGACATAGATCAGTCCTTGCGCGATGGGTGATTCATCGAGCGAGACGATGTTGCCGTAAAGGGACGTCGACGCATTTTTAGCAACCGAATCAACCCCCCATACACGGCCCATGACCTTCAATGCGTTGCGGTCGATCTGCCGGGTCAGGTCGGGACTGATGGGTGTCCAGTTATCGCCGCGATCGTCGCTGCGAAAAAGGACCTGCGAGGCGTAGTACAAACGCTTGGAATTGTGCGGGGAAATCAACAACGGCGAGTCCCAGTTCCATCGCAGTGCAGGACCCTCTTTGGTTTCCTGGGGCTTGATATCGACGGACTCCCCCGTCTTGCGGTTGTACCGCACTAGACCACCATACTGCCATTGCGAATAAATGGTGTCGGGATCATTCGGATCCACCGCCGGTTCGAACCCATCGCCAAAGACGGTCACAAACCAGTCGCTATTGCGGATGCCATGCTCATTGTTGGTGCGAGAGGGACCTCCTTGGGTGGCATTGTCCTGCGTCCCACCATAGATGTTGTAAAAAGGTTTGTCGTTGGATACCGCTACTTTGTAGAACTGGGTGATCGGCAGATTTGCCTTGTAATCGTACGTTTTGCCTCGATCCCAGGACTCGTACAAACCACCATCGCAACCGATGATCAGGTGATTCTCGTCTGCCGGATCGATGACGATGGCGTGGTTGTCGACATGTTTGTCCTCTTCCCCCAACGCTTGGAACGTTTTGCCGCCATCCTCGCTGACCATCATCATCGTATCGAGCGAATAGATTCGATTCGCATTGTGTGGGCAGCAAACAATTTCGTGGTAGTACTGGGGGCTGCTCGCGATATAGCTGCTCATCTTCTCCCAGGTTTCACCCCGGTTGGCACTGCGGAAAAAACCACCTTCGCCTTCAGCCGCTTCGACGATCGCATAAACAACCTCAGGATTCACCGGCGAGATGTCCAAGCCGATTTTCCCCTTGTCGACATTCGGCAAGCCACGCTGAATCTTCCGCCAAGTCGCCCCACCGTCGGTGGACTTGTAAAGCGCCGACTCCGGACCGCCGTCGATCAGCACCCATTCATGCCGCCGCCTCTGATAGGAACTCGCGTAAAGAATATCGGGATTGCTCGGATCGATGTGGACTTCGTTGATCCCCGTCATCGGGCTGATTTCCAGTATGTTTTTCCAGGTCTTGCCCCCATCGGTCGTCCTGAACAACCCCCGATCACCGCCGTCCTTCCACAAGGGGCCTTGCGAGGCTACGAAGACGATGTTTGGATCCTGTGGATGAACCGCGATCATTCCGATGTGTTCGCTGTTTTCCAAACCCACCCGTTGAAACGATCGACCGCCATCGGTCGATTTGTAGAGCCCATCCCCATAGCCGACACTTCGTTGGGAGTTGTTCTCTCCCGTTCCGATCCAAATGGTATGCCGATCGTGAGGACAGATCGTGACGCAACCGATCGAGTACGAACCTTGCGCATCAAAAATAGGCTTGAACGTCACGCCGGCATTTTCTGTCTTCCAGACTCCACCCGAGGAAGCGACAACGTACCAAATGGAGCGATTGACTGGATCGACTGCGATGTCGCCCACACGGCCCGACATGAACGCAGGTCCAATGCCACGAAATTTCATCGCGGAAACCAACCCCGAGTTCATCCCAGGTGTTTCATCTTTGGGCTCGTCGGAGTCTTGGCCAAGAGCGAGTAAATTTCCTGCTGATAGGGCTAAGCCAACCGACAAAATCCAGTGTTTAAG
>Ga0082207_1001216_pt1 | contig 12500 bp, 8 predicted proteins | sample LakMenEpi10Aug09_FD_71540 | JGI IMG/M metagenome (GOLD analysis project Ga0082207, IMG submission 71540) | reverse complement strand
ATTAAGGCGGCCACGTCGGTCCGCAAGTAATTTTTGTTTTTGTCCCCTATTCCCAAGGCCCTTCCCGATGCGAGCCAGCGAGTCGACGAATCTTTATTTCAATCAAGCAGCAGATCAACTGGAACTTCCAGATTGGACACGAAAACTGCTGATCACACCGAAGCGAGAGGTGACCGTCCAGGTCGCCTTTGAGCGAGACGATGGAAGAATCGAAACGGTTCTGGGGTATCGAGTCCAGCACGACAATGCGCGCGGGCCGATGAAAGGTGGGCTTCGGTATCACCCTGCAGTGGACCTCGACGAGGTCCGAGCGTTGGCTTCTTTGATGACATGGAAAACCGCCGTTGTGGATCTTCCTTATGGAGGAGCTAAAGGTGGCATCGGGATCGATCCTCGGACACTCTCGAAACGGGAGCTTGAGCGGATCACCCGGTCTTTTGTCGACCAAATTCATGAGATTGTCGGGCCCGACTCGGACATCCCTGCGCCCGACATGGGGACCAACCACGAAGTCATGGCCTGGTTCAGAAATCAATGGGAGAAGTACCATGGTTTCAATCCTGCTGTGATCACGGGCAAACCGGTTGAAGAGTACGGTTCCCGCGGTCGTGAAGAAGCGACCGGACGGGGCGTCGGGACCCTGGCGATCAAGATGCTCAAGCGACTCAATCGCAAACCCGAGCTGACCCGCACTGCCATCCAGGGCTTCGGGAACGTCGGGTCCCATGCGGCCAAGTACTTGTATGAATCGGCCTTTCCGATCGTGGCCGTCAGCGATGTCTCGGGTGCCTATGTGAATCCCAAGGGGCTCAACATTCCTGAGATGCTCTCCTATGTTTTGAAGAACAAAGGTTTGCTCGCTGGTTACCAAGGGGCCGAGAGGATCGATCCGGATCAACTTTTGGCTTTGGACGTTGAGCTCTTGATTCCAGCGGCGCTTGGGGATGTCATCACCGCCAAAAACGTCGATCAAATCAAAGCCAATTTGATCATTGAGGGAGCCAACGGTCCGATCGACCCCGAAGCAGACGCAAAGCTCAACGAACGGAACATTCTGGTGCTTCCAGATATCCTTGCCAATGCCGGAGGGGTCACGGTCAGCTACTTCGAATGGGCTCAAAATCGACAGCATTACAAGTGGACTCTCGATCGCGTTCGCCAAGAACTCGATCGAACATTGACCGAGGCTTTTGAAAGCGTTTGGCAGGAGTCGGTCAGCAAGAAAGTCTCGCTGAGGACCTCGGCATTCATGCTCGCGATCCAACGAGTCAAGCGAGCTTCCGAATTGGCAGGTTGGCTTGTCTAAAAGTTCTGAGTCTCTAGGGCCGTTGCGCTAACGTAGAACAAGCTACCGAGCTGAGAACTGCATCATGTCTAGACTTCCCGATCCCGATTCACATTCTGATTCCGATTCTGAGGGCCTTCGGCCTAGAGGTTTGGACTCTCGTGTTGGGAATCCGGCGGTCCGCGTTGAGCCGGTCCGTGTTGAGCCGGTCCGCATTGGGTCGATCGAGTGTGGGACATCCGAATCGATGACCCTCATCGCCGGGCCTTGTGTTATCGAGTCGCTCGATTTGTGTCTTCGGATCGCGGAGGCTGTCTCGGATGCGTGTCGGAGGCTCAAGATCGGGTATGTCTTCAAGGCCTCTTTTGATAAAGCCAACCGAACGAGCGGTTCGAGTTTCCGTGGACCGGGCTTGGACGATGGGCTCGAGGTGTTGTCCAAGATCAAGGATCGGCTGGGTTTGCCGGTGACGACCGACGTGCATTTGCCCGAGCAGGCGGAATCGGTTGCCGAGGTGTGTGACCTGCTCCAAATTCCTGCGTTTTTGGCGCGTCAAACCGATCTTCTGGTCGCTTGTGCGGCGACTGGCAAGCCATTGAATGTCAAAAAAGGTCAGTTTATGGCACCGGGCGATATGAAATACGTGGTGGATAAGACCCGAAGTTCCGGCCAAGGAGGAGTCCTTTTGTGCGAGCGAGGGACTTTTTTCGGGTATGGTCGGTTGGTCAACGACATGGCTGGATTGCCTCAGATGCGGAGTCTAGGTGTGCCGGTCATTTTCGATGCGACGCATTCGGTCCAGCAACCCGGAGGGCTCGGTGGAGCGACCGGCGGGAATCGCGCGATGGTCGAACCGCTGGCCCGTGCAGCGGCGGCCGTTGGTGTGGACGGTTTTTTCTTTGAGACCCATCCGGACCCGGACCGCAGTCCGAGCGATGGCCCGAACATGGTCCCATTGTCGGATTTTCCAGGGGTTTTGGCCCGAGTCCACTCCCTGTGGCGAACCACCTTGCCTTGGCGTGCGTAGGACAACTATTCCTTTTCGGTCCTGACGCCGTCTTTTGTCCATGACGAATCTAACTTGCGCATCTTGTAACAAAAGTCCGTTTTCTTTGCGTCTTGGCGCTTGGAAGTATCTTGGGTTCTGTGCTTGGCTGATGGTTGGTCTGAGCGGATGCGTCGACCCGACTCAGAGGGCCATCGAGAGCATCCAAAGCGAATCGATTGAGCAAAAAGAGAAGCGGGACTCGCTCAAGGACGCCTTTCAGTACTTGCCACAACTGATTCGGATGGATCGGACGGTGGCCATGCAGGAGATCAACTACCAGCTCAATTCGTGGTCTTCGAGCGTGGTGAGTCCTCCGGAGTGGAAAGCCTCCTCGCTTTTGGAGTCGATCCCGGCATCGCTTAGGACCATCGACTTTGCTCAGCGGATGACCAAGTTAGAGTTTGGCGAGCCTGAGTGCGAGTACATGATGCAATGTCAGATGCTCAAGCAGGTCTCGAGCTGGGTTGTCGACAAACCTTATCGCGATCGACTTTTTATCAATTGGCTCGCTTCGCGCAAGAGCGACTTGACGGCCACGGAATGGTCTCGGCTCGAGACGACACTGAAGCTTTTTGATTGGACCGTCTGCAACATCGCCCTCGAGGGAGATCCAAAGCAAGTCGAAAGCTTGGTGGTCAATCCGGATATGCCGCCGAGCGATCAGGCTCCCATCTACCGCCAACTGCCTTGGCAAACCCTCATGTTTGCTAGGGGTGATGCATGGCAGCGTTCGCGAGTCTTTACGCAGATGTGTTTTGCCCAGGGGATCGATGCGGTGGTCTTGGCCGTACCGAGCATCACCGGTGCGACCGAGAACGCAGCAATCCGACTCTGGTGCATCGGCATTCCGATCGGCAACGAGATTTACTTGTTCGAGCCCCATTGGGGGCTTCCGATTCCGGCCGCCAAAGGGGACGGTATCGCTACGCTTGCCGAGGCCAAAGCCGATCCGACGGTGCTTCGCCGAGCCAAGCTTCCTGGCCGGTTCGATTACCCGATCGAGGCCAAGGATCTCAAAGAGTTAATCGCCCTGGTCGATGTGGAACCTTTTGCTGCCGGTCGGTCGATGCATGTGCTGGAGTTGTCGCTCACGGGCGAGAACCGCCAACGGCTCAGTTTCGATGCCGACGAGTTTGAAAAGAGGCTTTTGCAAATCGATCCGAAGCTTTCGATTCGGTTGTGGAATGTCCCTTGGTTGTCCCACGTTTACAACCTTTCGGTTCGAACTCGGCTCGATGACATGTCCCCGTTTGCGATGTCCTATCTAGAGCGGTTTGGCAGTTATGTCACCGATACACCCATCAGTCGCGCAAGGGTCTTGCACTTCAAAGGGCAGCTCGAGAGTACGATCGAAGCACCTGGAGCGTTGCGGATGTACATGGACTGCCGGATCGATGAGGAGACCATCCGCGAGATGGAGTACGACAGCGAGTTGCAAAAGTCGTTCGGTCTTATGAAGCGTCCCACCGAGCCATTGGAAAACTTTCAAATGCGGCTCAAGATCATGGGCAACTACCTGCGTCAATCCAAGTACGACATTGTCGCATTTCTTGCGATGGCCAACACCGATCTAGGGAAACCAGAAACCGCCGCCGACTGGCTTTCGAAGCGATTGCTGGCTGTACGGGGAACCGACCGATGGCATGCACAGGCCCACTATTTGCTAGGGCGCAGTCTTGAGACGACCGGCGATTTGTCCGGGGCAATCGAGCACTACAAATTCGACGCAACGCCTCAAGCGGCAGGTAACCGCATACGGATTCGACGGCTCGAAGCGAGCTCAAATCCATCGGCGGCGACGGAAGTAGATCAGTAGTCCGCCGGCGACTGTCCCCATGATGGCCAACGAGAAGAGGTATCCGTAACGCCATTTGAGTTCTGGCATATTCCAGGCCGAAACCTCGGGGTCGAAATTCATCCCGTACACACCGGCAACGAACGACAGGGGGATGAAGATCGTCGAGATGATCGTCAGGAGTTTCATCACCTCGTTCATGCTGTTGCTGACGCTCGAGAGGTAGAAATCACGAAGGTCCGACGTGACTTCGCGATAGGTATCGACCGCATCGACGACTTGGATCACATGGTCGTAGCAATCTCGCAAGTGGACCCGCGTTTCGGGATGGATTTGAGCGATGGAATCTCGGACCAGTTCGTTGATCATCTCGCGATGGGGACGGATCGAGCGCCTGAGCGAGAGCAGTTGGCCACGGAGTTCATGGATGCGTGACATCTGCTCGGAACTGACTTGCTCGGTGATGTCCTGTTCCAAGAGATCGACTTGTTCGACGAGCCTTTCCAAAACGGGAAAGTAGCTATCGACGACTGCGTCGAGCATGCTGTAGAGCAGGTAGTCCAGATCGTTGATGGCGACTTTACCTCTTCGTTGGCGCAAGCGTTGTCGGAGCGGGTCCCAGCAGTCCCCTGGACGTTCTTGGAACGAGATCAAAACGTTCCCTTTGAGATACATCGATAGCTGTTCGGTAATCGAGGGGTCTTCTCCGTCGACCATCCTGGAAACGACGAATAAGCCGTCTTCGAATTCCTCGACTTTGGCCCGTTGGTGGACATTGACGACATCTTCGATCACCAGGGGGTGGAGGTGGAACATGTTGGCAAGGGTCCTCAGGGTCGACTCGCTGCCGAGTCCCACCACATCGATCCAAACCTTTTGGTAAGTGGCAGTGATCGAGTCGAGTTCGTGGATATCCTGGATTTGTCGTTCGAGGAACTGATCCCCGGTGGCGATGACCCGCACGAAGGTTGGCGATGCGGCCGGATCGACCAGGATCAGCCCAGGGGCGTCTCCTGGCTTGGACCGCCGTTTCCAGCTCTTTTTCGATTTGAGGTTTTTCTTTTTCGCCATGGCTTACAAGCACCTGTCGGGATCGATTCAAAAGCCTTTTCGGCTTGAGTACTAAGAAGACCAGATTTTAGCGATATTCTCAAGATCGATGCGCAGGCAACGCGTGGAGTCTTGCCAGTTTCTGCCGAAGTCAAACAGACGGGATCTTTAGCGAGATCCCCTATCGGCAAGATCCACTATCAGAGACCGGAAGATTCGGACCAAAAGGAGCTCTTTTTTGGTTGACTTTGCCGATTCAAAACTGTATTAATACATTAACACAGTAAAACAAAGGGGGTTCGTTGATGCAGATTCATATCCAAGCCCAAGGAGGAGTACCGATCTACGTGCAGGTCATGCAGCAGATCAAGTACTTGGTCGCCTCTGGGCGACTTCAACCCGGTGACGAGCTCCCTTCGATTCGGACTCTGGCTGAGCAATTGATTGTCAACCCGAACACCATTGCCCGCGCCTATCGCGAACTCGAGACCGCAGGGGTGGTCGAAAAACGTCGAACTGCCGGGACTTTTGTCGCCGAAGCCGGCTCGCCCTTGGCTCGAAAAGAGCGATTGCGGTTGCTCAGACAACGGATCGATCAACTTCTGGTCGAAGCATTTCAAATGGGCTTTGCGTTGGACGAAGTTCTCAAACTGGTCGAGCAAAGTGAACTCAATTCGCAACCACCTAGGAAGGGATAGGAAACCATGAATGATCTTGTCATCGACATCAAAAACCTCAACCGTAGGTTTGGGGACAAGCATGCGTTACAAGACGTCTCGCTGAGTGTCCCACGTGGAGGAGTCTTCGGCCTGATTGGAAGCAACGGTGCCGGCAAAACCACCCTCATTAAACATATCCTCGGATCGCATTATGCCCAAAGCGGTTCGGTAAGCGTCTTTGGGTTCGATCCGGTGGCCAAGCCAGTCGAGGTGCTCGGCAGGATTGGGTACATGTCCGAGGATCGGGACGTACCTGGTTGGATGCGAGTCCAGGAGGTCATCGACTTTACGAGGGCTTTCTATCCGGGTTGGGACTCTGGTTATGCCAGCCAATTGCTAGATCTATTCGAGTTGGATCCAAAGCAAAAAATTAGAAATTTGTCTCGGGGGCAAACCGCGCGTGTCTGCCTGCTGCTTGCGCTGGCCCATCGCCCCGAACTGCTGGTCCTGGATGAACCTTCCTCGGGCCTAGACCCAGTGATACGTCGGGATATTCTCACGGCCATTGTCCGCACGACGGCAGACGAAGGTCGCACGGTGCTCTTCTCATCGCATTTGCTCGATGAAGTCCAGCGGCTTGCGGATCGAGTGGCGATTCTCAACCGTGGGCGAATCATTTTGAGCGATCCACTCGATACGGTCCTCGAATCGTTTCATCGCATCACGTTGAGGTTCGATGAGTCATTCGATTTAGCGCCTAGCCTCGTAGGTGCCATCGAAAGTAATGGGCAAGGACACGAATGGACTTACGTCTACCGCGGCGATCGAGAGCAATGGATTCAGGCCGCAAAAAGCCTCAACGCTCAGATCGTCCATGAAGTCCCTTTGAGTTTGGACGACATTTTTGTTTGCAATGTTCAGCATTCCTAGAACCAACGAGTCCGTACCATGCTACCGATCATCAAAAGTTTGACTTGGGAGTACTTCGCTCGCAATCGCTGGATGTTGCTTTTCCCGATCTTGGCCAACCTTCCTGGATGCCTTATCCTTTTGCCCCTCATGAGGATAAGCGATATCGATTCGTTCACGGCATCTCGTGAGTTGGTCGCGATCTATCAGATTCTGTTTTTGTGTTTGGTGTTGATTGTCGGCTTTGGCGTGCTAATGACCCAAGGTAGCCATCGCAGACTATATTTACTGCCGATATCAACGCTGAAAATCGCAAGTTTTTACTATTGGACCGGAGCCTTGCTTGTTGCAGTCCAAGTCGCTGCGATGCTTTGGTTATGGAATGCCCTTCTGCCGTTCGAATGGCCGATCGATTGGCCGATCGCCGGTCCTGTTCTATTTGCGGTTGTCTGTTGGGGTGCTTTACAACCGGTTGTACGAGGGGTATCGCACTCGCTCTGGTGGGTCGTCGCGACCCTAGCCATTGTATCGGGGCTGTTTTACTGGTTTCTTCTGCGGCATGGTATACAACCAAAACCCGGTGCAATGATGTCGCCTGATATCCATTATTGGTCGATGATTTCTCTTGCCGATGTCGCGATTGCAACAACAATCCTGTCCATAAGCTATGGGCTGACGATATTGCGAGTCCAATTGGATCGCAGTGGACGGCGGCAGTTATCCTTGCTAGAGCGAATCGAATTAGCATCGGAACGCGTTCAAACTCGATGCACCGTCGGTTCTCGGCAGTTCCGCTCATCCATCGAATCCGTGGAATGGTTTAATTTCCGCGCTGCCAACATCGTGATTCCAGTGCTATCCATCGTCATGGTGGCCTTTGTTTGGTTGTTTGCAATCATCGGTTCATCGATTGCAAGAGATGCCGCCCTGCTCTGTGCAATTCCCATCGAGGGTACAAACTTGGTTGGGAACCTCTTGGTTTTTTTGAGCTTGCTCTGGGCAGCCATCAGTCGCATGGAACAGTCCTTGAGTCCATACAAAGCTCCAGACCACGACCGAAAGAAGATAAACGGAACACCGTTTGGTATCAGTCCGTTCTTTTACACGCTCCCGATTTCATCTACCGACATGGCGCGAGCCATACTCAGATCCTCGTCTCTGGCTTGCGGTGTCGCCTCTGCGGTTTTGCTCCTATCATTTGCTCTGGCAGGTGCGTTGGGCTGGCTTTTGGGAACGGACTTGGTCACCATCATGGGTCTGAAAGTCAGTTTCTGGAAATACGTACTGGCAATTGTAAGCTTTTCGCTAATGATGTCGTTTGTGTTTTCGAATTCCGCGATCTCGGTTGTGCCCTCCTTGCTTCGAATCGATCATTGGGTCTGGCCGATGCTTGTCATGGCTGTTCTCCTTGCAATTCGCACGCCAATTGATTTCAGCTTGTCGGCAGGTTTATGCGTCTTTGCCCTGGTCGCTTTGGTTTATTCAACGATCCGAAGCGTGATCGATAGGGATGCCTCCGTAGGAACGGCGAGCTTGATCTGGTTGGTTGGTATTGCGTTTGCCGTAGGCTTGATGGCCTTATTGAGAAGCGAACTTGGGCCCGTTGGAATGCTCCTGACGGGCTCGCTCGTGGGGCTAGTGATGCTTCCTTTTTTCTCAACGGCCGCCGGGCTTCGTCGAGCCCGTACGACGTAGGGATCAACGCTCGCCCCTGGTAGGAGGTTCGGCTGATTCTTTTTCCCATACTTGCCGCCTTGGCGAGAAACTTCTTGCGATCCCTAGGGCTATCCCGAAAGAAGATTTTCTATTCCAATACCAAGGTCACCTTAAGCCAAACGAAGTAACCGCTATGCAACTGACCATCGAAAATTTGAGCAAAACCTATCCCGGGGGGGTTCGAGCCCTCGACCAAGTTTCCTTGACGATTCCTTCGGGGATGTTCGGATTGCTCGGGCCCAACGGGGCCGGCAAATCCACCCTAATGCGAACGTTAGCCACGCTTCAGGAAGCCGACTCAGGTCAAGCGACGCTTGAAGGAACACCCCGGGCGGCTCGTATCGACATGCTAAAGGAAAAGAACACCGTCCGAAAATTGCTCGGGTACTTACCCCAGGAATTTGGGGTTTATCCTCGTACCAGCGCTGTGAAACTCTTGAGTCATTTGGCTGCCCTCAAGGGGGTCGGCGCCCATAGCAAAGAGCGTCTCGAAGTCGTCGATGCGTTGCTCGAACGAGTCAATCTTTCGGAGCATCGCCATAAAGCGGTCAGCAACTACTCAGGGGGGATGCGGCAACGATTCGGGATAGCCCAAGCGCTTCTCGGGGACCCGCAGTTGTTGATCGTCGACGAACCGACAGCAGGCTTGGACCCCGGTGAGCGGAATCGTTTCTACAATTTGCTGGCCGAAGTTGGCGAGAACATCATCGTCATCCTTTCGACCCACATTGTCCAGGATGTCAAAGAGCTATGCACCAACATGGCGATCATCGACAAGGGGCGACTCTTGGCCAACGGGGCGCCAGCCGACGCGGAATCCCAACTTGCGGGTAAGGTTTGGTCGATGTCGATGAGCAAGCCGGAGTTGCAGCATCGAAGTTGGAGCTATCCGATACTTTCCACCAAGCTTGTCGGTGGTTTACCCTCGGTCCGCATCTACAGCGATCAGAGGCCCGAAGGGGATTGGAGGCCGGTCGAACCCGACCTTGAGGATGTCTTTTTTGCCAAGTTATCCGGTACGAAAGCCGGTTGAACGACGCTGGTCTACAAGATCCGACTATCCCTGCGAAGCTGTTCTTTTAAAGCGAATTTCCATGTTTAGAGAATTTTTCCGGTTTGAGGTTTCCTACTGGCTCCGTGGTTGGATGGTCTATATCTTCTTGGCTGTCATCGCTTTGCTTTTTGGTGTCGCGGCGGGGTCCGATGCGATCAGCGTTGCGGGGGTCGGCGGGAATATGCTCCGCAACTCGCCGTATTCGGTCGCTATGTGGTATGCCGGAGCAAGTTTGATCACGGCGTTTATGGCCGCTGCGATTTATGATTCGTCGGCCTCTCGCGATTTCGCGAACAAGATGTCGGATATTCTCTTCAGCAAACCGCTGAGTAAATGGGGTTTTCTTCTAGGCCGATTCAGCGGCGCGACCCTGATCGCACTGGTGCCAGCCCTGGGCATCGGATTGGGAATTCTAGCCGCCCAATTCTTCAACGGAGCGGATACCGAGCGTTGGGGACCGAGCCGATTTTGGCATCATTGGCAACCGTTTCTTGTGTTTGTGATTCCCAACACCCTGGTCTTTGGGGCCTTGGTTTTTGCAGTCGCTAGTGTCACTCGCAACACGCTCTATTCGTTTTTGTCAATGTTGTTGGTCCTGGTTCTCTATGGGGCTACCCAAGGGATCGCTGGGCAACTCGATTACGAATCCGTTTCGGCTTGGACCGATCCTTTCGGCTCGGCTCCCTTTGATCAGGCCACGAAGTACTGGACGGTCAACGACAAGAATACTCGATCGATCCCGATGACCCCGCTTCTGATCGGCAATCGCATTTTGTGGTTGGGCATTGCGGCGTTGATATTTTGGGTTGCGGGAAAGCGTTTTCGATTCGAAACTGCCGCGGGAGCAAGCAGGCAGGAAAAACGGACTGCCGCGATGGTCGAATCGGGTTCTCCTGCGGTTGTGCGCTCGGAGCAAACCGCATCGGATGGAGTTGTCTGGCCCAAGGCCCAGCAGACGCATTGGTGGACCCAGTTCCGTTCGACCCTCGCTTCGGATCTCTCGTCGGTGATCTTTAGCAAGACCTTCATCATCATCCTGGGATTTACGTTGATCAACGTCGGGTTTAGCTTGGCATTAGGTTCCGCAGCGCTCTTTGGTAGCTCGTCGTTTCCTGTGACCTACAACGTGGTCGAGCAGGTTTCGGGAAGCTTGTTGATTCTACCACTGGCATTGATCACTTACTTTACTGGGGTGTTGGTTTGGCGAGATCGCGATAGCCGTTTCCATGAGATCCTTGGAGCGACCCCAACTCCCAACAGCGTCTTCACAGCATCGCGATGGATATCGATGTTGATTTTGCTCTTTTCGGTCCTGCTCCTTGGGGTCGGCATCGGTGTGTTTTACCAATGGACGCAAGGCTTCTACCGATTCCAACTCGGCGTGTACTTTCAAGAGCTCATCGGTATTACAGGTATGGGACTCGTGTTTTTGATGGTCGTGAGCTTTTTAGCTCATACCTTTGCGCCCAACAAATACGTCGGCTATGCGTTGTTTGTTTTGTTTGTCATCGTCAACGGACGTATCTGGTCGTTGCTCCGATGGGAAACCCTTTTGTTTCGGTTCGGATCGTTGCCTTCGCACACGTATTCGGACATGTTTGGAATCGCTCCGTTTCGGCCTGGTCTATTGGCCTTTGGAGCGTATTGGGGACTCGTATCGGTGGTGCTGATTTGGCTCTCGAGCGCGATCATGCACCGAGGGGTACCGAAGCGACTCAGAGAACGCTTTGGGATCTTTTTCAATGAGATGTCACCGAAGAACATTGTGGTACCTGCGATGTTTGCTTGTGCCGCTCTAGCTATGGCTGGATGGTTGGCTTACCAGACCATGTTTTTGAACCGACTCGTCGGCTCGGGAACTCAGGAACTCATCCAGGCAGACTACGAAAAGACGTATTCGAGCCTCGATCGAATCGCTCAGCCGAAGATCCAATCGATCCAGTACAAGATCGACATCTTTCCAGAGACCCGCAATGTCACGATGCACGCTCTCCAGAGCATTGCCAATAAGAGCGATCAGCCCATCGAGCGTTTCTATCTGAATGTCACACCAGATCTTGATACGCAAATCACGATCCCTCGGGCCAAGATCGAAAAAGACGATGAACGCCTGATGATGCGAACGTATGTGATCGATCCCCCGATGCAACCGGGCGAGACGATCGAAATGGAGTACACGCTCAAGACCAAGACACGGGGAATCGAAAACCAAGTCAGCAACACGCAAGTGGTCCAAAACGGAACGTTTTTCAACAACGCAATCGCCCCCTCGTTCGGTTACGATGAATCCAAAAGGATCGCTTTGCCAAGACGCCGCAAGACTTATGGTCTCGAGCCGGTCGATCCTTTGCCTGAATTGCAGCGGGATTGCGACGAAAACTGCAAGATCCACTACATCTCACAGGATGCCGACTGGGTGAGTGTCGAGACGGTCATCAGTACCTCCGACGATCAAATCGCCGTGGCACCCGGATCGCTTGTCGAAGAATGGAAGGAAGGGAACCGGAACTACTACCGTTACCGAGTCGATCACCCGTCTTTGAATTTCTACTCGTTTATTTCTGCCCGATACGAGGTCGAACGAGGCAAAGTCGGCGACGTCGATACCGAGGTCTATTATCACAAGGATCACGCTTGGAATGTCCCGAAAATGTCCAAGGCGATCGCCGATACGATCGAATACTGCACTCACGAATTCGGGCCTTACAAGCACAAGCAGGCCCGCATCATCGAGTTCCCACGCATAGCAAGCTTTGCACAAGCCTTTCCAGGCACGATGCCTTATTCCGAGTCGATCGGTTTTATCGCCAATTTGGAAAAACCCGATGACATCGATATGGTGACGTACATCGTCGCCCACGAAATGGGACACCAGTGGTGGGCCCACCAGGTCATCGGGGCCAAGGTCCAAGGTGCAACGCTTCTGTCGGAGACGCTGGAGCAGTACACCGCATTGATGGTCATGCGCAAGAGCTATGGCGACG
>Ga0082207_1001214_pt1 | contig 12517 bp, 29 predicted proteins | sample LakMenEpi10Aug09_FD_71540 | JGI IMG/M metagenome (GOLD analysis project Ga0082207, IMG submission 71540) | reverse complement strand
GTTTGCTACTGGGGTGTTCGTACATATTGAAGTAAATACAGCCTTTACTACGCACAAAATCGCTAAATTTTCGTTCGTTCATTATTTTACGATACTTTAAAGGTGTTTTGTTTTGTTCTACTGGAAAAAAACAAATAGCGTTAAATAGTTTTTTATAATTCATTTTTGTAAATTTTGTTAAGATTATTTTTTTTTAACCAATGGTATAATGTACGTTCGGTAATGCCTAATAACTTTGCTGCTTCTTTAATTGTTTCGCTTTTATTTAATGCTTTTAAAATTAATTTATCAGTATTAAATTTTAAGTTTAAATTTTCATTCATAAATTTTTGTTTTTAAATAATTGTTTTGTATATTTGCCTTAAGAAGATAAATAAGTACTTCATAGGTATTTGTTTTGTAAAATTAACCTCTTGTTCTCAAGGGGTTTTTTATTGTTTATACTTTTCAATTATATCAAATTTTAAAAACTTTTGCAACTCATTATTATTTGCAGCAAACCTCAAATGAAAACAATTTTTTACCAATACTTCTTTTGAAAAAAAATATTTATTGCCTCTAAAATCTAATTCAATAAAATCAAAACCAAAATCATTTTCAATTAATTCTGCATTGAAACCTATTGAATTTGTTTTGTAGTGTATGTGGTTAAATGGACGAAATACTTTTAATATTTTGTTTTCTATTTTGCCCAATACTCTCACTTTATTTTCACTAACTAATTTTAATTCGCAAACTCCTGAATATAATAATGATACTTCATTGCCGTTTGCGTCTGTTGTTGTTTTTAACATAGTTTGTATAATTTATCACGTTTAACAATTATTTTTTCTGCAATCCATTTTTTAACTATTCCCTTTGCTGCATTTGTCCCAATGCCTTGCATTTCCTTTAAATATTGCACAATATTTTCGTAACTATCTTCGCTGCCACCTAATACATTTAATGCACATCTTTTATGTTCTAATATTCCCCAGTCGTTTATTGTGTGTGGTTTGTTTTGACTGGCATTAACTTCATACCAGCCATTATTGTAAGTTAAATTAATTGGTGAGAAATCATCACTACTTCGTAAAAATGTGCTACTTAAAGTAAATAAATTTTGTTCTTTATTTCTTTCAATTTTTAATGTACTTTGTGCGTATCGGTCGGACTGGCTACCAAAATGCCCTAATGTCTGCATATCTTTTTTACCTAAATGCAAAACACCTAATATTAAGCAATTATATTTTTTGGTTATTCGTTTAATCCAATTTATTAACTCCCTACTTTCTTTCACTTCGTTATAATCATAAAGTAAATCAAGTATGCCGTCAATAATTACAACACTGGTATCAGTATTTGTAATTAAAAAACTTTCAACCATTGTTAAAATTTCTTTTGGGTTATCTTCACGAAATGCAAAAGCGGAAAATGTTTCGGGTAAATCTTGCAAATTTGCAAAATATTTTATTTTATTTATTTGTTTGTAAAAATCAAACTCCGAACTTTCAGTGTCAAAATATACCACACGTTTACGTTCGTGTGGCATATTTAATTTAATCCCGAAAATATCGTAATTTGTAAATGCACTGGCACACGTAATAGCCATAAAAGTAGATTTGCTGCTTTTAGGTATTCCGCTATAAATTACAAATGAAGATAAACAGCCAATAACTTTATTTTGTATTGATAAAATTATTTGTTCCTCTGCTGGTGTATAATCTTTTTTGTATTGCCGTTGTGCAAGTTTATTCAAACATCTATTGAATAAATCTTGACTAATTTGCATTATTTGATTATTTCAAGTGTGGAAGGTTTGTTTAATTTTTCTTTGTAATTATCAATAGCGTTAATAAAATTAACTGCGTCTTCTATTGCTGCGTCATAATCTATTAAATTATCAGCACTACAAAAAATTTGTAAAGCAAAATGTTCTAATCTTGATAATCCTTGCGGTAAAAAACCTAATTGATTAAAATTGTCTTGTATGGGTGTACTTGGATAGGCATTTTGAAAATACTTGTTTAAATCTTTGTTCATAAATTTTTGTTTTTATTTTGTTAAGTAATCAATCCAACATTTTGCGGATAATAAATTTTCGTGGCTGCTATTGTCTAATTCTACAATGTAAGTGTTTTTGTTTAAAACAAAAATAAAACTGCCATTGTAATATATTTTAAACGCTTTCATTTTCCAATAAATTTTTAGTGTTGAGTAATTGTGTTAAAAATTCTATTTGGTGCTGGTAATAATCAATGCTATCCTTTATTAATATTTTTAACTCCATTTGCATAGAAAATGGCAAGTTATCTTGTGTAAGGTCAAAATCTTCGTTATAACCCCTTAATTTAATACCGATTAAATCTTTGTAAGATTGTACCTTTTCAAGATATTTTTTTTTGCACTGGTACAATTCAATGTCCATTACAATTTGTTGCCGTTCGGTTACTTTGTTTTGTTTCATAATTTATTTGTTTTGTAATTAATAAAATACACTTTTTAAATAGAAGTGTGAAACTATTTTCAACCAACCTTTATTTTGTGTAGTTATCTTGAAGTAAACCAACTAAATATAGTAAAAATAAAATAAAACCCCAAAATACTAAATCATTTAAAATATTTTTTATTATTCTTTTCATTTTAATATATTTTTCATTGTTTCAATCAATAAAAATAAACCCTCTTTTGTTAATCCATTTTTTTTGAAAGGGTATGCTATCCAAAAATCTCTATTGGAAATAATTTTTTTTTGTGTTGCTACAACATCAGCCACCCAATCATAACTTTTTGCAATAATTATTTTTTGTTCTGTATTCATAAATATTAATTTAAATCGGTTAAAATATATTTTCCTTCTTTTATTCCCTTTTCTATTTCTTTACTGGTACAACCTAAAAACTGGTTTCTATATTTTGCGGTAGTTTTTGAATAGTTATAATAATAACTATCTAAATAAATAACCCTTTTTCCGTCCTCAAAAGTAGTTTTAACTATAATTGAGTTGTAAGATTGAAACGCTGTATATTCACTATCATTTATAATGAATTGGTTTGGTACTTTGTTTCCTTTGTCGTTTGTGAAGTTTGTTACTTTCATAGTTTATTTGTTTTTGTTTACACAAAGATAAGTGAAAAAATTTCATACAACCAAAAATAAAAGTGTTAAAATTTGTTAAAATAAAAAAAAGTAGCAAAAATTTGGTTATAAATAAAAAAACCCCTATAAAATAGGGGTACACTTGAAAAACAAACTATACTATGAAAAACCTTTCAAACTTGCTAATATTAACCCGATTAATATAATTGTACTCATTGACGCAAAACCAGTATTATTTTGACTGGCATTAACATTTATTTTTGCAATGGTATTCTTTAATCCATTATATATTGTGGTTAATTGATTTGCATACGTAGGGGACGTGGCATATCCCGCTTTTTGTAATTCAATAAATTGTCCTTGCGGTGTTGTTGCTAAAAATACTTTATTATATCTTGAAAAACTTTGTAAAAATTCAACCCACCCTTTAAATCCAGCTTCAACACTTGGAAAAACTCTAAATAATGTGCCGCTATTTGCACCATTACGTGTTGCTTCTATTCTATTACTATATACTTTTCCAGTACCAGTTAAAAAATATTTTGTTCCGTCAGCTTTATATTCGGCAGTTGTCATAGAAACTACTTTACCAGTCCACGCACTTCCACTTTTTAAACCAAAAAAATTATTGTATTTAGTTGCTAATTGCGAAAGTTTATAACCACTTTCCAAAATTAGTTGCGTTATTAAAGTTTCAGGCAATAATTTAGTTCCTTGCGTAACTTTGTACGCAATAGGATAAAATCTATTTAAGTAATCTGTTTTTGTCATTTATAATCTTTTGCAAATACTAATCCAACACCAGTAAAAATTGCCGTAACTCCAGTTGCTAAATCTCCTTTTAGAATTGTTACAACTCCAGTAAGAATACCAGCAAAGCCAGTTAATGTTGTTTTTAATGCACCTTTTTTAAACATTATTTTTCTTTTAATTTTTTATATAAATCTTTACCAAGCACCGAAATAAAACCACCAGCAAACGAAATTAAAATTGACTGAACAATATCTAAACCATTAATACTTGCAATGTTTGATATAATTGCACCCAATGTGCCAACAAAAATATTTTCGTTATTGTTATTCATTTTCTTTTAATGATTGTAATGTTTGATATGCTTGTAATACTGCTGCTATATCTTGCATTGCTTCAAAAGTACCTTTTGCTAATGCTTTGTCTAATGCCAACTTAATAATTTCTAATGCTTGTTGTTTATTCATTTTGTTTGTTTTAGAATACTATGTGTAAAGCTTCACCACCACCTCCAGTGTGTCTGTATATATCGCCAACTATTAAACCACCTGCCAATGCTGCTGCATTATTTGCGAATGCAGGTATATTTGCAAAATTGTAATATCCATCGGTACTAAAGTTGCTTATTCTATTACTTGAAAAATCGTAAGTAGTACTTAAATTAGTGCCTGCACCAGACCAGTCGCCAACTTTTACATAACTCAAAGTTGTATTTAAACCAAATCCATTACCATTTAAGTAAGTACGTACTTCGTTACTGTAAATTTGATAACCGCTAAAATTTCCTCTATCACCGAAAAAATAATCAGCTATTGAATAATCAAAATAAATACCTTTAGGTTGCCCAAGGTACAATGTAGTTAATAAACCAGATAAATTACTTAAAGATAATTGTATTTCGGTAGCGTTACCTATTTCAAAATTTGTATATTGTTGAAATAAAAGTTGATTAAAATTGCAATTTATATTTGTTGATTGTGTTAATGTTCCGCCCAAACCAATATTTGTTCCAATAACTTGCAAACCATTTGTTGCACCAGCAATACCGCCTCCCGAAATTATATCCCACGTGCTACCATTATAACGATATAATATTAAATTGTTAGTACCAACAAATAACGTACCTAATGCCGCTTGTACTGGTCTATTTGCTAACGTATTTGCTAACAAACCAGCACTTGCACCAAAATTATTCGCACTATTTTCTAATCCAAACATAACTAAAATTTATTTACATATATTTTCCTAACAACAACACAATTACTTGTACCAGCACCAGTAAATGTTAATAAAAATTGTTCTACACAAATTTCATCTTCATTGCCTTCAATAGTAAAACTTTGTCCGTTTGCTAAAATAATTGCTTGATTAATTACAACATTTGCTGTACCATAATTAATAAAGGTAATTGAATTACAATCACTATGCACAAATTGTGTGTTTTCATATTGTAATATTGATATATCGTAATATCTCATTGTATTTAATTAAAGGTCAAAGATAAATTAAAATATTGTTGGTATGCCGTTTAATCTTGGCTTAACCAAAAAATTAGGGTCTCTTTTAGGGTCTAAAGGGTTGCCGTCCTCTGTCTCCAATAATGTTAAATCTCTTGGCTTTGTACCATTCGTCATTGATTGATTATACTTCCACCAAAAATAATACAATGCCGCACCAATTACAATATAAGGTAATGCTTTTTTCATTTTTTTTATTTTAAATTATTTTAATTACATCTTCACGTATCCAGCCAGTCCACATAACATTGCCACCAACATTTTCGCCACTTGGACTTATTGTACCAACTGGGAATAACTCTTGCACTAAAAACCAGTTGCCGTCATTTTCTTTTTTTATCATAATTAATTTTAATTCAGTTTCTTTTGAAAATGTTTTTAAAATTTCACTTGTTGTACTTGGTAATTTTCTTAACCTTGCACCAACTTTAGATAAATAACGCTTTGCAATTACATTATTTTTATTTCTTAAAAAATAATACAATGCAATTCCGATTAATGCTATTATTCCAATTTTATTTTTCACTTGCACTTTTTACCGATTGAATAATACTTGGCAATAATGTTATTCCTAAATAACCAATTATAATAATTGGTGCATATTTTACAACATTATTCCATAAACTTGCTAATCCAGTACCACTGCCCAAATTTACATTCATACTATCCACAATTTGCTGAACGTACGTACTTACTCCACTAAAATTAATACCTTGCCTTTTCCACGTTGGTACTGCTGGAAAATTTAGTTTATTGACCTCTGCATAATCTACAAAATATGGATTTCTAAAATTTTGTACGTCTTGCATTGTAGCATAAAAACTTAAAAACAATTTTCCATTTTGAACAATCCAACTATTAAATATACCTACATATCCACCAGTTGCCGTTGTTCTAATATTTTGCAATCCAGTTTGACCTTGCACATTTGCATATATTTTTATTGGACTATTACTCCACGCATATTTATCAAATAAATCGCCTACTGGTGTTGCTGCCATATTATTTCCTTAACATTGATAATAAAAAGTTGAATTGTCCATTATTGCTAACTGCCATTTCACTTAATTTTAGCAAATCATCTCCCAAAAATTCATTGTGTTGTTTTAAGATATTAATTGCTAATAAAATTTTTTCGTCTTGTTCTTCTGGTATTCCAGCCAATGCCATTTGTTTCGTACTATCTTTTGGTGTTAATATTTTACCAATAAAATTTGTTACTATTCCAGCCATTGCCATTTGTATTTGTTCGTTTTGCAATAAATTTTCTACCATTCCCAAAATTCCTTTTGGTTTTTCTTCGCTTTGTTCTTCGCTATCTTCTTCATCACTTTCAATAGCAGCAATCCTACTTTCAATGCCATTTAATTTTTCTAAAATTGCATTGTTTGGTTGATTATATGCTTGTTGTATTGGCACATAATTTTGCAACTCACTTGGACGAAACGTAAAACTTGCAATAGTTTCTGTTTTGTCAGTTACATAACCACTTTTTTCTTTTTTTGGGTGCAACTTTAAAATCATTACTTCATTATATCCATTTTGTTCGGCAGCACTAATATTATCGTGCAACTTTTGTGTTGCAACTTCCATATCTTCCGAACTATTTTGAAATAATAAATTTTTACCTTGCCATACTGAATAATAGGGCAATTCTGCATTGGTTTCAAACCAATGCAAAACTGAATTAACCCCTATTCCTAATGCTTTATTTGCCATTATAATTAATAATTTACGCAATAATAAACACCAATACAATATACAACATCAGTCGTTGTTAATGCACTTGGTAAACTTACAAAAGATTTAGTCCAACTTACATTTTCTAATCCATTTAATAAAGGCAAGTTAGTTGTAAATGGTGCTGAACTTGTACCAGTTTGCATAGCATTTAATGTTACTACTGGTATATTATACAACACTTGTAAGTCGCCTTGATAAATTGTTAAAAAACTTCTTTGCATATCGGCAGTTGTAACCAAGTTACTACCAGTCAATGCACTTTTAGTTATAATATCTCTATTGTAAAAAACGATTGATTGAATTTGAACTGGAAATCCAGCACGACCAGTCAAGTTTGGTAAATCTTGAAAGTAAAATCTTGTCAAGGTACTACCTGACGGCACTGAAATTTCAACTGCCTCAAACCTACTTGCTTTAAACATTTTTGAATATTTTTAAATTTTAAAAAAATTGCTTTTGTTTCTTTACGGACAAAAGCATAAAACCGATATATATTAACGTACGCTTGTTGCGTTTTGAATTAATATGCCTCTAAACAATACAACTGCTGCTGGGTTAGACGCTGTTAACGTTCCAATTGCTGCTGGTAAAGTTAAGTTACAAACAATGTTTGCCGCACCATTCAAGATAATGCCTGGTTCACAAGGATAAAAACCACTTTCACTTCCGTCGTTTTGGTCTTGTGTAAATACTGCTGGACTTGTTGGGGCAGCCACGTTAAAATTGGTATTTTGTTGTGTTTGTCCTACCCATAGGTGACGTTGTACGTCCCACGCTGGCAATACTTGTTCGTTATTAATTGTAACGCTTAAAGAACCATTATACAAAGCATTATAAGAAGCACCGCTACCAAATACAACTGGGTTAGCGTATGTGTATAATTTACCAGTGCCACTTGTTGCACTTGCGTCAGTTAAAAACACACCAATTTCACTAATGTAAAAAAGGTCTTGTAAGTTTAATAAACGATTGTTTACACGTTGTGTTGCACTTGTTTGTGAACTTACAATAAGTGGAAAAGTATATTGTGCCGTTGTAGTTGTTAATGCTACTTCACTACGGATATAAGATTGTGTACATTTAGCGGATTGTAAACCAAAACCTTGACTTGCTGCCAATGCCCTTGCGTTTTCAAACACCATTCTTGCACCTATTTGATTTGCCATTTTTAATAAATTTTAATTGTTAATTGTTTTTTTTTAAAGGTCAAAGATAAATAATTAATACGCTGAATACATTGGATTATTTGCAATTTCACTTCTATAATCAGTATTGCTATCAATACCAGCAATAAAAGGAGTTTCATCTCCAGCGTTCATAATAGCACCAAATCTGCCTAATCCAGCAGCACCGCCAATTAATTTAGTAGCACCAGCAATTTTCATACCAGTAGCCAAACCTTTCATTAACGGACTTTTTTGCGGCAGTATAAAACCAGCAACAACTGGTACTGCATTTGCCACTAAATCTTGTGTTTTTTCAGCCATTTGAGTTGATGATAATGCAGTTTTAACCGCTTTGCTTACAGCACTGGCAGCAATGCCACCAGCCACTTGGTATGCTAAATCCATTAAACCGCTTTTAGATATAGCACCCATTTTACGTGAACGTCTACGTGGAGAACGTTTTACGCTTTTTCTTCTTCTTGCCATTTTTTTTTGTTTTTAAATTATGAAAAAATTTTTATAATCCTTTGTAAATTATTTTTTTTAATTCTTCTTTATGTTTTTTTAATTCTTTAGAATATTCTGTAAAATGTTTTATTTTATTTTTAAATGCTTCTATAAATATTGGATTTTTCGTATTTTTAATACTTTCTTTATAATTTTTTATAGCATTTGTAGCATATAATAATTTTTTATTTGTTAATTTATAATCTCTGTAAATATCATCTACATTACCAATACCCAATAATACACCTTTATCACTTCTATTTGCCCTTACTTCTTTATATTTTTTTCCAGTCCTTCTGCTTATTCTAATGCCCGGCGGCAATGCTTGGTGTCTTTTGTCATAAGATTTTGCACTTGCACCTTTTTGTTTCATAATTTGCAAAACTTTAGATTTTGCACTTTTTTTAACTGCTTTTTTCTTTGGTGCTGCTTTTTTCTTTACTGCACCAACTTTTTTTCCAGTATACATTCGTTTATATTCTTTTTCAATAAAATTAATTAATTGTTTTAATTCTTTTTTATCTTTTGTTGTATCTGCAAATTTTAAATCCTTTTCTAATTCGTTCAAATATCTTGAATAATTTTCTTTTGTAATTATTCCACTTGAAGCAAATTGATAAATTGCAGACCATTGACCACTATGCCATCTACTTGCTATTTCCTTTGCTTTATTTAGTGTAATTGCACCAACACTTTTCTTAACTGCACCAACTTTTTTGCCGTAAACGTGTGCAAACGCTTCTTTTAAAGATACGCCAGTTTTTTTACGATATTCTATCGCTTTTTTAAAATTTGCTTTTGCTGTTTTTTGTGCTTGTGTCATATATTATGCGTTTGAATTATCTTCTTTGCCAGTATTTGAATTATCTTGTATTGTTTCAGTTAAAACAATATCATCAATTTTTTTCTTTGCCATTATTAAAATATTTTTGGTTTTTCTTGAATTGTAATTGCACCCATTTTACGATTGTAACAATTTGAATAGTTACACATTCCACTAATTTTACTTCCACTTGCTTTTGCCCTTGCTTGTCTACGTGCGTGGCATTTTCTACCACAAAATATATTATCTAATATATTAAATCCAGCAGTTAATACGGCAGCAAATGGATTACCAGTTGCGGCTAAAATACCAGTACCAGTTTGAAACAAATCATACAAATCACTTGTTTTTTCTAATTGTCCGCCACTACCTTGATATACTTTACCAATTTGATTTTTATTATACATATTTATCTTTTTTTACCTTTTAAGAAAAACCATACACCAGCACCAATAATGCCTAATAATGCTATTGTACTTATTCCAGCTTGTCTTGTACCAGTAGTGTCAAACATTCCACCGCCACCAGTATCACTTGGCAATACTGATTTATCGCCACTCTTATATCGTTCCCACAAATTTGCAATTTGTTCAACACTTGCGTTTATATTTGCATTTTTAATTTTATCAAATGCTGCTTTGTCAAAACCTTCAATATCTGCCGCATTTGGATTAACCTTGCTTAAATCTAATAATAAAAAATCTAAAGGACGTCCACTTGCACCATTTGGATAGTTTTGTTTTAATAAAGTATTATATGCAACTGCCCAATTTATAGGGATATTTGGCTGGTCGTTTATATGTGCTGCATACTTACCAAACATTTCACTATATTGTACTGGGTCCCATTGGTCTTTTTGCCTTGCACGTTCCATATACCACGCTAATCTTTGCGTAGGGGATAAATTACGAAAAGCATTTAACCTACTTTTCCATTTACCAGTGCTATTGTCAAATAATGCCAAAACACTATTGTAAAAATTTTGTAATCCTACTGCATTTGCCAATGTTTGAATATCATCATCAATAGTACCAATACTATTTTCATTCCAAACCAATTCGCTTTTACCAATGTTTTGCCAATTTTGTACTCCAGCAATTTTTGGTACTCCAGAAATTTGAATTAATGCCATATTTTTATCTTTATATTTTGTTGGTGTTTTACTTCTATCATTAAAATAATCTAAAACGCAATCGCACCAGTACTCTTTATTATTTTCTTTAAATACTACAAAAACGTGTCCTATTTCTTTGCCGTCATAACCAGCAAACCTAAAACATATTTTGTTTTTCAATTTATACTTTCGCATATATGCGGATAGTATGCCCATAAAAAACAAACTATAACTTTTGCAGTCGCACCCTTTCGTTTTTCCAGTTGCTATAATACTTGCAGGACTACGTAAAGTTTGAAAATCGGTACTTTCAATAACATATTTGCAATTTTTTTTTAAAAAATCAAATACGTTTTTTGCCGTTTCTATTAAATCATCATCTTCAAAGTATGGCAATATTTTATCGTACTCACTATTATACTTTTCACTTGTTTCAATAATGCCAGTTATAATATCTTTTGTAGATTGTTCCTCAACAATTACAACTTTTTTATTTTTATAAGGTTCTAATTTCTGCAATAACAAACTGGGACTTATCATATCAAATTATATGTTGTTTCAACTGATTGTGTAATGCCTAATGCTTTAACTTTACCAACAAATTTAACACTACCTTTTTTATTTGTTACTATTGAAATTATACTCTGCAATGTTCTAATCCCTTTCAAATCTACAATAAACTCCGCAAAACTTGTTTTATATGGCAATATATTAATTACATTATTTGGACTTAATTTTAATGTACCAATAAAAATTTCATTTTCGTTTAAATCAACAAAATACAATTTTCCGTCTAATCCTTGTACAACTCCAGCTTCTTGCGTTTTATTGGTAATGCCAATTAATATAGTTATTGATTGACTTATAAAACTGAAATCAAATTTAACATTTTTAATGAAAAAATCTAATTTTTTAAATAACATTATTTTTCTCCAAACAAATGTACCAGCCAAAACAATGCCTAATGGTATAAAAAGTTTCTTGAACATACGGCAAATTAATAATAATTTTTGAATTTTAGTTTATTGTGAATAACTTGTTATTAAAAAAGTGTGTGTTTTTAACCTTTTTAGGTTAAATATAATTATTTTTACTCCGTTCCTCTGGAAACGGGTAAAAATAATTTTAAACCACTTTCTTAAACTGCTTAAACTGAATTACTGCCTAAATAAATTAAACCAATTTATTTATCTTTTGACCTTTGATTAATATTAAACCATATCAAATAATATATACCGATTGTGTAAACATACCTATTTGTTTTCACGTTGGTATAACTTGTATGTATAATGGCAGATTGTGTGTATTTCATAACACCCCAACACTAAAAAATAAATTTGGTGGAAACGTAGTTTGTCAAAGTGTTGATGAATTTTTGAAAAATAGAAAATTTATCAAAAAAGAAAATTGCAATGTTTCAACCAATGAAATTTTACAAAATTTTGACGAAGTAAAAAATAAAAAATGGGACGCTTACAATTTTAATTGTGAAACGTACGTTAACCAGTTATTGTATGAATACAATGGCACTACACAATTAGAGAGAGTGTGTAATATTGCTTTGTGTTGTTTAATTTTGCTATAAATAAACTCTTTTAATAAACTTTTGCTTACTGCTGGGATACTCATACATATTAAAGTAAATGCAGCCCTTATTCCGCACAAAATCACTGAATTTACTTTCGTTCATAATTTTGCGGTATTTTAAAGGGGTTTTGTTTTGTTCTACTGGAAAAAAACAAATAGCGTTAAATAGTTTTTTATAATTCATTTTTGTAAATTTTGTTAAGATTATTTTTTTTTAACCAATGGTATAATG
>Ga0082207_1001213_pt1 | contig 12518 bp, 7 predicted proteins | sample LakMenEpi10Aug09_FD_71540 | JGI IMG/M metagenome (GOLD analysis project Ga0082207, IMG submission 71540) | reverse complement strand
GCCCCCCGCCAGCCCCCGACCGGCCCCCTCGCCGCGGCCGAGACTGTGATGGAGCCGAAGGGCCGGATGGGAATGAGCAACATGTGGGCCTGGGATGAAGAGCAAAGCCCCCAGTCGTTCCCAGAGACGCCGTGGGCGTTGCCGCTCACGATGGACGACTTCCCCTACCCCCGCAACTTCCACGGGGAGTGGTTCTGGGAGAGCGGCTTCGACAAGGACCCGCTCGGCGATGCCGAGGGCATCCGCGACTGGAACCTGCGGGCGGTCTACGGAGCGTTCAATGCCATGAAAAATGGCGCCGGCGCCGCTGATCACAAAAACGCCGTCCTCACGTGGGTGGCGTACGTCGGCGGCCCGCGGGAGAGCCGGCGGATCCTGGGCGACGTGGTGCTCACGCAGGACGACATCGTGACGAAGCGTGAGTTCCCCGACGGCTGCGTGCCCTCCACGTGGTCGATCGACCTCCACTATCCGAAGAAAGAATACGCGGCGAAATTCCCTGACAACCCGTTCATCTCGATCGCCGTGCACGACCAGCGGGTGGATCGCACCTACGGCTACCCGGTTCCCTATCGCTGCTTCTACTCGAAGGACGTTGAAAACCTGTTCATGGCCGGCCGCTGCATCTCCGTCACCCACGAGGCGCTCGGCACCGTGCGCGTCATGAAGACCTGCGGCATGATGGGGGAGGTGGTCGGCAAGGCGGCAAGCGTGGCCGTGAAGCACGGCACGACGCCCCGCGGCGTCTACGAAAAGCACTGGTCAGAAATGCACGACCTGCTGCAATTGCCGGGCAAGGCCCGGCGGGCGACGCTCCAGTCGGCGATCGACATCCCGCCCGATGCCCTGCCGCTGGCGCCGGCCGAGGGGCCGCCGACGGGCGTCGACCCCCGGAAATTGGCCCGAGAGAAGCGCGCCGTCGTGCGCGACGACATCGAAGCCGTGCGGGAGGGTGCCTGGCAGTCAGGGTACGGCCTCAAGGGATTCGTCGGCTCGGGCTATCACTACGCGGCGAAAGATTCCGGAGCCACTGCCAAGTACGAACTCCGGGCTCCGGCCCCGGGCACCTACGACGTGCTCCTCTCGTGGCAGCCGCACGAGAACCGGGGCTCGGCCGTGCCGGTGCTCGTGGAGACGGCCGCCGGCCGCACGAGCGTGCGGTTCGACATGCAGAAGCCGGCGCCGCTCGACGGCTTCGCCTCGGCCGGGAAGGTGACGCTCGGCAAGGGCGATCAGTGCGTGGTCGTGATCGCGACCGATGGGGCCAAAGGCAACGCCCACGCCGATGCCGTGATGCTCGTGCCGGCGAAGTAGCGACAGATTGTGGGGCGAGCGTCCCGCTTGCCAATGTGGGGCGAGCGTCCCGCTTGCCAAATTTTGGGCAACCGAGACGGTTGCCCCACATCGTGGGGCCTGTCTTACACTGCCGTTCATGAAACCCTGGCTCTTCTTCGCCCACGCGGCTCGGCTCGCCGTCGTTGCCGCGATCGCGTGGCTCGTCCACGTCGAGCACGCGGCCTTCGTCGGCCGTCAGCAGGGTGCCGACTTGGCGGCGCTCCCGATCGACCGCATCCAGGCGCATCTTCCCGAGGCTGCGACGATCGGCGGCGACTCGAATGCAGTGGCGGGGGGCCGCGACGTGCTCGCCAACTCGGGCGAGCGCGTGGGCACGATCTTCAAAACCTCACCGGCCAGCGACGCCGCAATCGGTTTCTCCGGCCCGACCGATCTGCTCGTCGTCTGCGACGCCGACCTCCGCGTGGCGGGCGTGCAGATCCTCTCCAGCCGCGACACCCGCGACCACGTCGCGGCGATTGAGCGCGATCCACGCTACCTTGCCTCGTTCCGCGGTAAGTCGCTCGACGACCTCGCCGCCCTCGCTGCCGGCCGCATCGACGCCGTGGGAGGCTCCACGCTCACCTGCCACGCGATCGCCGAGGGGCTGGCGCTGCGGCTCGGGGGCTCGGCTGGCATGAGCCGGTTCGACACGGCGCCCACCCTCGCCGATGTGAAAAAAATCTTTCCCGAGGCGGTGTCGATCGAACCCGACGCGGGTGACGCAGCCGTGATTCGCGTGCTCGCGGCCGACCGGATCCCGCTCGGCTGGGCGCTCCGCACGAGCCCCGCCGCCGACCGCGCGATCGGCTATCAAGGGCCCACCGACGCCGTGATCGGCTTCAATGCCCAGGGAAAAGTTGCCGGCGTCGCGGTCCTCGCCACGTTCGACAATGAGCCCTACGTGGGCTACGTGCGCGACGACCGGGCATTTCACCGCGTCTACCGCGGGATGACGTTCGAGGAACTCGCCGGCCTCGACCCGGATAACACGGGCGTCGAGGGCGTGAGCGGCGCCACGATGACGAGCCAGGCCGTGGCGCGGGGGATCGTCCTCGCGGCACGGGCCCGACGCGAGGCGAGCACCGCGGGCGAGAAACGCTCCTGGCTCGACACGATCATGCGCGATCTCGACGGCCCGCGGCTCGGCGCCCTTGGCGTGATCGCGGCCGGAATCGTCACCGCCTTCACGCGGCTCCGCGGCACGTGGTTCGGACGGCTCGCCTTGCCGGTCATTGTGCTCGCATATCTTGGATTCGGTGCCGGCGCCCTGCTCTCACAAGCCCAACTCTGGGGCTGGGCCCAGGCTGGCGTGCCTCGCGGCGCCGTTGTGCTCGCCGCTCTCGCACTCGCGGCGGTCATTCTCCCGGCGACGACCCGCAAAAACGTCTACTGCTCCCACCTCTGTGCCCACGGCGCCGCGCAGCAGTTGCTCGTCAGGTTCGCGAAGCCGAAGCGAAGCGTGCCTGCGTGGTTGCGGCCATGGCTCATGGTGCTGCCCTGGGCCCTGCTTGCGCTCGCGATCCTCACGGCCACCTTGCACCTACCGCTCAACCTCGTCGATCTGGAGCCGTTCGACGCCTACCTGCCGACCGTCGCGGGCATCGCTGCCCTCGTCATCTTCGCCGTGAGCCTTATCGCAAGCGCCTTGTGGCCCATGGCCTACTGCCGCCATGCCTGCCCGACAGGCGCCCTGCTCGATCACCTGCGGCTCAACGGCCGGTCCGACCGCTTCACGTGGCGCGACGGCATCATGCTCGCCTGCCTCGCCGCCGCCGCCCTTGCGCACTGGTGGCCAAAATGAAAGGCGTCGTTGCGCTGCTCGGCCTCGTCGTCTCCCTGCCAGCCGTGGCGGGAGATTTCCCCACCTTTGCCGGCCCGGCGATGGGGACAACCTACCGCGTGATACTGGCCCACGACGTGCCGGGAATGTCGCTCGGCGAGGTGCACCGTGAGGTGGAACGCGTGCTCGCAAGGGTCGACCTGTCCTTGAGCACCTGGCGGCCCGACTCCGATGCGAGCCGCTTCAATGAGGCACAGCCCGGAGAGTGGATCGACGTCGCACCCGATCTCATCGCCGTGGTGGCGATCGCCCGCCGCGTGTACGACGAGACGCAGGGCGCCTTCGACATCACGTCTGGTGAACGACGTATTGGTCGCATGCGCGATCTCGAAGTGCGGTCCACACCGCCGGCCCTTCGAAAGAATGGTGCGGGACTCGTGCTCGATCTCGGCGGCATCGGCCCCGGCTACGCGGTCGATGAAATCGGCGTGCAACTGCGAGTGCTCGGATCGACCGATCATCTCGTCGAACTTGGCGGCGAGGTGCGGGCATGGGGCAGCCGGCCCGATGGCCGGCCGTGGCAGGTCGCCTTGAGGGACTCTGCCAGCGTGGTGGATCTAGCCGACGGCGAAGCCCTGGCCACGAGCACGGCCCGGCCCGGCCGGTCGCCCGTCGATCCCCGGACGGGCCGCGCCGTGGAGGACCACGCCTCGAGCGTGACGGGGCGGGCTGGCACGTGCGCCGAAGCCGATGCCCACGCTGTCGCGAAACTCGTCCTCGATGCGACCCATCCGGCGGCGTGGCGCACTAACGAAGAATAACGACGTGTTTCCGCAGGCTTCCCCTGCACAGGCTCGGCTACGATACGAAAGACGTTCGCATCGACCCGTCGGGCCTTCGAGGTGAACACCATGCGTGGTGGCCGATTCGGTGATCCTGCTGGAGGACGACTGGGTCGGCGGCAGTTCTTGCGTGCCGGAGCCACGGTGGTCGCCCTGCCGGCGCTCGAGGCCTTGAGTGCGCCGGCGGCAGCCCCGGTGAAGGGCGCGCGAAACTTTGTCGCTGTCGGCACCTACCTCGGGTGGCACCAAAACGCCTTCTTCCCCAAGCAGGCGGGCCGCGACTACGAACTGTCCCCCACGCTCGCCCCACTCGCCGATCTCCGCGACCAGTTCACCGTGTTCTCAGGGCTCGACCACCGGGCTCCCAACGGCCACAACGCCTGGAACAATTTTCTCTGCGGCATGAACCCTGGCAGCTGGTCGCTCGACCAGAGGATCGCCGACGCGATCGGGCAGCAAACCCGCTACCCATCGATCGAACTCACGGCCGGCTCCGGCGAAGGACCGCAGGCGATGAGCTTCACGAAACAGGGCGTCGGACTGCCGCAGATCGACCGGCCAAGCGTGCTCTACAAGCGCTTGTTCGCGTCGGAGGCCGACCGTGCCCGCACCGAATACCTGCTCGCAAGCGGCGAAAGCTCGCTCGACATGGTGCTCGACGATGCCAACCGGCTCCAACGGTCGCTCGGCCAACGTGACCGGGCGAAGCTCGACGAATACTTCGAGTCGATTCGCGCCGTGGAGAAGCGGATGGAGCGGCAACTCGCCGCCCTCGACGAGCCCACCGCCACCACAACCTACAAACTGCCCGACTACGACCCCATCACACCCAACCTGCAGATCGAGGCGGAGGGGATTCTCTATGACTTGTCGGCGCTCGCTATCGAAAGCGGGCAGACCCGGGTGATCACGATGTTCCTGCACGGTCTCGGGCAGGTCTTCTCGCTCGACGGCCGGCAGCTCGTGGCCGGCTACCACGGCTTGTCGCACCACGGCAATGATCCCGTCATGATCCGCGACCTCGTCGCGATCGAGACCGCACACATGCACTGTCTCGCCGGATTCCTCAAGCAGCTCCAAGCGAAGCAGATGCCTGACGGAAAATCTTTGCTCGATGACACGGTCATCCTCGTTGGCACCGGCATGGGTGATGCGAGCCGCCACAGCAACGCCAATTTGCCCACGCTCGTCGCCGGCGGCGGCCTCAAGCATGGCAGCCACGTGGCGGTCGATCCGAAGCAGGCAGGCGCGCCGCTCTTGGGCGACCTCTATGTCACGCTCATGCAACGCCTGGGCATCGAGACCGACCGCTTCTCGAACGCCTCGAAGAACATGAACGAGGTCCTTCTCTGATGCGGCAGCTCCTGCCCGTCATCGTGGTTCTGGCCGGCACGATTGCCGCTGCTCGGGCGGACGAGCCGGCCGCGTTGCCGCAGCCCGTTCGGGCGATCCTCGCGGGCAGGTGCCTCGACTGTCACACGGGCGACGCAGCCGAAGCCGGCGTCCGCCTCGACCGCGGCACGATCGACTGGGGGGATGCCACCCAGGTTGACCTCTGGAGCCGAGTCGTCGAGGTGATCGAAGACCGCCGAATGCCGCCGCCCGACGCGGAGCCGGCCACGCAGGCGGAGCGGGAAGCGATCGTCGCATTCCTCGATCCGCCCATCCTCGCCCACACACCCTTCGGTGGCACGCCGCCGCGCCGGCTCAACCGCGACGAATACGCCGCCACGATCCGAAGGCTCTGCCACCTTTCGGCGTTCAAGCTGCCGCTCGGATTCCCGCCCGACACCGAGCGGCACGGCTTCGACAACCTCGCCGAGGGGCTCGTCCTCTCGCCGGCCCATCTCGAAGCCTACGCCGCGGTCGCCCGCGACGTGGCCGACGAACTCTTCCCGCCGCCGCGGCCGGCGGCCAAGCCCGCCCGTTGGGAAGCCGGGCCGCACGATCTTGCGCTCAGCTTCTCGGCCGCCACCATTCACGGGGATGCCCTGCGGCTCGCGTCCCGCAGCGTCGACATTATGCGCAGCTGCACCTGGCCGAGCCGGATCGAGATGAAGGATTCGGGCACCTACACGATCACCGTCAAAGCCTCGCAGTTTCTTTCCTCCGAGGGGCACCGCTTCGAGGGACCGATGAAGCTCGAGGTTTACGCCCGTCCGGTGTCGGCCACCGATCGCTCGAAGGTGACTGCGTTTCGACTCCTGCACACGATCGACGTCACCGCGGAGTCACCCGCGACCACATCGTTCGAGGCCGACCTCTACGAGGGCGACACAGTGCTCTTCCGCTGGGCGAACGCAGAAATGACGCACGAGTTCGAAGACCTTGCCGACCAGATGGAGGACTGGTTTCGCGACGATCCGCGGTTTCTCGCCGCCTGGCAAAAGGCGGTGTTTCCCTCAGGGAATCCCGGCCGGCCCGAGACGGCCCGCCTGCGCGGCCGCAATGGCTGGGACATCGTCTCCAAGCATTGGGCCGACCCGGCGCTCGACCTTGGCGAGGCCACGATGGACACGAAGACGACGATGAAGTTGCTCGAGGTCTGGCGATCCATGGCCAGCACGACCGCTCTCGCCGACGGGCTCTGCCACTTCTATCACGAGCGCGGGCCGGCCCTCGAGATTCACCGCGTCGCCATCGAGGGGCCGTCGAAGTTGATCGAGAGCCCGCAAGACAAGGCCCGGACGGCCGCGCGATGGTCGCTCGTTGGCAACCGCAAGGACGGGCAGACCGATCTCGACGTCGCCCGTGGCATAGTGACCTCGTTCCTCCCGAAGGCGTTTCGGCGGCCTGTGAGCGACGCCACGGTGGAGAGCTTCCTCGCCATCGCGACACGGCATTGGGACGAGGGCCATTCGTTCGACGAAGGGATGCACCTCCTGCTCCGGAGCATCCTCGTCTCGCCTCGGTTCCTCTACCGGTGTATCGAGCCGGCCGACGCAGCCGGCAACCTCGACCAGTTCGACCTCGCGACGCGGCTGTCGTACTTCCTCACGCAGGCTCCGCCCGACGCCACGCTCGTCGACCTGGCCACGCGCAACCGCCTCGGCGAATCGTGGGTGCTCCGGCGCGAGGCGACGCGGCTGATGCCGAAGAAGCCGACCGACCCGATGATCCGCAGTTTCGTCGGCCAATGGCTCGACACGAAGTCGCTTCCCGGGATCATGCCCGACCCGAAGTTCAATTTCGACGACGAGGCTGTGAGCCTCGCCAGGCAGGAAACCGAGCGGTTCTTTACTGAGATTCTCGCCTCGAATCTGCCGATGACCACGTTCATCGACCCCGACTTCACGTTCTCCACGATCGCTTTCTGCCAGCGAAACTACGGCTTCACGCCGACGGTCGCGAAGGGGCGGGAAAAGAAACTGTCTCCAGAGGAATTGAAGCGGTTTCAACGGCTCACGATCGACCGCGGTGGCCGCTACGGCGGGCTCCTTGGCCAGGCGGCGATTCTCATGGCGACGGCCAACGGCGTCGACACGCAGCCGGTGATCCGCGGCGCCTGGGTGCTCGAGAACATCCTCGGCATGCCCTCACCGCCGCCGCCGAAGAACGTGCCGGCACTCACGCCCGACACCCAGGGAGCCAAGACCCCGCGCGACCTGCTCGCCGCCCACACGCAGGAGTCGAGTTGCGCCATCTGCCACGCGCGGATCGACCCGGTCGGATTCGCGCTCGAAAACTACGATCCCGTGGGCCGCTGGCGGGCGAAGTGGCCCGGCAGCGACGCCCCGATCGACGCCTCCGGCACCCTGCCCGACGGCACCGTCGTGAAGAACCCCGTCGAGTTCAAGGCCTGGGTCGTCGCGAACATCGACCTCTTCTCCACATGCCTCGCGGAGAAGCTGCTCACCTACGCGACCGGCCGGGTGCCCAACTACGCCGAGCGGCGCGAGATCGAGCAGCTCGTGCGTGCCAACCGTGAGGCAGGCAAGGGCTTTCAAGACCTCGTTCTCGACCTCATCGACAGCCGCACCTTCCGCGCGCGGTAGCGGGCCTCACGGCACCATGCGTGAGGCGAAGGGAGGGGTCGGTAAACGCTGACCGAGCCCCGGCCTTGCTCGGGCCGTAACGTGCCGCTATGATGTACGCATGCCCACCATCGTACGCGACTTGATAAAAATTCTCGCGGACGACGGGTGGGTCCAAGTTCGCCAGCGCGGCAGCCACCGGCAGTTTCGTCATCCTGCCAAAACTGGTACGGTCACCGTGGCGGGAAAAGAATCTTCCGATGTGCCTCCGGGAACTCTGAACAGCGTGTTGAAGCAAGCGGGGCTGAAACAGACATCCCCGCCCGCGGAACATCCCGAGGAACGCGAATGATGAGATATCTCGTCGTGATCGAGGAGACAGACAAGGGCTTCGGGGCATATGTTCCCGACCTGCCGGGATGCATCGCCGCCGCCGAAACCCGCGAGGAGGTCACCAACCTCATTCACGAAGCTATTGCGTTCCATCTCGATGGCTTACGGCAAGATGGCTTTCCGATTCCAGAGGCTCATTCGTATCCGGAACTGGTGGAAATTTCCGGCGGGTGACGGAAATTACCCTGGTGGGCTGTTTGGCACCATCCACGCGAGCGGGCCTGACTGGAGCCAGACGAGCAGGCCCATCAGCGCCGCGAGCGCGAGGGAGTGCGGGAAGACGCGGCGCAGGATCGCTCCCTCCTGCCGATGCGTGCCCGTGGCCGTGGCCGACACGACGATGCTCTGGGCGTCGATCATCTTCCCCATCACGCCACCGGTGCTGTTGGCCGTGCAGATGAGGAGCGGATCGAGGCCAAGCTGCTCCGCCGTCACCCGCTGCAGGCTGCCGAACATCGCGTTGCTCGACGTGTCGGAGCCCGTGAGGGCGACCCCGAGCCAGCCGAGGATTGCTGCACAGAAGGGATAGAACGCGCCCGACCAGGTGAGTGCAAGGCCGAGCGTGACGTCGGTGCCCGAATAGCGGGTGACGAAAGCCAGCGCGAGCATCGCGGCGATCGTGGCGAGCGAGGCGGCAAGCGCCGCGAGATTCGCCCACCAGATCCGCCAGGCCCGCCGCCAGGGAATGCCGAGCCATGGCACGGCGAGGAGCGCGGCGGCCAGGATGCCCGTGCCGGCGGCCGAAAGCCAGTTGAGCCGATAGACCGCCCGCTCGATCTCCCGCGGCTCGCGCGTGGCCGGCGGCACCTTGGCGACGCGGCCGTCGAGCCGCGGCACCGGAAACTCGGGCGCCAGAACGCCAGCCGCGAGCGGTCCGGCCCGCCCTTCGAGCACGGCCTTCAAGGCCGGCAGGCCCCAGAGAAACATCACGACCGAGAGCACGGCCCACGGAGCCCAGGCCCAGGCCACGCGAGCAGCCGGATCGCGTGTGCTCACATCGGCCCGCACACTCATGCTCCAGCCGTCACCATGCCGCCAGGTCTGCCGTGGCTGCCAGATGCACAGGAACATTGCGAGCGCAACGAGGCTCACCACACCTCCCACCACGTCGACGAGCGTGGCCCCCACGAAATTGGCCATCGCGAACTGCACGCCTGCGAACGACGCCCCGCAGACGAGCACCGCCGGCCAGACGCCCATGAGCCCCCGCCAGCCCGCCATCGCCACGACCATCCACGCCGGCACGAGCAGTGAGAAAAACGGTAGTTGCCGGCCGGCCATCGCCGAGATCGCCTGCTCGTCGAGGCCGGTGACCTTCGCGAGCGTCACGATCGGCGTGCCCAGGCCGCCGAACGCCACGGGCGCCGTGTTTGCCAGAAGCGCAAGACAGGCCGCCTCGAGCGCGGGAAAGCCCGCGCCCACGAGGAGCGCTGCCGAGATCGCCACCGGCGCACCGAATCCTGCCACGCCCTCCAGAAACGCTCCGAACGAAAACGCCACGAGCAAAGCCTGGAGCCGGTGGTCGGCCGTGAGCCCCATCACCGACCGCTTCATCACGTCGAGCGCTCCCGCCTCGACGGAGAGCCGGTAGAGAAACATCGCAGTCACGATGATCCAGCCGATCGGAAACAGTCCGAACGCCGCACCGTAGACGGCTGCCGCCCCCGCCGCATCGGCCGGCATCCCCACGACTCCGACGGCGATTCCCAGCGCCGTAGCCAGGCCCGCGAGCGCCGCCCGCGGTGCCGACCAGCCCGCCACCGCGAGCAGGCCCAGGAGCACGACGAGTGGCAGCGCCGCCACGAGCGTCGATAGCAGGGGCGAGCCGAGCGGGTCGTAGACGTGCGACCAGACCATGCGGCGTCATGCCCTGAGCGTGTAGTCAGACGACAAGCATCGTCACCAGGGCGGCCAGCCCCACGGCCACGAGCGCGTAGCCCATGTAGCGGGCGATAGCTGGACGCTCGGTGTAGCGGTAGTCGACATCGCCGATCGCTCGCAGCACGTGGCGATGCTCCCAGATCCCGGCGAGCGTCGCCGCGATCCCGAGCACGATGAGCGTGGCCCCTGCCACACGGGTCTTGAACAGCGAGAACCCGACCACGTCACCGTCGAAGCCTAGGGCCGCCTGGCCCAGCCGCTCGATGCCGAAGCCGAGCGAGATCATGGCCAGGCTCGTGCGAATCCAGGCGAGGAGCGTGCGGTCCGCCGCCTCGCGGTTCCGCTCCCGGGCAAGCTCGTTCGTGAGTGACGTGTCTCGGTCAGCCATGACGAAATCGTAGCGAGATACGCAACGGCCTGTCGAATGTGGAGCGACCGTCCCGGTCGCCTCGGCAAGCGAGACGCTTGCCCCACAAATCCCTCGGCAAGCGGGACGCTTGCCCTACAAGTCCCCAGGCAAGCGAGACGCTTGCTCCACATTACTCGACGTCCACGGCGATGCTTGCCGAGTGGGCCGAGAACTCCGGGGCGTAGCGGCTCTGAATCGATGCAAAGCCGCTCGACCCGCTGCCGCGGTGCGTGGCCCGCAGCGAATACTCGAACACATGCGTGCCCCGCGGCAGCCGCTCGAAGAAAAACTGCATCGAGGCGTCGCGTACCGCCGCATACCAGCCCACGCCGTCGCCCCAGCGCCAGCCTGAGAGCACGTCCACCGGCTCCGTGAGGCTCGGCCGGTGATCCGCCAGCTCCAAAAACTCATAGTCACGGTCGCTCGTGACGACGAGCCGCACCACGAGTTCATCGCCCACATCGAGCGGCTTTCCGGCGGCCACGGGCTCGAGCGTCGGCCCTGCCTTCGTAAACCGCTTCACGAACAGCTTCTTCTCGATCGCCAGTTCCTCGCGGCCCGCTGCCGGCACGTGCGCGATGTCGTCGAGATACTGCCAGTGGATCCCACCCCAGGCGATCCCCTTGTCGGCCTTCTTGATGACGACGTCGGCCAGCCGCGGCGTGATCTCCCGCCGTGTAAACCGCTCCTCGAAGAAGCCCGTGCCCGCCTCGATCGCGCTCGGCTTCACCGCCTCGCCGCCCACGGTCACGGTCACAGCCTCCTGCGAGGCGAGCAGGTCGTCGCCCCGGCCGAGGAGCGCCGCCACCGCGTCGGCTGTGGCGCGGTTGCCCGGCCAGCGGCTCGTGCGCTTTTGCGACACCAGCCATGCCTTCAGCCCCTCGACGGCCGCCGCGTCGCCAGCCACCTCGTCGAACGCCTCGATCATGATCGACTGCGTCTCGATCGGGGCGCTCGCCCAGCTCCACCACACGGGATGCGGATCCCGCCACCACATGCCCTGCCAGTTGCCCACGTTGAAGTCCAGCTTGCCGTCGAGCCCCGTGCTGCGCTGCTTGAGGCTGTCGATGATCGAGAGCGCAGTCTGCTTGTCGCCGGCTCGCTTGAGCGCAATCGCCAAGTGCCCCTGTGAACGGCGGTGGTCGATCTTCATCCAGCGTTTCTTGCCGACGTCGAGCCCCCAGGCGTGGGCCTCGGCCGCCGGGCCGGCGAGCGGCACGTCTTCGTTGAAGAAACTGCGGGCGTAGAGCGCGAAGGCGCCGATCGGCGTGAGCACGGGTTCCTCCACCTTCTCCGCCCACCGCTTCTCCTCGACGAGCCGGTTGTCGAGCCAGCCGATCGTGCCCACCGCCGGCTGCACGTCGATCTCGACGCCGCTCGCCCGCAGCCGGCCGAAGCCGGCGATGATCCCGAGCGTCACCGAGTCGCACGTGCCCCCTCCCGGGAACCACGGCCAGCCGCCGTCGGCGTTGCGGAGCGTGTCGAGCCGTGTGAACGCCGCCTGGACCTCGTTCGCCGCGCGATTCGCGTCGAACAAGAGCGCGATCCTGGCACGTGCTTGCTGCTCATCCACCGCCTCCCGCACCCACGGCGTCTCGGCAAGGAGCGTCTTCATGAGATCCGTGTTCTTCTCCAGTGGGCTTTCCAGGGCCTTCGTGCCCTTCCACTGCTCGAATACCTTTGCGATCCGTGAGTCACGGGTGGCGAGGTGCCGCGCGAGACTGTTGGCGTAGAGCCGCGTGAAGAGCGTCTCGGTGCTCTCGTCGCTCTCCTCCATGATCGCCGGCAGGGCAAGCACGGCATACCAGGCCGGATTCGACGCCGCCTGGATGACAAGCGACTGGCTCTCGATCGTGTCGGCCGGCTTCGCGAGCCGCTCGCCCCCGCTCCGCTTCCCCCCC
>Ga0082207_1001210_pt1 | contig 12549 bp, 7 predicted proteins | sample LakMenEpi10Aug09_FD_71540 | JGI IMG/M metagenome (GOLD analysis project Ga0082207, IMG submission 71540) | reverse complement strand
GTGGGTCAAGAAGCGAGGAATGGAGTGATGGGCCGTGTACTGACGCTCCCTCCCTTACGGTTCGGGTTACTGGCAAGATCGCAAGTGGCCTGTGGCCACGGGCTAGTAACCGAGGAATCAACGAAAAAAGGTCCTGGGGAATCGTGTCCACAGGACCTTTTTCATCGAGCGAACTAAAGGATCGCCGGACTACTTGACGCGCTTGAATTTCAAGCCTGCGGTATCGTCGGTAGCTCCCGGTGGATTCAAAATCCATTCGTCGGCATTGATGCTCTTGACCGTACCACCCAAGGAACCCTTGTCGGTTGTTTCCATGAGCACTGCCGATCCATTGGTGCCAAAGTCACCGGCAAGCTCAACCGAAGGCTTGCCTGACTCGGTGGCTTTCCAAACGAATTTCGACTCTTCGTCGATCGACAAATCAATCGTCGTCGTGCCTGCAGCGGCTTGCCACTTGCCAACCAAATCGACTTCAGGTGCTGGCTTGGCGAGTTCTTCTGCTTGGGGCTGACCTTCGGTCTTCGGAGCGGCCGCCTTGGCTTCGATCGGCTTGGGATCGAGAGCTTCAAGCATTCGCTTAGCCGTCACATCCTTGGGCTGATTCTCGACGACGACCTTCAAAGCGCGAATCGCTGATTCCTTCTGGCCGATGACCAGATAGTGGTAAGCGAGCACGAAAGCAGAAGCCGGGTTCTTTGGATTGGCTTTGCAATACTCTTCGAGTTTGCGAAGCTGAGCCGTGTAATCGTCGCTGTTGCCATAGAGACTGCTAACGGTCGTCCAGTCCATTCCCGGTGCAGCCGCAAGCAATGAGTTCAGAGCCACCGCTGCGCTGGTGTAATCACCGAGTGCAAACAGGGACAATGCTCGGACTTCGTGAACCACCGGATCTCCAGAGTTTTTCGAGAGCGCTGTGTTGAACGAATTCAATGCAGCTTGGTAGTTCCCCTCTTTAAACGATGAGAGCCCCTTGTCGAAATCCCCAAAGGAGGCTTCGATGTTGGCATTTGAAGTTGGATTGGCGTTGGTCGTCGGTGAGGAGGTCGAGCTGGCTGTGGAACCTTGCGACTCGGCAGTGATGTAGTTGTTGACAACCACAGGCTGAGAGTAGTCATAAGGAACGGAGCTTGCGACCGTCGTCGTGCCAACGGCTGGAGCTACGTAGTAAGGGTTGCTGTAAGCCGCATAGCCGGTGTTGAAGTAGCTGTTTGTAATCGAGCCGAGTCCCCAGCCAATGCCGCCCCAGACGATTGGTGAATACCAAGAACTACCCCAGTAACCCGACCAGCAACCGTTGTACCAACCGTGGTAATGGGGGTGCACACAATTGTCGTGCCAACCGTTGTTCCAGTTGTAGTTCGGGCGATAGCCCCAATTGTTGCCCCAGTTGTTGTTGCCCCAATTGTTGTTGTAACCGGGCCGATCCCAGGCTGGTCGGTTGTAGTTGTTGTTATACCAATTGTTATTGAAGTTGTTGTTGTTGATATTGACGTTGGTGTTGCCGTTGTTCCAGTTGGGGCGATTGTTGTTATTGCCCCAATTTCCCCAATTGCCTCCACCCCAATTGTTATTGCCAGAGCCCCAATTGTTACCCCAGTTGTTGTTGCCGTTGCCCCAATTGTTGTTGCCGTTCCAATCAGGCCGATTCCAAGTACCCGAGCCGCCGCCGCCAGGACGGTTGCTGTTATCCACTACACCAGGCAAGGTCTGCACGCCACCGGGACGGTTACCCCCAAGACTTGGTCGAGCCGGCTTGGTCTCTGGACGTGTCGTCAAACCAGGACCACCCAAATCAGGTCGATTCCCTCCGCCGATATTTGGCCGATTGCCGCCACCTAAATCGGGTCGATTGCCACCGCCTATGTTTGGTCGGTTGCCTCCTCCGAGGTTTGGCCGGTTGCCATCGAAGCCCGGTGCTGGCTTGGTCGTCGGTGTTCCACCCGGTCCTGCGATGCCGGGCAATGGTGCAGGCCGATTTGTACCGATGCCACCTTGGTTTGGTGGTCGTGAGATGCCACCTAGCGATGGGCCACCAGTGCCCGGAAGCGGAGCGGGACGCGTGGTTGGCATATTGCCAGAACCGATACCACCGGAGCCAATGTTACCTGAGCCGATACCACCGGGGGCTGGCCGAGTCAGCGATCCCGATGAGCCTGGAAGTTTAATGTTCGGGCGTGTCGAAGGGGATTGTCCCCCGAGGTTGCCCGGTGCGGGACGAGTTAGATTCGATGGTGGGGTGATGTTCGAGATACCCCCGGGAGCAGGCCGAGTCGTTGGCATGCTGCCACCCAAGCTTGGGCGATTGGTGTTCATGCTATTGCCGGTGCTTGGGCGTTGGATATTCCCGGGCATAGGCCGTGACATATTTCCTGGCATGCTACCGATATTGCCGCTGGGTCGACTGATGTTGCTCGGAAGGCTTGATGGGCCGGCCGGTCGGGCCTGTGGCATCGAGTTGCCCAACGAAGGTCTGTTCATAGGCATTTGCGGAGCGGGCCTAGACATCGGCATCGAGGGCCGAGACATTCCTCCCATGTTGGGCATGCTCGGGCGAGCACCGCCACCGCTGAAGCCAGCACCGCCACGGCCACCTCCTCCGCCACCGCCTCGCATGCCGCCACCGCGACCTTGAGCCGCAGCATCGTCGATGGGGCCTACAAAACCGATCCAACCAATTGCAAATGCGGCGGGATACAACCAACGCATCACCCACTGAGTACGCTTCATTATTCTCTTTGACCTTATTGAATTCGATTCGGACTACGCAACGTTCCGCTTAAGTTCCCACGATTATTCGGGCTTCATCCCTTACCGACTACGCGCCCCTGATAAATTTTCAAAATAAAAGATTCCCTTCACCGACTACTCGTGCTCCTGCTCCTACTCGTACTCGTACTCGATGGAATCCTCCTCAACGGTCTCTCTTCGTTGGATCAATTTCGTCAACATCGAAACGTTCCGTTTGAGAGTGGTTTATACGAGTACGAGTTAAAACTACTTTGCAGCCGGTGGTTTGCGAACCACGGTGTAGGAGTAGTCGGGAGCTTCGACCCCTTCGCTCATGCGATGGATGCCTTCGACGGTGAAACGATCTTTGCTGTCAGATACCAATTTGACCGTAGCGGTTCCACGCAAGCCGTCGGGGCCCACGGCGCTGTTTTGCATGACAAGTCCGTTGGGGGTGGCATTCCAGACACCTTCGCCAAACCCACCATCGGAATCGAAGGTCCAGGAGCGGAATTTGCCTTGGCTGGCATCCCAAGCGATCCGTTGGAAGCTCTTCATGAGGACTTGGTCGCCACTGGTGATATGGATATCGCCTACGATGAAGTTGCCGTTGTCATCCCATCGGTAATTGAGCGACACCTTGGTATCGCCCGATTCGTTGATCCACTCGCCGATGATCCAAGCCAGCCCTTCGAGAGCTTCGTGAGGCGTTGGAGGCAGTGGTTCGCTGACGTCGCGAAGCGAGGCGAGTTTGAGTCCCGCATCGGTCTTCTTCCAGATGGTTGCGAAACGAAGTACCGAGAGTCCTTTACCGTCCTTGTCCGTAATTACCCTTGTTCCATCGACAAGCACGAGTCCTGCTACCGATCGCACCGATTCGACTTGGGCTTCGGTCTTGGCTCCGGGATAAGCTTCTTGGAAGGCTTTCACGAGGGCTTTGATTTCGGTGTGGCCTAGGTACACAGTGCCTGAGTCATCGATCAATTCGCCGTCTGGTAAAAATACAGTGGCGACTGCATCGGAGTTTCCAGCATTAAAGGCATCGGTCAGTTGCTTAGTAGCCTTGACTGCATCGGTCTCCAGGGCCAGTTGTTCAGGCGAGACCTGCTTGGCAACTGCGGTTGCTTCTACGGGCTTAGCCACGGCGTCTTGAGCGACCACTACGGTGCTCGAAGCCAACCCCAGGACGAGTGCAGCGGCGAACGAGTTTTTCCAAAAACGATAAGACATACGAACAGGCCTCTTCTATAAAAAGACAGGGGAGATTGGATGTTTGATTTACTACACAGATCTAGCAAAACTTGCAACAATACGGAGCGATCTGCTAGTCGTCAAGCAGTTTAGACGGATCGAACCAACAATGAAACCTCCTAAGCGGGCGTTTATGAAAACATCATCGAATCCCCTCTTGAGGGCCTGGTTGTGCTTTTTTCTCGCGGCAATGAGTATTTCGACTCAATCGCAGGCTCAAGAAACCAAGCAACTTGGCGAATCGAATAAGGATCGAGCGGGCACTGGCCATTTCCCAGAGCAAGCCCGAGATTTCCAAGCCGATAGGATCCATGCGGGTTGGGATTTTCGTCGCGATGATCAGCAGGCTTGGGAACCGGTAAAGGTTCCTGCAACTTTCGAGAATCAGCAAGGGGTTGGGTTCGATGGGGTGGGTTGGTACCGCAAAAGGTTTCCTCGCTTTCGGCTCAAGGACCCCAGTTTGGGATCGATGAGGTTGGTATTGCGATTTGAAGGTGTGGCGACCAGAGCAACCCTTTGGTGCGATGGGCAACAGGTGGCCGAACATCTTGGCGGGTGGACTCCTTTTGAATGCGATATTACGGACTTCGTCTTGCGTGATTCGCTAGGTCAACAAGCAAACGAGGAAGACTTCAAGCAGGAGACGCAAACGTGCGAAGTGGTTTTGAAAGTCGATGAGTTGGTCGGCCACAACTCGCAGGGTTTCTTGCCCGTCTTTGCTCCTCATTTTGGAGGACTTTGGAGACCGATCGAGGCGTTTTTAGTCCATCCGGTTCGGATCGATACCAAGGAGCTTTTCGTTTGGGGGGAACCTTCGAGCCAATCCCTGCGCTACGAGATTCCTCTTATGGGCAACGACCTTCGAGCGATTGAGGCTTTTCTAGACCCGAACCTGAGCTACAAAGTTTGCTTGCGCTATCGGCAATCTATTTCTGGCGAACAATCGCTAAACGATAATGCATGGAGTGAAAGTTGGATCGAACTGAGCCGGGCTCAAATCGAACAGTTGCGGCTCGAGGGTAAGCTGGTCTTGTCCGGTTCCGTCGAGGTCAAGCAACCGGCACTTTGGAGTCCTGGGCGGCCGTCGCTATACGATGTCCAAGTTGGATTTCAGTGTTTAGAGAGTCAGGGGGGCAAGACAGCCCAAGAGACCGAACGTCCATGGATTGATCTTGTGCACACCCAAGCGGGATTTCGGGAGGTGCGTGCGGTAGGTGGTCAGTTGCTGCTTAATGGCCAGCCTTTGCGAGTTCGAGGGATCCTCAATTGGGGGTATGCTCCTCCGAGCGTTGCCCCGAGTTTGGATCCTGAGCATTGGCGCAAGGAACTGCAGTTGGTCAAGGACTACGGATTTAATCTGATGAAGTTCTGTTTGTGGGTGCCGCCGAAGGGTTATTTGGAAATGGCAGATCGCATGGGAGTGTTGGTTTGGATCGAGTATCCAACTTGGCATTCGCGCTGGACGCTGGATGCCCTGCCGACACTCGAGCGCGAGTTTGACGAGTTCTTTTGCTATGACCGCAATCATCCCTCCGTGATCCTTCGGAGTCTTACGTGCGAGACCGGTCCAAGTGCTGATATCGATGTGATACGCAAACTTTATGATCGTTGCCATGAGCGGATTCCTGGATCGATCGTCGAGGACGATAGCAGTTGGATCCAATGGAATCGTGTTCATGACTTCTACGACGATCACCCTTATGGCAACAACCACACTTGGGTCCCCACGCTCAAGAGGCTCAAGAGCTACATCCAGGAGCATGGGGTCAAGCCGCTGGTGCTAGGCGAGGCGATTGCCGCAGATACTTGGTTGCCACCAGGTTCGCTTGACGCGATTGCTCCGAGTGCGGATCAAGCAAAGCTCCAAGGGGTCAAGCGGTCGGTTGTGGGCCAAGAATGGATCGATCCGTTTTGGTTCCCTTTGTCTTACCGAGCTAGCCGCAGTTGGGCCAGCGATCGGCAGGAGGATATGGGAGCACAAGCCGTCTCTAGGCTTCATGAGGATTCACTTAGGTACGCATGGTTGATGCGCAAGTATCAGATCGAGACCTTTGTCAGGGAGTTGCCCGATGCCGGATATGTCGTATCGGTGATTCGCGATTTTCCGTTTGCTTCGATGGGTTTGATGGACTTCCAAGGCCGTCCGAAGTGGGACCGAGTCGATTGGGATTGGCACGGGCCAAGGTTGCTGATGTTGCGAACCGATCAGGATCGTCGAAGTTTTTGGGCCGACGAACCGTTTTCGGCTCAAGTCCTTGTGGATCAACTTGCAGAGGGGCTTCGGAAAAAAGCTTTGGTGCGTTGGACTTGGAGTTGCGGGTCGGTTTCGGTAACCAAGGAAATGGCTCTGCCAAAGAGGGAGCATGGCGGGACATTGGAGAACGATGATCGATCATCAAACGAACCTTATGAGGTACTCAAGCTCGATGATCGGGTGCCAACTGTCTCTTCAAGCACAGAGGCTGGCGTGACGCGTTGGACACTCGGTGTCGAACTCATTGAGCGGCTTGACGAAGACCAGGAGCGAACGATTGCACAAAACCAATGGGATCTCTGGCAGGTCGATAAACCAAAAAGAAGCCTCGGTTCATCGAAGCTTGAAAATAGTTCGAACCAACTTTATCTGCACGAGTCGTGTTCGGAGCAACTGGTCAAGCAGATCAAGAGTCTGGCGAATGTTTTGGGAAGGGATGTCTCTGAGGTACGGAAAATTCAGTTGTCCGATCCTAAAGGGATTTGTGTCGCCCAGAGAATGGATGAATCGGTTCTTAGCTATCTGGAGCAAGGCGGATCGGTGTTGATGATTCCCGATGGTCAAGCAGGGAGTTTGCCGATCGCTGAGCATTGGTTTCTAAGGGGTGGGCCTATTGTCAGTTCTTATGAGCCTTGGAATCGCTTTCATCGGATGCTTGTCGATCTGCAGCATTTCGATCTTGCGGGTCCGGTGGTTCCAGATATTCAATGGCTCGATCAACTCACTCCGATTGCGATGTTGTGGGACAATCACGACATCGCGACGGTCAAGACCCATGGGTTGCTTTTTGCAACCCAGGTTGGATCAGGAGTAATGGTTGTTGATTGTTTAAACCATTCAGATGGATCATCTGCAGCAGGGGCTAAACTAATGGATGAAGTGTTGATTTGGCTTGAGAGTCCTCAAGCCGATCGAGTCCAAGCGATGGGAATAGAGACAATCCAAGGCATTCGCGGCAAGTTGCGAGAAAGGACTTTCGATTTGACCAATCATGTTTGGTCGTTTCAGCCGGATCCAAAGAATCAGGGGTTGGATTTGGGTTGGCAAGAGAAAACGCTCAGTGCGGATTCCTCGGAGGGTTGGAAGGAGATTTCGGTCGGTAGGCATTGGGAAGCTTTGGGCTACGAAGGCCTCGACGGATGGGCTTGGTATCGCGCGGAGGTGATTGTGCCTGAGGACTGGCCCAGGGGAGCGAGTTACTTGCAAGTCGATGGAGCCGACGACTACATCGAGGTCTTTGCAGATGGAAAGCTCCTCGGAACAGCAGGGGATCGCGAGCAAAAGAAAACTGCGTTTGAGCAGAGGGTAAGTTTTAGGATTTCTGACGACATTGACGCTGGGGGAAGGATTTCGATTGCCATAAGGGTGGAGGATTGGCAGGGAGCCGGGGGGCTCTTTCGACCGATTCGCCTTTCGACTACGGAACTTAGGGCGACAAAACCCATCCTAAAGTAGGCCAAAATAAGCGGGATGTTCGGGGATGATCGAGCGTTTTTGCCGGCTGACGAAGTTTGGGTGGGTGTTAGGGTCGAAATGCCAATAAAGCAATATAATCCCCCCTTACGGCTGTCTGTCGGGTCAGAAAACCTCAAGTATCTCTGGAAATTTCCCGAAATTTTACCGGTTAACCAAGCTAAGTCTTGTCCGGGAATAGTCGGCGAGTTAAAACTTATAGGTTAACAGCCTCGTTTTTCGTGGCGGAGTTTTTTGTTCTCCATTTTTCAAGGAGTTTTTTTTATGAAGCGTAGGAATGTCCATGGCTTCACGCTCGTAGAACTCTTGGTGGTCATCGCGATCATCGGGATTCTGGTGGGCTTGTTGCTACCGGCAGTGCAAGCTGCTCGGGAAGCTGCACGGCGGATGTCGTGCGGTAACAACATTCGCCAAGTTGGTTTGGCGTTTTTGAACTATGAATCGGCTTTCAAGCGATTCCCTCCTGGGTACGGTGGTCCGGCACCTGGAGGAACTGGTATGGATCCAGATCCAAACGTCGGTCGTATGGGGGTCAATCGATGGTCCGGTACGCTGATGGCTCTTCCTTACATGGAACAGCAACAGCTTTACAACCAGATTTTTACCCAGCCTTACCGAAATCCAATCAGCGGCGTGACGTTTAATGCTTGGCTCTGGCCTTGGGATATGGGTCCGAACTCTGCGTTCCTTCCTTGGCGAACCCAAGTTGCAAGCCTTCGCTGCCCATCTGACCCAGGTCGGATGAACCCAGATGCGAACTGGTTTGACGACGGTTCGGCTCGTACCAACTACATGATGTGCTACGGTGACACCACCGAGAACAACCACATCAATTGGCACCCAGCCGCCAACCGCGGTATGTTCCAAGGTCGTTACCAAAAGCGTATTTCCGAAGCATCTGACGGTATGGCTTTCACCGCTCTGTTGGGCGAAGCCGGAACCACTCCTAGCCAGAACATGGCCTGGGGTGGCGGTAAGTTCCGAGTCCAAGGTGGTATGGCCGTTAATATCGGCGGTATGAACTCTGGTACCGGCGTTTTGGCTTGCCGAAATACCGCTCAAGGCGACCGTTACGTCAGCACTAGCCTTGGTGGTCACTGGCGCGGTGTTCGTTGGGGCGATGGTCACCCATCCTTCAGCGGTTTCACCACGATTCTTCCACCGAACCGGGCTTCTTGCAACGCAGGTGGGGGCGACTGGGACTGGGGTATCTTCTCCGCAAGTAGCTACCACGGATCCGGAGCTCACGTAGCCTTCGGTGACAACAACGTTCGCTTCATCCCCAACTCGGTGGATGCTGGCGACGCTGGTCGTGATCCACCTCTGGGTCTTGACGGTGCCCGATCCAACGCTCCTAGCCCTTACGGTGCTTGGGGTGCGATGGGTACTCGCGACGCGAGCGACCTGTGGGATGCTGCTAGCATCGAGTAATTGCTCGACGCAGTCTATCTGCTAAAATACAAAACCGGGCTTGGTTCAACTAGGCCCGGTTTTTTTATTTGGTTCTCCATAGATGTTGAGTCCAGTGGTTTATGCCACTTTCCCCAAACTTCCCGTTGTTCCGTCTTTACTCCAATCCCCGCAATTCTCTATCATCTAGAGGAAGGCGATTCAAAGGACGGGTCGCAAACGTGTTAGTTTAGACCGGACCAAGTGGTCCAAGGTAACGGTCATGAGCGGATTATGGACGATCTTGTTGCTCGCGTTTTCTCAGCCCGATGAGCTTCTCCCTGCACCTAAAAACGAGGCGTTGCCCAAGCCCTTGATGGTATCGAGCAACATGGAGCCCCAGCAACTGCCGGTAGTTGCTCCTGAGTGCAAGATAGGATGGGGGACTGATCCGCAAGACCGCTCGATGTATCTGGTTATTCAAATGGCTCCCGAGTCGATTGCCCAGTTCGCTGCGGGTGGCAAATCCATGGAGCTCGAGAGCATCATTCCAACAGCACTCCGAGGTCGTGTGCAGAAGGTGATCGTGCGGGTGGGCAGTGGGCCTGTAGAGCAAAGTCCTCCGGAGTCCGAATTGGATCGACTGCCAGCCCTCAATGCAAACAATGCCGTATCGGGCTCGCCCCTGATCTCGAACTTGGATATGCGGTCTCCGGTTAGCATCGATTCACCTCGTGGTACTGAGCGATCATCGGCAGAGATCGTTGCTACATCGGGTAGTACCCAGTTGCCGGTCGTTCCAGGACTGAGTCTTCCTGCTGCTCCAAGTCCGACGTTGCCGAGCACTTCGGTCCCAGCAATGAGTCGCGATGTGTTGCCTACGACGAGTCCACCGATGACGAATTTGCCAACGACGACTTATTCGACACCGATTGTTTCGAATCCGGTTCCTTCGACTGCAGTCTCTCCACCTGCTTCAACATCTTCATGGGGCGGTGCCACAGCACCTAGCAGTTACGCAAATGACGGTTTTGCTCCGATGCCAAGATCGGTGCCAACGACCTTGAATCCGTTTGGCAAAAGCGGGCTTGCCAATACCAGCACGACAAGCCAAGGCAACGTGACATACAGCAGTTCAAATCCAACGCCCGCTTATGGAAACTACAATGCTGTTCCGCATATGGCCAGCAACCCGAATGCACCGCAGGGTGGATATGTCTTGCCTAGCGACAATTACTCGGGCTATGCGCAGAACCAAAATGGTTATGTTCAGAATGGGTATGTTCAAAACGGCTATGCGACTCAAATGCCTAGCAATCCTGTGTTGCCGATCCCGCAAGTTGCCACGCGACCGTTGCCCTCGACGGCCAACCCTCCTTCGCTGACTTTGCCCACTTCTCCACATCGTGATGTCGATTTGGCAACCGCTGCACCTCGAGGCTCACTTGTTCCGTTCTTCTTGGTTCTTTCGTTTATCTTGAACGTTTACTTTGGTCTGTGGCTCAATCATTTGAGTACCAAATATCGGCATTTGCTCGGCAGTGTTCGCGGGCTTACGCCATCGACATTAGAAGGTTGATGCGGATTTTGAAACACAGAGTCACAGAGAGCACAGAGGATGTAGAGGAGTGAGAACGGCTAAGCGTTCACAACGAGATTGAGTTTCCGATCTGCAACGGCGATCGTTGCGGTTGTGCCGCTGTCGAAGGCAACGAAATCCTTTTCAACGCCATCGCTGAAAATCACACCCCCGCTTGGCATTTGCGAGGTTACCAGTAGCGGTTGGTCATCTTGGATCGTTCCCGTGATCAAAGTCGCCTGCGACGATCTGCTGACGAAAGGTTCTCGCACGTAGTAGACTAGGGTCTCTTGGCGGTAGTCGAACCGATAGTTGTCCCGAGTTTGTTGGCAAGGCTCGACGTTTTCTGCAGCTTCGACGATTGCGGCTGAACCCGTTAAGATCGAGCGAGACCAGCCCGTTGATCCAGCACCGGTCGAGACGATGATCCCGCTTGATGACTGGTTCTCCGATTGATCGCCATGAGAGATTCGGTACCTTGCAGAGGCATGAGTGCAGTAGCCGATGAAAAGATCGTTCAGAGCGTAAATCGTTTGGCCGTTGTTCAATGAGGCCTTGGCCATCGTCAAGCGATCCACTTCGTAGTGCCCTGATACCACTTTACTAAGTATCTTTTGCGAGAGCCCTACATGAAAGGGCAAGAGGATTCCATCGATGCGTTGCGGGTCGGGGTTGAAGGCCACCAGCGGCTGATGATCAAGATACTTTGCTGTGTTGACCACCAATCCGTCTTGGCCAAGAACCACGACGAGATCTTTTGGCCCGAATAGGAAATTCGCTAGGAACGATCGATCGATCCATTGGCAACGCAGATCGGGTAGCGAGCGATTCAGGAGATCGAGAGATTGCTTGAAGGCTTGGTGTGCGCTTGCATACTCCTCGAACGAATCCCCAAGTCTTTCGATATAGAATCGGGCTTGGGCTTCGGAGTTGTATCGCTCGATCAATTCCTCGAGCGCCGTCTTTCGGGTCACTACAACGATCTTATCAAACGCCAACTCAGGCATGGTAAATGATTTCGGATTCTCAGTTGTTTTTAGAGGTGAAAGCCTGGTTTGTTCGTACTCAGCTTCGCGGTACTCGTACTCGTACTCGTACTCGAAGGGCATGAGTCAATTCGAGTCGATGGTCCAAGTCAACTACATTCCTACACGTTCCTTCGAGTACGAGTACCGTTTCGTACTGAGTACGAGTACGAGTACGAGTACGAGTACTAGTAACATTTGATTGAGTACGAGTGGACATGATTTCTAGCGATCGTTGTACGACGAATCTTGCTTAGGGGGTGGATTCAGGAGTCCGGCGAGGATCTCCGACGTGATATTCAGCTGGCCTACTTTATCGGCGTTTAGGCCCAGGACTCGCATCGATTCGGCTAGGAGTAGTTTAGGATCGATACCGCCTAGTGCCGCGAGCTCTTGTGAAAGTGCTTTGGCTTTGGATGCCGATTCGATCTCGACGGCTTTCCCTCGGTTTTCTGCTTCACGCAGCATGTTTTCACCTTGAAGAGCGATCAATTCGGTTCGTCCTTTTTCCAGGGCAGAATCGCTTTCGAGTTCTTTTTCACGGATCTTACGTTCGTCGTCGACGGCAGCAGCGCGTCTGGCCATGATCGCTTCGTCGGCGCGCCTTAGCAACTGCTCGCGGAATTCAGCCTCTAATGCTTTGGACATCTCTGGGGTTGGTTTAACCGCGAGGATAAACACACCCAGGACTTCGACTCCAAAGGATTCGACAGTGGGGTCTTTTTCCATCCGCTGTGCGACTGCAGCCGAGATCGCTTGAGCATCCCGAATGCACTGCTCAAGTGTCCGTTTTTCGATCTCTTCATGCGTGGCGATCTGTAGGGTGTTGACGATTCTTTGGCCTAAAACCC
>Ga0082207_1001209_pt1 | contig 12556 bp, 11 predicted proteins | sample LakMenEpi10Aug09_FD_71540 | JGI IMG/M metagenome (GOLD analysis project Ga0082207, IMG submission 71540) | reverse complement strand
TTAGCCCCTCTCTTTCGTATCGCAGCCACTTCGAGCCTCCGGTGGTCAGGAGGTGGTCGAAGACCACGTCGCTCAGCGCGCGTCGCTTGCAACTCTTTGATTCAGAACGCGAAAGCCCTGATGCCCGCGGAACGCGGATTGGCCTCCGAAGCCAAGGGTCGTGGGTTCGATCCCCGCCAGCCGCGCCACTTAAGGCCGCCCCAACAGAACCAGCTTGCCCAGGTGGCGGTCACCCTCCATCGCCTTGCGTGCAGCAGGCAGTTCGTCGAAGGGGTAGGCGGCGTCCACGACCGGCTGAATCTGGCCTGAGTGGAACCAGGGCAGCCACTCTGCCTTGAAGCGCGGCAGAGCCTGCGCCCGCTGCGCGGGAGCGCGCAGCTTGTTCGATACGCCGAACAGCGACAGCCGCTTGGCATGCAGCGCTTCGAGGTCGATGTTGGCCTGTAGCACGCCATCCACATAGCCCACCATCGCCAGCCGCCCCTCGAAGCCCAGGCAGCGCATGCACTCGGCGAACACGGTGCCGCCCACGGTGTCGATGGCCAGTTGTACGCCTTCGCCTTGGGTGGCCTCCATCACGGCGGCGTGGAAGTCGGCTTGCCGCGTGTGCAGGCCAAGGTCAAGGCCCAAGTCCTTCAGGCGCTGCAGCTTGTCGGCACTGCCCGAGGTACCGATCACCGTGGCGCCCATGGACTTGGCCGCCTGCAGCGCGCTCACCCCCACGCCTGACGACACGCCGGCGATCAAGAGTGTGTCGCCGGGCTGCAGGCGGCCCTGCACCACCAACATGTCAAAGCTCACCAGAAACGTGATGGGGATGGCCGCGGCCTCGACCCACGACTGCCCCGGCGACAGGGGCAAGGCCTCGACTGCGTTCATCACCGCGTAGTCGGCAAACGCGCCGCTGCAGCGACCCATCACACGGTCGCCCACCGCCCAGCCCAGCACTCCAGGCCCCACGGCCACCACTTCGCCGGCCGCCTCGGCGCCTGCCAGTTTGGGCGCGGCGGCGCCGGTCTGCATACCCTGGGTCGGAAGGAATTCCCCCCGGTTGAGGCCAGCCGCCCGAACACGCACCCGAATCTGGCCCGGCCCGGGCTCGGGAATCGGCGCATCGACCTGTCGGCTCAGGTGAATAGCACCCTCAAGGTCCTGCAATCGGTAGGCGTGCATGGTGGAAGTTGACATGGTGGATGGGGTTGCAGGCGAAGGGTGGGGCGCGATGGTCGTGGGGCTCGAAACATCTGTCAACGCAGCCAACGCAAGGCCCCGTGCCCGGCCCACCGCCCCGTGGCGCAACACGCGGTCAAGAGATAGCCGCCCGTTGGGGCTTCCCAGTCCAGCATCTCGCCGGCGCAGAACACGCCCGGCATCGCGCGCAGCATCAGCTGGGCGTCCATCGCCGTGAAGGGCACGCCCCCTGCGGTGCTGATGGCTTCATCCATCGGCCGGGGCGCGCTCAGTTCCAGGGGAAGTGCCTTCAGTGCGGCGCCAAGCCGCTCGGTATCGGCCAGGCCATCGGCCCCCAGCACCTCGTGCAGCAGGGCCAGCTTCAATCCGGCAATGCCCAACCGACTCTTCAGGTGGGTGGCCAGGCTGCGCGGGCCACGCGGGCGTCGCAGTTCGTCCAACACGCGCGGCGTGGTGTGATCGGGCAAGAGGTCCAGCACCAGGGTGGCGCGCCCTTCCCGCTCGATCGCGTCACGCAAGTCGGCGGCCAGGGCATAGATGAGGCTACCCTCCACACCGGTATCGGTCAGGACGAACTCACCCTGTTGGCGCCGGCCCGCGAAGGTGGCGGCCACCGGCTTGACCGGCTGGCCGGCGTAGCGGCTTCGGAGGTAGTCGCTCCAGGGCTTGGCCAGGTCAAAGCCGCAATTGGCCGGCCGCAGCCGTGCCACCGGCACGCCGCGCGCCTGCAGCGTGCCCGCCCAAGCGCCGTCGGAGCCCAGGCGCGCCCAACTTGCGCCACCCAGGGCCAGCACGGTCGCATCGGGCTTCACGGTCTCGTCGCCGAAATCCAGCGCACCGGCTTGGGTCCAACCGCGCCAGCGCCGGCGCATGTGGGTGCGCAAACCCTGGCTGCGCAATCGATGCAGCCAGGTGCGCAACAAGGGGGCGGCCTTCATTTCCGTGGGAAACACCCGGCCGCTGCTGCCCACAAAGGTGTCCACGCCCAGGGCGGCGGCCCAAGCCCTCAGGGCCGGGCCACCAAAGGCCTCCAACATGGGCTGCAAAGGATCGGCGCCGGCCGCATAGCGCTGCAGGAACGGCGCTGGTGGCTCGGCATGCGTGAGGTTCAAGCCCCCGATACCGGCCAAGAGGAACTTGCGCCCTACCGACGGCATGCCGTCATACAGGTCCACCTGCACGCCCCCTTCAAGCAGCACCTCGGCGGCCATCAGCCCGGCGGGTCCGCCGCCGATGACCACCGCGTGGCGTGCCGTCGGGGCATGCGATTCCATAGAGGCTGACATGACCGATGTTGTAACCGAATTGGCCCGGCCCGCCGCACTCCCTCTGCCCCAACCCCTTTGTTCACGGTCGACCACGGAACTCTGATACCTTCGCATTCAGATTCCCGGCACCCGCCCCCTTTCCCACTTCAGCAGCATTCGCATGAACACCGTTCCCCCCTTTCATCTGGCTTTTCCGGTGCACGACCTGGGCGAGGCGCGGCGCTTCTACGGCGGCTTGTTGGGCTGCAGCGAAGGGCGCAGTTCGCCGGAATGGATCGACTTCAACTTCTACGGCCACCAGATCGTGGCGCACCTGTCGCCGCAGTCTTGTGGCGGCGCCGAGGTCAATGCGGTGGACGGGCACGGCGTGCCGGTGCGGCACTTCGGCGCGGTGCTGCCCATGGCCGACTGGCAGGCGCTGGCCGAACGCCTGCGCGCAGCCGGTACGCAGTTCGTGATCGAGCCCTACATCCGGTTCAAGGGTGAAGTGGGCGAGCAGGCCACGATGTTCTTCCACGACCCCTCGGGCAATGCCATCGAGTTCAAGGCCTTTGCGGACATCGGGCAGCTCTTCGCCAAGTGAAGCCATGTCCGCGCCTGTCCTTCCCCCCATGAACATCCAGCTGCGCTACGACCTCGATGCGCAGGCCCTGCGCCAATCGGGTGCCGATTTGCGCAACTCACTGTTCGACCTGCTGCATGCCTTGGAGGCCAGCGGCTCGATCAAGGCGGCCGCTGCCACGCTGGGTCAGTCCTACCGGCATGTGTGGGGCAGCATCCGCCATTGGGAAGAGGCGCTGGGCCAGGAACTCATCCTGTGGCACAAGGGTCGGCGTGCCACGCTGACCGATTACTCGCGCCGACTGATCTGGGCCGAACGGCAGGCTCGCGTGCGCATGACCCCACACCTGGAGGCGCTGCGCGCCGAACTCGGGCAGGTGCTGCGTGAGGCCGCCGACAGCCGCCTTCAGTTCCTGAACGTGGCAGCCAGCCACGACCTGGGCGTGGGCCGCCTGCAGGAACTGGCCACCGACCGCGGCCAACTGCACATGAAGCTGCGCTTTACGGGCAGCGAACAGGCACTGCGCGATCTCAACGAAGGTGTGTGCGAACTGGCGGGTTTCCATGTGCCCCGTCTCAGCCATGCCTCCGCAGTCTTCAAGTCGGCACTCGGGCCGCACCTGCGCCCGGGCGAACACAAGCTGATCAGTTCGCACCGTCGCGTTCAGGGCTGGATGACGCGGCGTGAGCCGGCGCAGGCCGACGGCTGGACGCGACTGCGCACCCCCGGCACGCGCCTGGTGAACCGGCAGCCTGGCTCGGGCACGCGGTTGCTGCTGGACCACCTGCTGCAGGAGCAGGGTGTCGCCCCAGAAGGGTTGGACGGCTATCACAGCCGCGTGGAGCACACGCATGTGGCCGTGGCCGCCATGATCGCGGGTGGCACGGCCGACATCGGCCTGGGCATGCAGGCCGTGGCCCAGGATTTCGGCCTGCAGTTCGAGCCGCTGGTCGAGGAAGACTACTACCTCGTGTGTCTCAAGGAGCGGCTGGACAGCGAACCGGTGCTGCGCCTGCGTCAGCTGCTGGCACGGCCTGACTGGGCGGCTGAGCTGGAGGGCCTGCCCGGCTGCGCAGCCGAACGGCCGGGCGAGGTGCTGTCCCTGGTGCAGGCCCTGCCGTGGTGGGCGTTCAAGCGGCAGCGGGCCGCCGTGGCATGACGAAGAACAGCGCCACCGCCAAGCCGACGAACAGACCCGACAGCACCGCCGACACAGTGTGGGCATCCAACATCACCCGCGCCCACATGGTGGCCGCGGTGATGGGCAGCAGCAAGCAAGCCCAGCGCCAGCCGTAGCGGCGGCACACGAACCAGGCCGCCGCGGATGCCAGCGAACTGTGGCCGGAAGGGGCGTTGTGCCGGCTGTCCTCGTCAAGGGGGCGTTGTCCCAGGCGCGTGCCCGCGACCACCCAATCGTTGAAAAGGCGCTTGGGAATGTGTGTGGCCGCCGTGCCCACCACCGTCACTGCGGCGAGTTGCGCCAGGCCCGCCAAGTCCCGCTGCAGCAGGGGCAGGGCGATGGCCACCACCGTGTTGACATGGCGCAGTCCGTCTTCGACCAGCATCACCGTCACATGGTCGTGGCCGCCACGGGGGGTGTGGTAGCCGAGCTCGTGGTCGCTGGGGTAAAGGGCGCAGGCCAGGGCCAGGGCCGCACACAGCCAGGCGGCCCAGCACCAGGCACGGGGTAGGCGGCGGTGCAGGCTCAGGGATTCGGTCAGAGCGGCGCGAAAGCGCAGCCAGCGGCCTTTGAAAGTGCCACCGGGGTTGTTGAGGTCAGAGGGGTCAACGGGCATCATGTCGGAACAGATCCCTTTCCGCTCGGTAGGCCCCACTGCGCAAGCCCAAGGCGCCCATCACCGAGTGGAAGACATGGTCATGGCCGAAGGTCCCCTCGCGCCGCGTGGGCCATGCGCCGACTGGCGCGGCCGATCCAGCAGATGCCCGCCAGATCAGCAAGGGGATGTCCATTTGGACATCCGGCGCCAGGGCCGCCGGCGTGCCGTGCAGGTACAGGCCGCCCTCGCCCAATGACTCGCCATGGTCGGACACGTACAGCAGGGTGCGGTCCCAAGCCTTGAGGCGGCCCAGCCGCATCGTGATCTCGGCCAGCAAGGCATCGGTGTGCACGATGGAATTGTCGTAGGCGTTGACCAGCGTGCCGGGCGGGCAACTGCCCAGGTTCACCGACCGGCACACCGGGGTGAACGCCTCCAGCGCCGGCGGGTACTTTTCGAAATAGGCCGGGCCATGGCTGCCGGCCTGGTGCAGCACGATCAGCACCAGCGGGGCGTTGGAAGCTTCGATGCGCTCTTCCAGCCCCAGCAGCAAGGCCCCATCGAAGGCACCATCGCGCGGCAGGCTGCACAGGGCACGGTCCAGGCCGGAAAGGGTGTTGGCCGGTTCATCACAGCGTTTGAGCAGCTCACCCTTTTGCAGCCGGCTGCCCACGGTCATCCGCGGTTCGCCAAAGTTGTTGCTGCGCCATTCCACGTCGACGCCGTGACGGAACAAATAGCTTGGCAGCGTTTCCTCGGGCGGGTGCTCATCCACCTTGGAGCCATGCGCCGAGAGCATGCAGGCCAGCGCCGCCGTGGTGTAGCTGGCACAAGCACGCGCGCGCAGCACCTCCACCGGCAAGCGGCTGAGTTGCGGGTTGGTGGGCCGCGCGTAGCCGTAGAGCGAGAAGTTCGCCGCGCGGGCGGATTCACCGATCACCAGCACGACCACGCGCTTGGCTGTGGCGACACCTGAACCCATGCCCGATGCCACGGCCGCGTTGACATCCAGGTCGGGCAAGGGCGCCAGGGGCCGGTTCGCCGCGCGTTCACGCTGCACGAATCGAACCCCATTGACCACATAGGACCAGGGCGGCGTCATCGAGCCGATGCGGCTCATGTGCCGGTCCAGCCACAGCCATGATGTGGCATTCGCATACAGCCAAGTGGCGGCCAACACAAAGCCCAGCACCCAGTGCGCCACGCGCACCCAGTGCCGGTGGGGCGCCCACTCGATGCGCCACACCCACCACGCCGGCAACACCGCCAGCACACCTACCCAGACCAGCAGGGTCGGGTGGAAGAGCGCCGATGCCTCATCGAAACGGGTGTTGAACACATTGCCCATCATGTCCACGCTCAGCACCACTTGGTAGGTGTGCACGAAGTAGCTGGCCAGGCCGTTTCCCAGCAGCAGCAACACCGCCATCAGCTTGACCACGCGCCGAGACACCAGCAGGGGCAGGCCCAGCAGCAGGATCATCAGCAGCGTGAGCAAGACACCCAGTGTGGCCAGCGTTCGCCAGCCTTCGACGCTGGCCAGGTTCAGCTGCGCCGCGGCATAGGCGAAGGTGGGCCACTGGAATACCAGCGCCGTGTAGGCGGTGTACAGCAGCAGAAACTGCCAGGGGTGCAGCTGCGGCTGCGTCAGCAGCCGGGCCAGGCGATGGCGTGGCGGCGGCGCACCCAAGCGATCGTCATGATCGTGGGCGGGGCTCATGCACGCGCGGTGATCCTGGGCATCGGCAAAGTTTACGGTCAGGCGCCCTCGGTTTGGCGGGTCCTCAGTTCGGCCGGCTGTCAGCCAAGCGGGGCCTCGGCTGTGCGGGCCGGCAGCACCTGGCCGTGGCAACTGCCAAAGCCCACGCGTGCCGCACCCGGCCGTTCGCACCAGGCCCGCAGCGTCACGGCGTCACCGTCTTCGAGAAAGGTGCGCTGCTCACCGCTGGGCAATGACAGCGGCTGCTTGCCCCCGTTCGTCAGTTCGATCAGGGCACCGGCTTCCTCGGGTTCTGGCCCCGACAGCGTGCCCGTACCCAAGAGATCGCCGGGCTGCAGATTGCAGCCGCCCACGGTGTGGTGCGTGACCATCTGGGCCAGGGTCCAGTAGGCATGCCGGTAGTTGGACCTCGTGATGCGCGCCGCAGGCCGCCCCGCTTGGCGCATGGCCTCGGTCTGCAGCAGCACCTCCAGCTGGATGTCCAAGGCGCCATGGGCGCGGTGCCGCGCACTGTCCAGGTAGGGCAGGGGCTGCGGATCGTCGGCCGGTCTCGTGAAGGGCAGGCGATAGGGCGCCAGCGCCTCCATCGTGACCACCCAGGGTGACAGGCTGGTGGCGAAGTTCTTCGACAGGAAAGGCCCCAAGGGTTGGTACTCCCACCCCTGGATATCACGGGCGCTCCAGTCGTTGAGGAGGCACATGCCAAAGACATGGTCCTCGGCCTCGTCGATGCCGATCGTGCTGCCGATCGCATTGCCCGGACCGATGAACACACCCAGCTCCAACTCGTGGTCCAAGCGCTGGCAGGGCGCCAACTTGGGCTGCGCCGCACCCGGCGGCATCACTTGCCCGGTGGGGCGCATGAAGTTCGTGCCGGAGACGATCAGGCTGGAGGCACGCCCGTGGTAGCCGATGGGCACCCATTTGTAGTTCGGCAACAAAGGGTTGTCGGGTCTGAACAGACGCCCGATGTGGGTGGCATGGTGCACCGAGGTGTAGAAATCGGTGTAGTCGCCCACCCGAGCGGGCAAGCGGTACTCCACCTGCGACTGCGGTATCAGACCCTGCGATTGCAGGGCTTGCTGCTGCGGAGCGCCCTGCTGCAGCAAGCGCGAGACGGCGCGGCGCAGGGCACTCCAATGCCGTGGGCCCAAGGCCATGAAGTCGTTGAGTGTGTCCTTCGAGGCGGCCTGCAGGGCGACATGGGCCTCATGCTCACCGGCCTCGTGTTCATGAGCCGGTATCAACCCCAGGCGCGCCACCACGGCCAGGTCGAGCACCTGCTCGCCGATGGCCACGCCACCGCGCCATGCCTCCTGGGTGTCGGCCCGTCGGAACACGGCATACGGCAGGTTCTGAATCGGGAAATCGCAGCCAGGCTCCTGGGCCGATTCCACCCAGCTGCGCAGGGCAGGGTCGTGGGTCTTGTTGAGGGTGTACATCTTGGTGGGTGGCTCCGGGTCAGCCGGCTCGGTTCAGGTCGATTCAGGTCGATTCAGGGGCAGGGTCGGGGTCGGGGCCCCGTTCCGGCGCCGATCGCTGGAAAGCCAGCGCAGGGGCTTCTCGCAGCACCGCCAGGTCGCCGATGTGGTTGCTCAGCAGCAGGATCAGGCGCGCATTGAGCGCGAGGCTCTCGTCATCGCTCAAGCCCCGGTGCGCCTCGATCAGCGCCTGGTAGAAGTCGTCACCCGCACGGTAGTCACGCAAGTCGCTCCGCCCGGTTTCATGGAAGTGGGGAGACAGTCTCAAGCTCGTCATCTCTGGGCCCCGTTCGATAAGCGGTTCAATGTCCGGTCGCGCGGCGGTAAGCCAGCTCGATCGCGACGGCGTCGATCTGCCGCCAGCGGGCGCACACGTGCTGGTCTGGGCGCAGCAGCAGGGCCGTGCCGGGGCTGGCATCGCAGCGGCGGGCGGCCAAGCCCTTGGCATCGTGCAGCAAGAGGGCCTTGTGCTGCTGCGCCCAGTGCGCCGCCACCTCCGCGCTCATGGGCGTGGCGCTCAGCAACACCGCCTGTATCGGCAGCTTCAGGCCCGACAAGACCTGCAGGGCAGACAGGGCAGGCGAGGTGGTGGCTTCATCCAAGAAGACCAGCAACTGAAAGCGGCCGCCCAGGTGCTGCAGCAGCCAGCCGGCTTGCCCCTCATGGGCCACCGGCGCATCGTCCATGGGTGCACCGGGCCCCATCCAGCCCGCATGGGGTGCATCAACCGGTGTGCTCAAGGGTGAGTGGCTGTAGTGCGTGGGCACCGACAGACGCCCCGAGTTCACGAGCTTGCGCGCAAAGGGGTGGTGCTGCGCCAGCTGTAAGGCAGCGTCGCGGAAGGCTCGGCTGGTGCGGCTCTTGGGCGTGATGAAGTCGGTCGATCGGGTGGAGTTCAGGATGTTTTCGTCGGCCGCCTCGCCACGCTCGCTGCCGTAACTGTGCAAGAGGGTCGAAGGCGCCTGGCCCTTGATCACCAGGGCCAGCTTCCACATCAGGTTGTCGGCATCCTGGATGCCTGAATTCGCACCACGTGCGCCGAAGGGCGACACCTGGTGCGCCGAGTCACCGGCGAACAGCACGCGGCCGTGGTCAAAGCGCGCCATGCGACGGCACTGGAAGGTGTAGACGCTCACCCACTCCAGTTCGAAGGGCACATGAGGGCCCAGCATGGCCTGGATGCGGGGGATCACCTTTTCAGGCTTCTTTTCCTCCTCCGGATCGGCATCCCAACCCAGTTGGAAATCGATGCGCCACACGTCGTCGGCTTCGCGGTGCAAGAGCACGCTTTGCCGGCGATGAAAGGGCGGGTCGAACCAGAACCAGCGCTCGGCCGGGAAGGGAGCCTTCATCACCACATCGGCGATCAGGAACCGGTCCTTGAAGACCTGACCCTCCATGTCCAGGCCCATCATGCGGCGCACCGGACTGCGGGCCCCATCGCACACCACCAGCCAATCGGCTTCCAGGGTGTAGGGGCCTTCCGGTGTTTCCACTGTCAGGCCCACGCCATGGGCCTGCGGCTGCACACCCACGACCTTGTGACGCCAGCGGATGTCCACGCCCGCGCGCTGGCAAGCCTGAACCTGAAAGTGTTCCAGGTGGTACTGCTGGAGGTTGACCATGCCAGGGCGGCGGTGATCGGGTTCGGGCAGTAGATTGAAGTGGAAGACCTCGCGTTCGCCGAAGAAGGTGCGACCCACGTTCCAGGTGACGCCCTTGTTCACCACCGCATCGCCCACGCCCAGCCGGTCGAGGATATCCAGGGTGCGCTTGGCGTAGCACAGGCCACGCGAACCCACACTCACCGTGTCGTCATCGTCCAGGATGATGACCGGCAGGCCGTGCTGGCGAGCATCCAGGGCCGCGGCCATGCCCACCGGGCCCGCGCCGATGACCACCAGCGGATGCCGCGCTGCGGTGCCAGGCGCCGCGTCCATTTCAGGCGGACGCTGGTAGTCGAACCGGGGGTACTGGAAGGTGGAGTGCATGGCGCAGCAGGGCAGCGGGCGACTTCAGCCCTCCAGCGTTTCCCACATCTGCCGGTCGCGCTCGGCGGTCCAGATGCGCGGGTGCGGGTGCGCGGTGGCCTCGTCGTAGGCGCGCGTCACGTCAAAAGGCATGCAATGGTCGAAGATCACCCAGCCACCGTATTTCGGCTTGAGCCTGTCGTAGGTGGCGCGGTACACGGCCTTGAGATCCTGACCGGCGGCCGCCCCTTCCTTGACGCTGGCATACAGGTCGCTCACGAACTCGCGTGTCACTTGTAGGCCCTTGTCCACCTGGGCGGCCCCCACCAGGGCGGGGCCGCGGCCGGGCACCAGCGCTTGGGGCTGCAGGGCGGCGATGTTGGCCAGGGTTTGGGGCCAATCCTGAAAGTAGGCATCGCCCGCGTAGGGCGTGGCGTCGAACTCCACCAGGTCACCCGAGAGCATGGCGCGCTCGCCGGGCAGCCACACCACCGTATCGCCCTTGGTGTGTCCGCGGCCAAGTTGCAGCAGCTGCACCTCGAGCTTGCCCAGCCACAGCGTCATCTTGCCGGTGAAGGTGAGGGTGGGCCAGGTGAGGCCCGAGGGCACGGACTCGACATTGCGAAACAGGCGCGGAAAGCGCCCAATCTCACTGGCCTTGTCCTGCTCACCGCGCTCCACGATCAGGTCATAGGTGTCCTGGCTGGCGATCACCTGCTGGCAGCCTTCGGCCCGGTAGGCGCTCGCGCCCAGCACGCGCACCGCGTGGTAATGCGTCAGCACCACGTAGCGGATCGGCTTGTCGGTGACTTGGCGGATTCGGCGGATCACGTCGGCGGCCATCGCCGGCGTGGCCTGGGTGTCAGCCACCAGTACGGCATCGTCGCCGATGATGATGCCGGTGTTGGGGTCGCCTTCGGCGGTGTAGGCCCAGGCATGTTCAGAGATCTGGGTGAAGCTGACCTGCTTCTCTTCGAGGTCGGCTTGCGAGGCGAAATGTTTGGTGCTCATGGGTTCTCCGGGCATCCCTGCAATTTGCATGGAGCAAACCTGTTTGTTGGATTCGATCATAAGGTCCGGATTCAATGTTGGCAAATGCGTTTGCGTAGGGCAAACTTCGACGACCATGCCGCCTCGACCCGTCCGGCCCGTCGTACCCGACCGGCCCACCGCTCGCCCCCGCGCCCCTCACACGGTCACCGGCCGCCGCCATGTCGCCACTGAGGCGGCTGAGGCAGCTGAAGGTCGGGGCGTCGACGAGGACGGCGCCGACACCGGCCAGCGGGCGGTGCAGTCGGTGGAAGTGGGCGGGCGTCTGTTGCTGGCCCTGGCTGCGCACCGTGGGCCGATGAACCTGAAGGACCTGGCTCAGGAAGCGGGCATGACGGCCGCCCGGGCTCACCCCTACCTGGTGAGCTTTGGGCGACTGCGGTTGGTGGAACAGGATCGGCAAAGCGGCCGGTATGCCCTCGGCCCGGCCGCTTTGCAGATGGGCCTGACGGCCTTGCACCAACAGGATGCGGTGCGCACCGCAGAGGTCGTGGCCGAAGCCTTGGCACAGCACACAGGACATGCGGTGGCCGTGGCCGTATGGGGAAACTTCGGCCCCACGGTGGTGCGCATGATCGAGGCGCGTCAACCCTTGCTGATCTCAATGCGCGCCGGCACGGTGATGAGCCTGCTGCATACGGCCACTGGTCGCGCCTTTGCCGCCGCCTTGCCGCAGGGTCGGCTGGCACTGGCCCTGTCGGGCCATTCCGGCGCGGTGGGCGACCCCCCGGCGCGCGCGGCGCGCCTGGATGCCGGCGCCCTGTCCATCGTGGAGGCGGCACGCAAGGACGTGCGGCTGCACGGCGTGGTGCGTGCCAAGGGCCGTCCGATACCAGGCGTGAACGCCTTCAGCGCACCCTGTCTGAACCACCTGGGTGAGCCGGCGGTGGTGATCACGGCACTGGACCGAGAAGAGCAACTGCCCGTGGACTGGACCAGCGCCAGTGGGCGCGCCCTTCGAGACGCGGCGCGCGAGGTGTCGACGCGGCTGGGGTGGGACGGTGCTGCCGCTGACGACTGACTCGCCGTTCTGCAGCCTCAGCGACCTGGTGCGCGCCCATGCGGCGCAGCGCCCGCAAGCGCCAGCCTTGGCCGACGGTCAGGTGCGTTGGACCTACGCCGAGCTGGACGATGCGGCTGACCGCATCGCCGCTTTGCTTCAGCAGCAGGGTACGCGGCCTGGCGACGCGGTAGCCGTGTGTGCGGCCAACGGGGTGCCCGCCGCTGCCGTCTTCGTGGGCGTGCTGCGCATGGGCGCGGTGGTGGTGCCGCTGCCATCCTCGCTCGATGCGACGACATTTGGCGCCATGCTGCGCGACAGCGGCGCCACCCTGCTGTGGGCCGATGCGACGGGGCGAGCCTTGGCGGCAGCAGCGGCGTGGGCGCAGCCAGTGATCGGCATCGACGACACGCCTGCCCTGCTGGCCTCGCTCGGCGGCCACCGGCCTCCCGCCGCCTGGGTCGCCCCGCCCGAGGCGCCTTTCCACATCATCTACTCCTCCGGCACAACCGGTGTGCCCAAGGGCATCGTGCAGC
>Ga0082207_1001207_pt1 | contig 12579 bp, 16 predicted proteins | sample LakMenEpi10Aug09_FD_71540 | JGI IMG/M metagenome (GOLD analysis project Ga0082207, IMG submission 71540) | reverse complement strand
CAGCATGAGTAATGCCATGGCCACCCAAGGCAGCCGAGGAAACCAAAAGCCCTCACAGCAGGGATTAGCCGGACTAAGGTTACAGTACATTCTCCACAATGCCCGATTTGTCTATGTTTCAGCAACTGGAGCTAGTAAACTAGAGAATCTTTGTTATCTTGAACGCCTGGGTTTATGGAATTCTCAAGCGTTTCCCTTTGCTGATAGATATGATTTCCTGTCTCAAGTTGAACAGGGAGGCATTGCCGCCCTTGAAGTCTTGGCAAGAGATATGAAGGCGATGGGGTTATACTTAGCCCGTAGTGTGAGTTTTGATGGTGTTGAGTACGAAATGCTGCAACATGATCTAACACCCGCACAAGTCTCAATGTATGACAAATATGCTGAGGCTTATCAAATCATTCACCAGAATATTGAGAAAGCGATCAATGTCACTAATGCTACGAATGGACGGGGCAAGCTAAATGCGTACTCCCAGTTTGAGAGTTCAAAACAGCGATTCTTTAATCACCTTATAACCTCGATCAAATGTCCTACTCTCATTAAGTCCATTGAAGCTGATTTAAAAGCGGGACATTCCGCCGTTATTCAGTTAATTTCAACAGATGAAGCCTTATTAGACCGTCGTTTAGCTACTATACCAATAAACGAATGGAAGGACATCAAAGTTGACATTACCCCGCGTGAGTATCTGTTCGACTACCTGATGAATGGGTTTCCCGTTTACCTTCATGAAACCTATACGGATGAGAATGGCAATGAACTCAGTCGAATGGTTAAGGATGCTGATGGAAACCCTGTCATTTCCAAGGAAGCTGCCAAGCAACGAGACGAACTGATTGAACAACTCGCTTTTTTACCCCCTCTCCCCTCTGGATTAGATCAAATTGTCAATTACTTTGGTTACGAAAATGTTGCCGAAGTCACGGGTCGCAGCAAGCGTCTTGTAAGAGTCACCACCAATGAAAGTGACCGCACTGAAGTCCAAAAACGCTCAACTAATGCCAATCTTGCCGAAACACAGGCATTTATGGAAGGACGTAAACCCATACTGGTGTTTAGCCAAGCGGGGGGGACAGGACGATCCTATCATTGCGATCGTACTTGTGCCAATCAAAGCAAACGCATACATTATTTGCTCGAAGCTGGTTGGCAAGCTGAGGTGGCTATACAAGGATTAGGGCGCACAAATCGCAGTAATCAAGCAAAACCGCCTTTGTATCGAGTTATTACTACTAATATTAAAGGAGAGAAACGGTTTACGTCAACTATCGCCCGTAGGCTCAATGCTTTGGGGGCGATCACCAAAGGGGAACGTAAAACAGGAGGACAAGGATTATTCCGAGAGGAGGATAACCTAGAGTCTGTCTATGCTAAACACGCTTTGGAGCGACTCTACAAGGCATTAGAAGTAGGACAGATTGAAAAATTCTCCTTGGAGCGATTTCAACAAGTAACGGGGTTGTATCTTGACTGGAACGGGGAACTGCCACCGATGAGAACCTTTCTTAACCGCGTGTTAGGCATGACCCTTGAAGATCAGGATATCATTTTTAATGCCCTAGAAATACGAATCAATACGGCTATTGAACAAGCTAAAGAAGGCGGGTATTATGAAGTAGGAGTCGAAACCCTTAAAGCCCATAAATTCGAGGTTCTAGAACGGACAAAATTGTATCAAGATGGAATAACAGGAGGTATTAGCTATGTCGTTCGTATAGAAAAAACGGTGAAAAACTACATTATGACCTACAATCAAGCTGTACGTTTCTGTTTGAATGATGGCACTTTTAAGGCGATTAATACTCGTTCAGGACGTGCGGCGGTGGTTGTTAATACTAATAGCTGTGTTAACGAGGATGGTAGTATTGCCAAACGGGTTCATCTTTACCGACCTGATGGTGATGAGAAGATGCCCACCGCTAAGTTTAATGCCTCGTACTGGCGCAAAGCTTCTGAAGATGAGTTTAAGCAAGTCTGGGAGAAGCAAGTTGCTAATGAACCTGAGTTTAAAACAGAGACATTTTACTTGATTACTGGGCTGTTGTTGCCTATTTGGAAAAGGCTCGATCCCTTTCGTATGAAAATATTTCGGGTTCGTCTTGATAATGGTGAACAACTTCTAGGTCGTATGGTAACAGAAGATACGATAGCTGCGATTGCACAGAGTTTTAATGTGGTTTTCGAGAGAACGGCTTCAGAAATTTACCACCTTGCAATGAGTAGCAATCAACCAATTCCTATCACACAAAAGTTGAGTTTAAAAGCTTCAAAAGTTATGGGGAATATTCGCTTAGAAATTTTGGGATTCAATGGTCACAGAGAGTTTTACTACCTCAAAAAACTTGGTGCTTTTAGTGAATTAATTGCTCACCAATTGCGGTTATTTATTCCCACCACCAATGAGGCGATCCCAATCATCGACAAGATCCAGCAATCCTATCTTGCATAGTGACCGATTTCTGATTTGAGCTTTACCAGAACAAGGAGGTATCTTACCTTCTTGTTTTTTGTTTAAACAAATAAGTTGTTCGCCACGCGATTATTACCAAATAATCTCAAAAAGACCGAGAAATCTTCATGTCACAAATAACAGTATTGTCACCAACAGGGAAAGTTTTAAAGCCAGCCAAAATCCCTGATTTTTTAGGTTGCGCTTTGCGCGGTTCTCAAGAACTTTCTCAACAATTTTATGGTTTACAGCAAATACCCAACAAAAATCATCCCACTTGATAACCATTGGAGACTTAACTGCCTATTACCCCATTTGGCTACCATAACCAACCCGAAAGGCGAAAGACATACAACTTATTTTGGTTTTAATTCCTACCCAGAAGCTAAGGTATTTTATCAATATCTTAGCACAAATAATCTTTGCAGAAAAGCCATTATTCGTCGTAGTCAACGTCTGGCTAATTGTCCTTTTGAAATCAAAGCTTGGGGCATTGGTTCTGAGATTTTAGTAAAGATTCTTAATCGCCAAAGTCTTTCTTTGTTGGATTGCCTTCATCAATTTGAAAAAGCCTCATAACCAACCATGAATTATTACCAAGCACAAACACTTGATTGCCAAGGGATTCCTACGGTTGAATACCGAGTTGAACTGGAAATTCCTCAAAAAATCCTGATCGAGTTTACCCCTCAATTTCCCTTTGATCAATATGCTTATGATAACCCCAAATTGGTCTTTGGAACCCAAGTTATTATCGCTAAACAATGGTATGACTGTCAAGAAAGTTTAGTCGATTTTAATGACCGATACGAAGTCTACCACGTTGCTAGTTTAGACTTAGTTGAAATTAGTTTAAATGGCAAAGAACTCTATGAAGTTCCTTATTGGCGGTATGGAATTCGTGGTTTTGATGGGGACAATCTCACTTGGTTTGAAGAAGATGAGTTGATTTCTTTGTCAGAAATTCAATCAGAAGGTGAATTTTAGACAAGTGTGCCGAAGATATGACCATTGATAATTAATCATCATTATTAATGGTTCATTATCTCTTTCCTTTCACAAGAATAAGAGCTTTACTCTCAGATTTTGTAGGTGTTCTTCATCAACTATCAAAGGATTTGTCTTATGAAAAAAACCAAAACCTTAGATGAACTTAGACATCATCAACAACATTATCTAACCATTTTTCCCATTGTTAAACCAGAAGCTCAAGCCGTAATTAAAGCTCATATTGGCAAGCTTACACAACAAATCAATCAACGGGTTTAATCTTTATGATCAAAGTTCAATTCCTGGATGAACACTTTAACTCAAACATCCCAGAACCTAGATATCATTTAGGTCAACCTGTTATTGTTAATGCCTTAGAAGACTTTGACGAAACTGAGTATATTATCACAGGAATTTCCTTAAATTATGCTCCAGACTCTCAACCGTCTTGGTCTTATTGTGTAGGGGATAAAGATGAGAGTTTTCTTGATTATAACTTTGAGGATGCTTGGTATCGAGAAACAGAAATTAGTCCGAGAAAATTGCTGTAAATTCTCACCGATTCGATACATTTAGATAACAACGGAGACAGAATAATGACATCTTTGCAGAAATATATTAATGAGCAAGAACAAAACATTCAACAAAGTTTAACTGAGATTTCTGAGTTACAGAAACAGTTAAACGAGCTTCAACAAAAACTGCGTATTTCTCAACAAATTCATCAGGCACAAAAGACCGCAGAAGTTGAGGTTTCTAAGAGTTTAAATCAGCTAAAGAAACTCTTTAAAGACATCTGTGGAATCTACCCACCAGAAATCCTTGATGACTTAGCATCGGAAATTACCAACATGGCAGAAGAAGTTAAAGATAATTACCAAGAATATGCCAATTCTGGTCGTTTCCTTAACGGTGCAGAAGATGATAAAGACGAGGAGCCAACAACCTTAACTGATTCCAAAGATTATGCTTTAATTGTTGAATCACTTCCCCCTGAAGAGGATAACGAAACTATCTTAACATCTTCTCAAGTTGAAACGATTATCCGACAAAAAAATGAGACAGTTCACCAATTTCTGAAACAGCAATTAGGCATAAATGGAAAAGTCAAACGCTTACCTATTTTAGCCGAAAAAATTGCTGATGAACAATTAACCAGAAAACGACTCTCCGAGATTATTAAAGCGGCTGAGTTAATCTCAAAACCTTTGAGTTTAAATGGTTCAACTAAACACAGTTGAACTTTAAATAATCAGACAAGAAAATATCGACAAGTCTTGTCTGATTGTTTTTTTTATATTAAAATAAACGAATTATTAGCGTTTTTTGCTATAATTTAGACAGTTATTTTTTTAGTAATCCGATTAGTTTAGAGATGACGAATTCTGACCCTAATCGCTTAGACCAAATCGAAGCTCTTGTGGAATCAAATGCCCGTGCGATCGAGGCTTTATCAACCAATGATGCAGAGGCGAAAAAAGACAGGGCTAGGCTGTATGAAATTATGGGCGAGCGAATTGGCACAGTCTCATGCTAACTTGGCTGAGTCCTATGCTGAGTTAGCTCAATCAAATGCTAAGATGGCACAAGCACAAGCTTATCTAGCACAGGCACAAGCTGATACCAAAAAAGAAATTTATCGGATGATGAGCAACTTTGAAGAACAAAACCAGGTTCTTTCACGACGACAAGGAGAGATTGTCGAAATTCTGAAAACTTTAGCGAATCAGCCGAAAAAATAACTCACAAGTGAGAGTGCCAATTTTTTTCTTCAGGGTGGCACATTTTGAATTTTAATGCTACACTAGCCGTCGGGTTGTTTCCCCCACCTAAACAACTTATCCCCCCATTCCACCCACTTACAAGCAAATAACCGCCAATCCCTGTTTCCCCCTCAACAGATTGGTCAGTTTAGAGCTTTTGACCTTTTTCATAGGCGATCGCCAGCTTAACAATTTTCTCTCGTCCCTCCATGAACGGGTGTGCGATCGCTATCTTGAGATTGCTTGCATCGCTTTTGGCAAGACAGTATGAAAATACTAAGTAATTGAAACTATGCTCTTTTTAGTTTTACAACAAAAGGATTGGCTATCTAGTCGTCTCCAAAAATTAATTGGTGGTCAGTTACCTGAAACTGTCGCTACAGATGCGGTTGAATTAACGACAATTCTTGATTTTAAAGATAGTCTAGAACACATCAATAATCATCTTGAAAGCTATCTTGAAAAAGCTTGGATTCTCAGCCAGAATTATCATCCCGATTCCGACAATATTGAAAACGTTGAATGGAGTAAACCGACTCGTTCTACTGATGTCTGTGACTTAATTCAATTAGAAGATCATCAACTTTTTCAAATTGATAGCTTTGGGTTTAAAGAACTCAAACAAGCTCCCCTTATCCACATTTCTCAAACCGTTGAGCCACCGCTTGGTGATAGCCGTGAAGAGTTTTCCACCCTTCATGATAACTGGAGCAAAGACTCGGTTCTTGAAACCACTAAAATGGGTTGGTATTATCAAGAATTCTGTGAAGTTTTTGACTCACCAGGGCGGACTTATCAACGTTTAAGACGCTTTAAATAAGAAATTGTCTTCCTATTAATTTAGGAAGACAATTTCACAATTTTTCCCTGCTATTTTAATTGTTTCATCTTAGTTAGAAAACTGAAGAAAAAAAACTGAACCTAAATCAACAATTTTTTGAGCCTTTTCAAATCTCCTTTTCTCTATGGAGATCTGGGGTAATTAATACAATTTACCGGCATAAATCTCTAAAAACAGATGATTACTTTTGGAAATATTTAAACGGACAATAAACATTGGGAAAAAGCCAGAAATAGACCCTTAATTTTCTTTCTTTTTTTGGGCTGCGCTTTGCGCTTAAATTTCGGTAAAATAAGCTCTACAATGTCAAATTATGGAAACCTTAATAACCGAAAGCTTACCTCAACTTGAAGAAGAACTTGAACTCATCCTAGCACATTTAGATAGTGATAATCCCGAAGAAAAACAAGTCGCTGAAGAAATATTTAATGAATTTATCCCCCGATTAGAATCTAAAATTGATGCTTATATTAAAGTCATTAAATGGCGCGAGGCTTTAATTGAATACCAAGAAAATGAAGCGAAAAGAATTTCTGATTTAGCCCACTCAAATCAACAGACAGTTAACTGGTTAAAACAGAAATTACAAACCTTTATGGAAACCAGAGTCGAACAACTGGGAACTAAGGGAAAGAAACTAGAAGGAAAACTTTCAAAAGTAAGCCTTTGTTCCAATGGTGGAAAACCGCCAATTTGGATTAATCCTGAGTTAACTAAACCCGAAGATTTTCCTCAAGAATATGTGGAGTATCGCTGGCATTTAGATCGCCATAAATTAGCCTCAGAAGCTATTGATTATGGTGAAGTTCGTGATGAAAAAGGCACTTTAATTGCCAAAGTTATGCCCAGAGGAAAACATTTGAGAATCAGTTAATTTGTTCAGTTATTTCCTTCAAAAGCCTCAATTAATTTTTGATTGAGGCTCTTTTTGTAATTATTTGTAGTAGAATTAAACAATGGAAGCTTTAGATCAATCAGCTATCAGACAAGCCATCAAACAAGAGATTTTTCTCATTCCCGACTGGTTGGAAGTGGGGAAATATGCTTTCTCGCCACAACATAACACTAACGTCAAAGTCTTAGGTATTTTAGGAAATCTAGCTAACTGTTTATTATTAGGAAGCACACAAGAAATTCCCATTAGTAACTTAACCGAACCTACCCTAGAAGTCAAGGAAATTGATCTCGGAAGCATTTCTCATCCCACCTATCATCAAATTGCTTCAGAATGGTTTGAAGAAATTAGTGGAGTCCAAATCTTACCTGGACAACCTGCTCATTATTTTCCCTTACCTGATAACCTTCATTATTCAGTTAAACAAGGTCTAAAATCCACAGGAATCAATCAATTTTATAGACATCAATTACAGTCTTGGGAAGCTTTAAATCAACATCGTTCAATTTGTATAACCACCCCAACGGCTAGTGGCAAAACTAACGCTTTTGTTCCTTTTGCTTTCCATCAAGCTTTAACGAAACAACGCACAAGCTTGTTAATTTATCCCTTAAAAGCTTTAGCATCTGACCAATACGCTAAGTTAATTACTCTGAATGAAGCGTTACCACCTCAAGAACGTTTGTTCATTGCAAAATGTACAGGAGATGTCCCATTAGCCACTCGAAAAGAATACTTTCAAGGAACAAAATGCCCAGATATTATTGTGATTTCGCCTGATGTTTTACACCATCTTTTATATCATAGTAATAAGGCGCAGATGGTGTTATGGAAAGAATTCCTTTTTCGTTTAGGAATGGTCGTTTGTGATGAATCCCATACCTATCTATCTAGCTTTGGAATTCATTTTGTCAATCTCTTAAGACGGGTCAGATTAGCTTGTGTGAATGCTGGACAAGTACCCAAGGAAATTAAATGGGTAATTTCAACTGCGACAATTTCTAATCCTCTTGAATTAGCCTCTCAATTATCAGGCAGGGTAAGAGCATCTCAATTAGGCTTGACAAAAGGCTTTCAGCACAGCCATCATATAGTTATTATCCATGGCCGCCCGTTTACTTTTTTGTGCCAGACTACGTCGGTAAGTGGATTCCTGGTTAAGAGCGTTAAGTGCTACTCGTCTCAAGAAGGCTCCCATTACGAGGGCTGTGACCAGAGCGAATCCGACATTGATCCTCATTAAAAGTAACATCTAAAATCCAATGAGCCTGATTTTCAATGCCCCAATGTTTACGAATAGCATTACCTATTTTTTGAGCATCAGCAGGGAGAGAACTGAGATAAAATTGGACTTCACAAGTGGTTTTATTCCAAAGATGACGAACTCGTTTAACCATGATAATACTTTGAAGTCCTTGCCATTGAGCCTGTTGATAAAGACCGCCGAAAGCTTCTAAAGGTACAGCCCAACACCAACGTTTTTCGAGGCGATGATGACCTTTTGACTGGCGGTAATCATAACTAAATTGAATACCATCAAATTGATGTGCTTGAGCTTGCTCAAACCAGTTTTTGACCTGAGTATAAAGAGTCGGATGATTAGCTTTAAGGGCGACAACGTAGTCAGCTTTTTTGGCTTGAATATGATTAATAATCGCCGTTTGAGTTCCCATAGCATCTAGGGTGATAATTGCCCCTTGAAGGTCTAATAGTTCTAATAAAGCGGGAATAGCAGTAATCTCATTGGATTTATCTTCCACCTTGACTTGTCCTAAAACTAATTTCTGCTCCCCCGCCCAAGCCGTCACTAAATGCAAGGCTTTAATTCCTTGATTACGGTCGTAAGAACCTCTGAGACTTTTCCCGTCTATGGGAACTATTTCCCCCGAAAGAGAACCGATTAAATGGGGCAGCCATTGAGACAAAACTTTGGCCAAAACTTCCGGGTTAATCCGTTCAAAAACCCGCCGAAAAGTGTCATCAGAAGGAATGCCATTAGGTAATTCTAAAAACTCAGATAACCAAGACTGCTTACTGAGTCCATAATTTTCCATGTCTTCCCAACCTTTGGCTCCTGCTATAACTGCTAAAACAGCAATGACTAAAATATCAGTTAATAAATGTTTTTGGGTTCGGGACACTCTCGGGTCAGGAATATCTTGAAGATAAGTCAATAAACTAGCTTGAATTTCATTGATTGATGTTAAAGGAAGCTCAGGTTTTAGTTGAGCTTTATTTTCGGTGGGAAGAACGGGAGCAAAACCTTTACCCATGAGCTATTTCCTCGTTAATTTTCATGAACAACAGTGAGACTAAGGCTAATTATAAATTATAGAGAGGTAGCAGCGGCTAATTCTGGGTACTGGCGGTGCGGGACGGTGCTATGGCGATTTCATTACCCTATTCAGAAATCTTTGTCAAGTACAATTTATACCAAATTAGATGAGCTTACCCTGAATTATCAGGTTTATCTCCCAATGATATCACCCTAATTTATCAAAGTGGGGCAAAAGCTCATGAACGAACAGTATTAGTCTTTCAACCTCAAAATTCTCCTAACTTTGCTTGTGCAAATCTCCTTAGTTCCTTGCTTAATTATGACCTAAAAGGATTAGTCTTTGTCAATGCGCGAAGAACAGCTAAACAAATCTTTTCCCTACTATCTCATCATCATGGCGGTTGGATTAATAATGTTGATTTGTTCTATGGTTCCCTGAAACCAGCACAACGAAAAAAACGACTAGAAAAACTAAGTTTAGGGCGCAATAAAATAATAATTACTACCAATTGTCTTGAGGCAGGAATTGATTTACCTGATTTAGATTTTGTGGTTTTAAGAGGGTTTCCCAGTCTCAATGGTTTCTGGCAAAGAGGGGGAAGATGTGGCAGAAAATCCCCTGGTTTAATCATCTTTATCCCTGACAGTAACAACCATATTGACTATTATTATGCTACCCAACCCGAACGTTTATTATCCCCCGTAGAAAAGGTCAAAATTCAACCCAATTATCCCTCAATCTTGAGCCGACATCTCTTATGTGCAGGAGCAGAAGGGGGCATAAAAGCTACTGAAGTTACTCAATATTTTGGGAACAAAAGTGATTTAATTGTGGGTGAATTGCTCAAACAACATCAATTATTCTGGTCAAGAGAGCAAATTTTGTGGAGACGTGGCTATCCTCATGGCGATGTTTCCCTGAGAGGAATTCAAGATCAAAACATTGAATTAATTGATGTCAAAACCTCTGAAGTGCTTGAAGAAATGTCCTTAGAATTAGCCTATCGTGAATGCTATCCAGGAGCAATCTACTTGACATCTTCTGAAGGAAAAACTTTGACTTGGCGATGTTTAGAACTTGATGCAGAAAATGCCAAAGCTAAGTTAAAATTAGGAGACTTAGAGGATAAAAGAACCATCCCGTTTGTGCAATTAAATATCAAGACTACCACCAATTTAGAAACACCTAAAATTATTACCACACCCAAGGGTAATCGGGAGCATCTCACTTATGCAATGAGTATTAATACTTATAGATGTCAACAACTAGAAAATCTTCAACTTGATCACAAAGAGAAATGAGATTATAATAGTTATAACTGACAATTCAGAATATATCTCGATGGGAGGAATAATTCAATGTTATCAGAAAATGAAAAAAGAATTAAAGAGTTATGTCAAGAGTTAGGGCAATGTCTATATGAGCAATCCCAAATTAAAAAATTTAATAACTTGGGAGAGATAGAGGAGACAGTCAGAGATTTAATGATTCATTATGTTAACCCAGAAATCGGTATTTTTTTGTCAAAACAAGCACAGAAGAAACTGCCGGTCGGACGAGAAAAGTGAAAAGTATTTTGGGGGAATTACCAATTACAGAAAAACAAGCGAAAAAATTAGAAATAAAGTCTCGGACTCAGATGAGTCCAATGTTAGAGAAGAACTGTTTGCTATTAAGTGGCGATGAATCCTACGAGAAATCGGCGCAGAAAATCAAATCATTGACAGGGATTGCTGTTTCTCACAGTACCCAACAACGCCTCGTACATCGATATGCTTTTGAAGAATTACCGTCTAACCCAGAAGTGGAAGTGGAAGAAATCAGCCTAGATGGCGGTAAGGTACGACTAAGAACTGCCAAGGGAAAAGCCTTAATTTGGCGTGATTATAAAGCAGTGAGTTTTCATCAACTGGGGGTAGCGGCTTTTTTTCAAGATAACTCAGCTTTATTAGATTTGGTTAATTCTCAAGTTTTGGCCAAGCCTTTAATTTGTTTAGGAGATGGACATGATGGTATCTGGAATTTATTTCGTGAGATCGGAGAGAAACAGGAAAGAATTGAAATATTGGATTGGTATCATTTAATCGAAAACCTCTATAAAGTTGGCGGGTCATTCCAGCGAATTGAGGAGGTAAAATGTTTTCTATGGAAGGGGGACGTGGACGCCGCTATCTCTTGTTGTGAAGGATGGTCAGAGCCGCAAGTTGAGAATTTTATTACTTATTTAAACAAGCATAAACATCGAATTGTCAATTATGGTTATTTGCAGGCAGAGGGGATTTCCATTGGCTCTGGCTCCGTCGAATCAAAAATTAAACAAATTGCTCATCGTCTTAAAATTACTGGTGCAAGTTGGGAATCTGGTAATGTACCGCAAGTCCTTCGTCATCGCTGTGCTTATCTAAATGGTTGCCTTTTTTAACTTTTTTATTGATCTCATTAAGCATTTCTACTTATGTCAAAGGGGAGATGCTCCCAGGTCATAACTATTCTAGACTACGGAGGTATCCGCATTACTGCCCTAATTAATAAAGTAATAAACAACTTAAAATGATCACCAACATATCTAGACAACTAACCACTGGCGCTCTTGCCATCGCTGGCAGCGTTGCCGCTTTCGGCTTTGCTGGTGCTGCCCCCGTGCAGGCGCAGGCGGAGTGTTTGCCACAAAGTTTCAACAATTTCAAGACCAATCCTTGCCGAAAAGGGGACAAGTTGTTTACACACATCAACTCATCTGGCATTGGTCTAGATGACCCGGGCAATTTTCTGACCATTACGGAAACCGTGCTGCCCTTGGGCGATTTGCACACCTTCACCTTCACCCCAGTTACCCCTCTGCTAAGTTCATCTGGTGATTATGTCATAGATTACACGATCGAGATCGTTGATAACCCCGACACTCCCGGAAACGAACTTTTGACGAAGATGTTCTCAGCATTCAGCGCCGGCTATACCACAACTGGCCAGACTGACTCCGGTGTCTCTCTGAACAAGACGGTTTGGTCAGATGCTTTCGGCGGGTCGAGTTTGGTCGGAACCTCAGAGGCTAGAAGCCTGGATATTGGTGGCATAGGCTCTCCTGGCCTAACGGTTCCAATTGATCCGAATATCCTGAAACTTTACGTCAGAGACACTTTCTCTGTCTCTAGTGTTAACGGATCACTTAACAGTATCACCAACGATTTCAGACAAAAATCCATTGTTAAAACCCCCGAACCTTCTGCTATCCTCGGTATCTTAGCCGTTGCTGGTGTTGGTGCTTTCGCTCGTCGCAAGAGCTAGTCACTGTCATTAAATCAAAGGCAAGCGTTAAGGTTAAACTTAACGCCTTTTTTGTGTCTAGAGAAGGGGATGGG
>Ga0082207_1001206_pt1 | contig 12592 bp, 11 predicted proteins | sample LakMenEpi10Aug09_FD_71540 | JGI IMG/M metagenome (GOLD analysis project Ga0082207, IMG submission 71540) | reverse complement strand
TCCTTCTGTACTTCCCGGTCGTGCCATTGCTGTGCCAGATGGAGGGGCACCGCGTTCGTCTTGGCGACGACGATCACCCCGCTGGTGTCGCGATCGAGCCGATGGACGATCCCGGGGCGGGTCGGGCCGCCGATGTCGGAGAGCGACTGGAAACGGTAGGCCAAGGCGCTGGTCAAGGTCCCGGTCCAATTGCCTCTCGCCGGGTGGACGACCATCCGGGCTGGCTTGTTGATCACCACCATCCCATCATCCTCGTGGAGGATATCGAGCGGGATGTTTTCGGGGATGGTGTCGTCAGTCGCGGGGGCCGGGAGCCGAAATCGGATCGTTTGGCCTTCGCGGACCCGATGGCTAGGCCGGACCACCCTCCCGTCAACTTCCGCCGCGCCCGCTTGGACGGCGTCGCAGAGCTGTTGGCGGCTGAATCCGTCGAGCAATCGGGTCAGGAAGAGGTCGATCCGTTGGCCGACAGCGGCGGCGGGTACCCGGACCTGGCGAACCACATCGGTCAGTTGGGGTACCCCCGGCTCGGGGGCGTCAAAGTCGTCGTCGGGCGGTTCGAAGTTCACTCCGATTTGCTCGGCGATTCGGCAGGCGGTGCTTCGGGGGTGGCGGGCGGTGTCGGTGCGGCTGGCTCTGCCTTCGGCGGGACGCTTCCCTCGGTCCCTTCGGGCTTAGCTTCGGGGGCATCAGCCTTGGGCTCAGGCGTGTCAGCCTTGGGCTCAGCTTCATCCGGTTTGGGTGAAGGCTCGTCCCCTTTCGGTTGGGGCTCTTCGGATGGAGTTGCCGATTCGGCCCTGGCCTTTTCGAGCAGCCCCTGCAGATCGGGCAGGGCGACGTTCGGGTTGTCAGGCAGCAACGAACCGGAGGGTGACCCCGGTGGGGTGGCGGGTGTGGCCGGTTTGAAATCTTGTTTCGCGAACCACGTCAAGAATTCGGTCGTGGCCGGATTCTTCAGCTCTGCGATCCGATTTTCGGCGATCTTCACGATCGCGTCGGATTCTTTAAGCCGGACGACTTCGCCATAAGCTTTGACCGCATCGTCGATCTTTCCGAGCGATTCGTGGGCCCGGGCCAAGCCGAGGTTGGCGCGGGAAACGACCAGCGGGTCGGCGCCGGCGGTATCGCGGACTGCGGTGTAGCTGTCGATCGATTCGGCGATCCGTTTTCCGGCATCCTCACGATCTTCGAAGAGGGCATTGATCCCCTCGGCCAGCAGGGTGTCGGCTTGCAGCAGGTTGGCCATTGCCGCGACGGGTGTCCCCGGGACCAGTTGCCCGACAACCTTGAGCGCCTCGGCATCGGAAGTGGCCGAATTTTGGAGCAATTGCAACGTGGCATCGCTCCGTTTCCCCATCTCGTTGCCGCGCAGCAGCGCCCATCCTACGAGGCCGATGGCGGCGGCACCGGCCGCAGCGGCGATCGGTTTGGCATACGGCTCGATCGTGGTCAGCCACTTGCCGAGGTAGTCGGCGAGGTAGTTGTCTTGAAGTTCGTGGCGGCGTTCTGGTTTCATATTGATTCGATCCGTCGGAGTGGGAAGGGTTCGCCTGCGGATCGATTGAAAGTGAGCCCGACGACCGGTCCCGGCAAAGCTTCCAAATCGTTGCGAGGACCACGTTGGCCCAGTGATGGCCCGATGATTTCTCGATGATTTCTCGATGATGTCTCGATGATCGCACCCGCTCCCGCGAGTAAAAACTATAGGTCTGGCCGTGATTTAGCGTCAATAGGATCGCCAGATGCCCGCCCCGACGAGCTCGCGGGTCGCTTGGCCGGCCCAGCCTCGGTTGGCCAGTGGGCTGGCGGGGCTGGGGTGGAGCACGCGAACGACACGGCAGGAAATCCCTCCGGCTTTGGCCACCCTCTGCAGGCAGGCTTCGGCATAAGCCCCTACCCCGACGGCGAATTCTGGCTCGAGGGCGGCAAGCGTCTGTCGGAGGTGCTCGTCGCAAACCGTGTCAAGCCGTTCTCGTTCACCGGACGGCAGCTTGTCGGGGGTTCGGTTGCGGCCGGTCGCTTCCATAAAGACGAGCGGGCAATAATTGACGACGAAGTGCTCGCGAAAGAACTGGGACGGATCGCCGAAACGGTCGCGGAAGAGTCCCCACAATCGCTCGCCGCTGACCTCGCTCCGCCGACAGGCGAAACCCTCGATCGGACGTTTGGGGTGCTCCTCGGGCGGCTTGCCAACAGCGACGTTGATCCCCAGCCAATCCCGCACCGCCTCGACTTGGCCGAACGGAACACCGGTTTGTGCCATCCCCCAGGGCCCAGGGTTCATCCCTAAGAAAAGGACCCGCGCGTCCTGCGCCGCTGGGGCCATCGTCAGGTACCGATGGTGCGCGTCCCAGGCATAACGGAGCGGGTTGTAGACGTGGGTGACCGGCTCGGAAAAGACGAGTCGGGCGACGCCATCGGCAAGCCAGCGGGCCGCCGCGACGAGTCGTTCGTGCGTCGTGGTCATAGTTCGAGATACTCCTCGATCGCTTCCGTCAACAGTTCCGGCCTTGGCTCTTTGCCCGTCCAGCGGAGCATCGCTAGGCCGATCCTCGCGACCTCCAGATCGATCGGGTGGACGACAGGAGGGCGTCGGGTCGGCCAGGCCCTTGGGGCGGACCAATCGCGAGGCGAGGTCGCGATGTCGACAATCAACGAGTCGGGGTGCCAGCTCGGGGGCTTCTTCGAAGCCGCAGTAGGGGCCGTCTCGCGATCGCCTCGCCTCCTCGATGGTGTGGCGCGTTTGGGGTTCGGCGTGGCGACGTTCGCGTAGCGGAGGATGAGCCGCGGTCCGTCGGGCGTGTCGCCAGCGCCGGCTGCTGTCCCCGAGTTCTTTTTATCGTCGGGCGGGGCCGCAGCGGCGTCGATCTTGCCACCGGCCGCGGCTTGGGGCGCCGCGATGACAGGCTCTCGCGGGGCTTCGCTGCGCAAAAAATCGTCACGCGACCGTGCCGTCGCGATCAGGCCCAAACCGGCGGAATCGGGGAAAGGTTCCCCCACCCGTTCGACCCCGACAATCGCCCTGCCGATCTGCGCTTCGTGTCTGGCGATCAGCAGCCCCACCGCTGCGTCACGAAAGTTATGAGGGACGATCCGTCCGTCTCGGTCGCGGGACCAGCCATCGATCGGCGAGCCGACCCCCAGGATCGCCGCCGCCGATCGTTCGTGTGGCGCCGCGATCAAGCCGCCATTAAACCCTAGCGAGTCGACCCCGCCGAGCGCCGCCGGAAGCGACCCGGGCGGGACATCGAACGAGAGGCATTGCCAATCGAGATGCATGTCAGACAAGGCACGTGTGATGCAGAACTGCGCCGGGCTGCCGCCGATCGGATGTCCGATCACGGCGATGGCGGGTTGTGCGGCCGACTCACCCATGGCTGGTCGAGCGCCCGCTGAAGGAAGCGATGGCCCCTGCCAACAGCGCTGCCACCAGCGCCCCTGCGATCCCCATCCATCCCTTGCGAAGCCAATCGGCTTTCTCCGCCGCGACGGTCTCGTAGGGGTAAGGGAAGGCGACGTCCTCACCGAAACTTTCGAGCTCTTGCCACTCACGGACCAGTTGCGATGCGGGGGCTTGGGAGTATTGCGATTCGACCATTTCGATGTGGCTTTCCGTCGTCCCGGGGATCGCGATCGCCCAGTAGCGAACCAGACAGAAGCCACCCAGCCCCAGACAGGCCGCGGCCAGCGCGACCAGGGCGACAAAGCCCGCCCGCTTTGCCAGTGGCGAAGCGGCCGTCTCGACACCTGCCTGCGATGGGGTCGATGCGGTCGGTGTCGACGCTTCGAGCCGACGCAATTCGCCGAGCTTCGGGACCGTGACGGCCTTCGAGCAAGACGGGCAGGAGACTTCGCCACCGGCGCGACTGATCGGCACATCGATCGAGGTGTCGCAGTGGGGACAACGGATTGCGGGCATCGAGGGCTCCGGGCATCGAGGGCTCGGGGGGGGTGCAGGTTTCCGGCAGGCCCGGCGAAATGTGGCTGGGGCAGGTCGGTTGGTTCGGGGCGGGCGTCGGTGGGATGCCGCTTCCGGCCGCGGCAATCGTGAGCGATACCGCAATTTAGCAGTTGTAATCCCCCCTGGCCTCCCGTCCAAGCCTCCCGGCTCGCGTTCCTGGGACGGCCAAGCCGCTGGGTGCGGGCCAGACCGAGCCGTGGGGGTACCAAGGAAATCCTGAAATCCCAAGGGCTCAAGAACTGGACCTGAGGTCGAAAACGACTAGAATCGAGTCATGGGGTCGCCGCCACCCTCACCCACTCGCGGTCGTCATTACGTTGTCGCCTTGACCGCGACCGATCTCACGACAGCTAACCGGGATGTAACATCGGACTGAATCGTCCGCAATGAGCGACCGCCTGACGAAGACTCGATCCGCACCTTAGTCGCAAGCCTCATCTCGGAAAGGGCTCGCGTCGGGCGTCACCGTATTCAAATTCATCGACCGATTCGAGCATTTGCATCATCCGTTGTTAAGGCCTTCGGGGTCAGCGAACGGTGGAGATGTTCGAAGGATCGACGAAAGTGGGTGGCGTTTTTGGGGATGGTGATTTAAATGGGGTTCGAGTGAGCGTCGTGAAGATCGATCCGAATGTGGACGAGGGAGTGTTCCATCGGCATCGCGAACCGGCGACGGTCTCGCAATCCTCCTGGCGGATGGGCTGGGTGATTGGCGACGAGGCTCAACAATTCGCCAAAGTTTACCGAGTCGGACGAATCGCCATAGAAACAACTTTTTGCCAATTTGTCGACTTGGCTAAAGGGCGGTCGGACGCGTGGTAAGCTTGGTCAGAATGTTGCCGCTGGACCCATTCCTAACTACCGAAATCGAGCACGCTTAAGGAGTGCAGAACTTGTACGAAACGCTTTTGGATGACTTCGAGGATGACTCGCTACGTTCGGCGGACGTCGAAGAGGGTTTTCGTAAGCTTCCCGTTGACGAGGATGATGACGACGTTGTCGCGGTTGCCGCGGCGCGGGCGGTCGACGGAGAAGTTCAGTTGGAGAGTTCCGACGAGTTGTTGTCGGGCTTCGACGACGGGGAGTCATGGTCCGACGACCCGGTGCGAATGTACTTGACGCAAATGGGCGAGATCCCGCTCTTGACCCGGCGTCAGGAAGTCGAATTGGCCAAGCGGATCGAAGAGACCCGCCGCCGCTTCCGTACGAAGCTGCTCGAAAACCACTACGTCCTGATGGAGGCGTTCAAGACGCTCCGCAAGGTGCATCGCGGCCAACTGCCGTTCGATCGCACCGTCCAAGTGTCGGTGACCGACCACTTGGAGAAAGAGCAGATCCTGGGGCGGTTGCCCCACAACCTGAAGACCCTGGCGGTGCTCCTCCGCCGCAATCAAAACGATTGGCAGACGGCGCTCAGCAAGAGCGCCTCGCAACGTCGCCGTAAGCAGGCGTGGCAATCGCTGGCCCGCCGTCGTCGCCGCGCCGTCCGGTTGATCGAAGAACTCGGCTTGCGGACGCAGCGGATCGAGAACCGGATTTCCCTGTTGGAAAAATTCCTCCAGCGGCTCACCGAGATCGAACGTCATGTGAAATCGCTCGGGCGAAGCAAGCAGGACCTCGAGGTGAAGGAACGGCTCCTCAAGGAACGCCGTCAGATCATGACCGCGTGCCAGGAGACCCCGACGTCACTTCGCAACCGCGTCTCGGTGCTCAACCGCGTCTATTCCGAATACCAGCAGGCGAAACGCGAGCTGAGCGAAGGGAACTTGCGGTTGGTCGTTTCGATCGCCAAGAAGTATCGCAACCGCGGCCTCTCGTTCCTCGACCTGATCCAGGAAGGCAACGCGGGGCTGATGCGGGCCGTCGATAAGTTCGAGTACCGTCGTGGGTTCAAGTTCTGTACCTACGCGACCTGGTGGATCCGTCAGGCGATCACCCGTGCGGTCGCCGACCAGAGCCGTACGATCCGGATCCCGGTCCATATGGTCGAAACGATGAGTCGCGTCCGCAACGTCGCACGGCAACTGCTGCAGGAACTCGGCCGCGAACCGACGATCGAAGAAACCGCCCGTCGCGCCGACACCACGGTCGAAGAGGCCCGACGTGTCCTCACGATGAGCCGCTTCCCGATCTCGCTCGATCGCCCTGTCGGCAACAGTGAGGATAGCCAGTTCGGCGACCTCCTCCCTGATGGCACCGCCGAGAGCCCACAGATCGGTGCCGCCCAGGAGATGCTCAAGAACCGCATCACCAACGTGCTCAAGAGCCTCTCCTATCGCGAACGGGAAATCATCAAACTCCGTTACGGTTTGGGCGACGGTTACAGCTACACGCTGGAAGAGGTCGGGCACATCTTCAAGGTGACCCGTGAACGGATCCGTCAGATCGAAGCGAAGGCGGTCAGGAAGTTGCAGCAGCCGAGCCGCAGCCAAGACCTCGTCGGCTTCCTCGACTGATCCGCTCCGTTGCACGTAGGGGGCGGGCCCGATCAAGCCCCCCTCTGCATCGCAAACCCTCGGCCCTTTTGAAGGTCGATGCCGGGGGTTAAAAACAGAGCCGATAAAGACAGAGCTGGTAAGACAGAGCTAATAGACTTTGGGCGGTGCCTTGGAGATCCAAAGCACCGCCCATGTCATTTGATACTTGTCATTTGATACTTGAGTCGACTCTTCACCGGGGTCGATCTGTCGTCCCCGGGTTGCCCTTTGCGATCCGTTTTGGTGTCGCGATGCTCTTCGCCCTTGGCGATCGGTTCTTCGCGTTCACGCGACCTTCGTCGGCACACGGGAATTCGCTTTCAATTGCGACCGGTGGACGGAGTGACGGAGCGTCTGACGAGAGAGTCGGCTTCGACACGACCCAGTCGGCACCGTGGTAGCGATCGCGGAGCGGCTGGCCAACACTGTCCGGCGTCGGCCCCGGCGAGCATCACCGCTGTCGGGCCTTCTCTTCGGCCTGTGCCGCACGCAGCGCCGCCGCTTCACGCGGTAGCTTGAACTCGGGGCCAGCCGGGAAGTACTGCACGTCATCGTACAGGTAGTAAGGGCTCGGTAAGGTTTGCCCGTTCATCGATACCTGACACCCGCCGATACCGCTGACCAGACTGGCGACACAAATCAACAGCAAGCATGCCTTGCGGACGGGAATGAGACGGTGGATCATCTTAGAAGTCGCCTTATGCGGACCTGTGCGATTTTTCGGTCCTTTCGGCTAGGCCTCAGAACCATCCTCAACCGTTATCGGCGGTCTAGCCGTCAAACTTTGACAGGATCCGAAGAAATCTCATTAGCGCCCCGAACCCGTCGCCCTGAAAGGCCGTCTCCTCCATGCGAGTCTTGTTTTTAGGCGACATCGTCGGCCGCCCCGGGTTAATGGCGATATGCCAGCATTTGCCCGCGATCCGTCAAGAGTTCGAGCTCGACATTGTGATCGCCAACGCCGAGAACGTCGCCGACGGTTCGGGGATGATGCCGGCCCAATTCAAAAGTCTCGTCGAGGCGGGCGTCGACGGGGTGACGATGGGGGACCACATCTATCGCAAGCTCGAGATCAAACAGCTCCTTCAGGACGACCCGCGGATCGTCAAGCCGGGCAACTATCCTGCCGAGGCCCCGGGGCGGCCCTGGACGGTGATCGGCCGGCGCGGCGGAAACCAGGTCGCGCTGCTGTCGCTGCTCGGCAGGGTCTTCATGCGGCCGGTCGATTGCCCCTTCGCGGCAGCCGATCGGTGGCTCGCGCAGCTCCCCGAATCGGTTAAGGTGCGGATCGTTGGTATCCATGCCGAAGCGACGAGCGACAAACAGACGCTCGCCCGCTATCTCGACGGCCGTGTCACCGCGGTCCTGGGGACCCACACCCATGTCCCGACGGCCGACGCGCAGCTCCTCCCTGCCGGGACCGCCTACATCACCGACGTCGGGATGACCGGTCCGTACGCCGGGGTGATCGGTCGCCAGTTCGACCGCGTGCTCGCCACAACGGTCACCTTCGAACCGGTCCATTTCCACGTCGCCCAAGGGGATGTCCGGATCTGTGGTGCGGTCGTCAGGTGCGACCCCCAGACCGGACAAGCGATCTCGATCGATCGCTTCGAACGTCCGGTGTGACGCGGTTGTTGGCCTACTGCTGCGCCCAGTAATCGACCACCGTCGCCTTTTCCAGGTGCGGTTTGAGCAGGTCGACGAAACGCTTGTGGGCGGGGTGAGGCAGGTAGGCGTCGCGATCGGCTTCGCTCTTGAACGTCACCAGAAAGCAATGGGTCACCCCGCCGTTCAACCCCTCGGGGCTGTTATTGACCCCATACTCGAAGTCGGCGATCTGGGGGATTTCCTGGCGGAGCTTGCGAAACGCGTCGACCACCTTTTTGACATCGGATTCGCTGCTGGTCGGTTTGAATTGGAACAGGACGACATGCCGCAGCATTTTGGGGCCTTCGCTCGAAGAGGGGGATTGGCCGACCGAATCGGCAGCCAGTGTAGCGCCAACGGCGATCAACAGCAGTGCGATCCCGATCGTCTTGATCGTGGCAGGGCGGAAGAAAGGGCTTGCGGGAGGTCGGGTCATTGGATCTTCCTGGGAATAAAGGTTGGAGGTTTGGAGAAGTGGCCGGACGGCATTCTCCGGGACGTTGTCGTGCGGCGCGGAGTATCGCGGTGTGCCTTGATCGGGCATTGATGGTGCCCTCGCAACACGACTGTCGAAGCGAGGCGACCAGGACGCCGACCGGGACGATTCGGATTTGTCGATCAAGATGAGCGAATCGGATTGCCGAGGGAAGAGGCCGACCTCAGGTCCCCAAACGAGTCCCGTTTCAGCTCGACTCGAGGCGCCGAACCTTGTCAGCCCCGATGATCGCCATGAGCGATCGCTGGGCCTCGGGGCGGGCTTCGATCAGCCCTTGGTAGGCCCGCCTTAATTTGTCCCACAATTCGGCCGTCTCACGCGAGTCCGGGTTGGCCAAGTCGATCAGTTGCGCGATCGCGACGACGCGGAACAGGCGATCGGCCGCCGGGTCCTCCGCGATGCGGGTCAGGATCACAGAGGCTTCGTCTTGACGCTGTTGGCGGATCAACAGGCGTGCCAGTTGGATGTCGGCCTTGATCGCATAGGAGGCGTTGGTGTCGTTCAGTTCTGGGGGGAAGTGTTCTCGTACCGCTTGCCACCCGGCGATGTCATCGCGGCTGACCGCCGCCAGGAATTGCTGCTGCACCGTCTCCTTCGCGGGGACGCGATCGGGACGCAGGAGCCTGGGGACCGACCGCGGGTTGCGGGGCATCGCGAGCCACGCACCGACGATCCCGGCAAGGATCGGGACGCATGCCGCGATCGCCAAATTGCGGTGGGCCTGCCGGCGGCGGAGCGTCTCGGCTTGCATCGCCCGCTGCAATCGGATCGTCGCTTCGGCGGTCCCCCCGGTCATCGCCTCCGTGGGCAACCCCGACTGTTCCCCGACCCATTCCGCCAGTGCCCCTGCCGAGGCGAACCGGTCTTCGGGGTTCTTGGCCATCAGGCGGTTGATCGCGGCGAGCAGCCAGTCAGCGTATTTGACGTTCGGACGAATCGAGCTGAGCGGCTTGGCGGTTTCGTTGAGGTGCTGCATCGCCACGGCCAGCGGTTCTTCGGCATCAAACGGTGGCCTGCCCGAGAGGAGGTAATAGAGCGTGCAGCCGAGCGAATAGAGGTCGCTGCGAGGGTCGACCAGTTTCCCCTGGACCTGTTCGGGGCTCATGTAGCGGGGGGTCCCCATCGTCAGGCCGATCTGGGTCAGGTCGCCGCCGCCTTGAAGCCGGGCGAGGCCGAAATCGGCGACCTTGATTTCACCCTGATGCGATCGGAGGATGTTTTCGGGCTTGATGTCCCGGTGCGTGATCCCTTCCTTGTGCGCGGCGCAGAGCGCGAGAGTGACGGCGCGGAGCACCGCCACGGCCTCTTCCTCTGTCAACGGCCCATATTTCTCGACCTGCTCTTTCAGGTTCAGCCCGTCGACCAATTCTTGGGCGATGAAGTGATGGTTACCGACGCGACCGACTTCGTAGACATGGACGATGTTAGGGTGGCTCAGCTTGGCCGCGGCTTGTGCCTCGCGGCGAAACCGTTCGGCATACTCCTGGTTCCCTGCCAGGTCGTGCCGCAGGACCTTGAGCGCGACCTGGCGTCCCAGCGGCCCGTGCTGCGCCGCGTAGACGTCGGCCATCCCGCCGCGCCCGATCCGCCTTAGGACGTGATAATCGCCGATCTGGCTCCCGGTCAGGCTGGTGCCCCCCGCGTCCCCTTCGGGCCGGCTGGGGGACGACGTCGGGTCGTTCGATGAGTCGCGGGGCGGGGGTGTGTCGTGAGTCATCGCGTGGAGCCCGCGGGTCGATGGATGGAAACGAGTTGGTTAAGCGAACCGCTGCGGAAACCCGCCAGGTCGACGGTGACGGCACGGAAGCCCAGTCGCGAGAAATACCGGTTCAGGTCATCGAGCAGCGGTTGCCGGACCAAGTCCGCGATCGCCTGGGGGGCCACTTCGATCCGCGCCATTTCTCCCGGATGGAGCCGGACGCGGAGGGGCGAAAAGCCCCTCGCCGCCAGCCAAGCCTCGCCCCCTTCGATCATCTTCAGCCTCGCCTGCGTCACCTCGACGCCGTAGGCGACGCGGCTGGCAAGGCACGGGGCCGCGGGGAGTTCCGCGACCGACAACCCCCAGCGGGCCGCGATCCGCCGGACGTCCGCTTTCCCGATCCCCAAGTCGGCCAGCGGGGTGCGGACACCGACCTGGCGCCCCGCTTCGATCCCGGGGCGATAATCCCCTAAATCATCGGCGTTGGTACCCGAAACGATCGGCCGAGACTCACCCGCACCGGAGGCTTGGCCCCGGTCCCAGTTCGCGGCTTCGGCGGCGATCAGGTCGAGCGCTTGGTAGAGCGTCTGTTTGCAGAAGAAGCATCGCCGCGTGTCATTGCGGGAGTATTCGGCGATCGACAGTTCGCCCGTCTCGACGACCCGGTGTTCGATCCCGATTTCTTTCGCCACCCGCAGCGCGATCTCCCTTTGGACCATCGGGACGGCAGGGCTGAAGGCGGTGACCGCGACCGATCGTCCACCCACGGCCCGATCGGCCCTCGACGTAGCTTGATCGGCACTCGCCGTAGCTTGATCGGCACTCGCCGCGACTTGATCGGCCCTTGCCGCGGCCGCCGCGACCACGGCGCTGTCGACCCCGCCCGAAAAGGCGACGACGCAGGGGACCAGATCGGCCATCGCTCGGATCAGCCGCTGTGCCGTCACCGCGACCGTATCACCCGCATCGCCCGCGCCGATCGGGTCCCTTTCACCCGCATCGTTCGGCCCTTGGGGCTCTTGCCCCTTGGGTACCTGGGTGCTCGTTCCGATCGATCCGATCGACGTTTCTTCGGCTGGGTTCAAGGTGGTCCGTCGGAATAAGGGGAAAGGTTCGACAATCGGATCGGCGAAATGTGGTCGCACGGCGGAACGTCTCATCCGGTGGCGACGCGGACGAAGTAACCGGCGTCCAGCGATCGTCCGTGGGCATCCCTTAGTGTTGACCGTCCGACCTCCCAATGCAAATCCCGCGGCCGACCCCAGTCGCCGATTCTGCCCCGCAGGTAGTCGCGGATCTGGCGTTGATCGGGTTGTTCCCCATGCCCTGTGACCAGGAGGGCCCTTTTTTCTCCCGAAAACAGTTTGAGGCAATCGTCCAGCAGCGGCCAGAGGTCGCGGCCGATCCGCCACGCCTTACCGTCCGGGGCGTGGCCGTAGGTGGGCGGGTCGAGCACGATCACTTGGTAGCTGTTCCCTCGTCGCACTTCCCTCGCCACGAAGCGTGCCGCGTCGTCGACCAGAAACCGGACCTGTGCTTCACCCAGGCCATTCTCGGCGGCGACCGCTCGGGCCGCCAGGACGCTCGGTTTCGCCGCATCGACGTGAGTGACCGTCGCCCCCGCGGTCGCCATCGCCAGGGTGCTCCCGCCGGTGTGGGCGAAGAGGTTCAGGCCGCGGATCGACCGACCGACCGGTTCCCCCGCCGAGTCGATCCCGGCTTCGTCCCCAGGGTGGTCCCCAGCCCGCGGCGGCGCGCTGATCGTCGCCGCCAGCCAAGCCCAGTGGGCGGCCTGTTCCGGGAAGCAACCGATGTGGCCAAACGGGGTCGGACGCAAGGGCATTCGGAACGCCCCCGCATCGAAGGCCAGCCCGTCGGGCCACGCCGTCCTAAAGCTCCACCCCGCTTCGCCCTTGGGGGTGCCGCGACCAGATCGCACTGGCGAAAGGAAGGTCGCGTCGGCCTCGCGCCATCGGCCGGGAGGTAACACAGGTTGGGCGTCCACCGCGGCGGGGCTCGGGCGGTCGATCAGGTAACCGCTCAGCGATTCGAGCTTACGGCCGTTGCCGAAATCGATCAGTTGATAGCCCGGCAACACCCTTGGCCCTGTCACGAATGCGGGAACTGGCCTTCGCCGCGAAAAAGGTCTCGACACCCGCTCAGGAAGATTCCGGTTTGCGGCCCACGATGTCCCGCGGCACTACTACCGCAGGACCCCTTTGCCGTCGGAGGGCCCTGGATTTTCGGAGGGCCCCGGCTTTTCAGAGGGCCCCGCTGCGGAACCAACCGTTGCGGAACCACCCGTTGCA
>Ga0082207_1001204_pt1 | contig 12605 bp, 9 predicted proteins | sample LakMenEpi10Aug09_FD_71540 | JGI IMG/M metagenome (GOLD analysis project Ga0082207, IMG submission 71540) | reverse complement strand
GCCCGCGCCCTACCGCCCAGCCCCCCTGCTCGGCGGGCGTCGCGGGGAGTTACCCCCCGCGCCCCAGCGGCATCGAGCCGTGAGGATCGGGGCCTACCGGAGCCGCGTCCGCGAGCGAGGCGGCGGCCGAAGCCGTTGTCGAGGGCGTCGCGGCGAGCGGCGACGTGGGCCGCGCGGGCGGCATCGTCGGCGGCTCTGCGGGCTTGGACGGCTTCGAGAAGATGCTGAACGGCTTCTGAAATGCGGTCACGAACGACGACCACGTGCTCGTTGGCTTTGTGTTCTCGGACGGATCCGCGGCGACGGCCGACGACTCGGGGCCCGATGGCGGGGCACCCGCCGACGCAGAACCGGACAGCCACGGCGTTGCGGCTGGATGAGGTTCGATCGTTTGGACGGCCGCATGCTGCTGCGGGGCGTTGGTGAAGGCGGAGTCCCGGCTGGCCGGCTCGGCGGGCCACGACGGAGGCGCCGACTGCGGGAGCGTCGGCTGATCGGTAGGAGCGGCCGATACAAAGCGGCTCGGCGGCGGCTCGCTGGTGGCGATGGCGGGCGACGAAGGCGGCTGCGGCGCGACGCTGCCCACGGAACGCGAGGTTCCGGTCGCAAAGCTGGAGAGCTGCCGAACTTTCGCCGTGACAAGGGAGATCGAGCCACGCCCCAACGCCGTCGGAGCGGCTGATTCCGTCAGCGGGCTGCCATCGCCAGGTGTTGCGGGGAAGTCGGCGGCCGCCCGCTCAGCGGCGGAGCGGTCGTCGGAGGCCACGCTCCATGCCACGGCCGAGGCGTCGCCGGTCGGCTGCTTGGCGGCGGCGCAGGACGCGGCTTCCTGGGCGGTGCGTGCCGCGATCGCCACGAAACCGGGTGATGTCGACGGGCAGTCGAATCGTGCGAGGACCGCATTGCCCTCGCCGAGCACGCATGCCGATGGCACGTGCGCCACCTCGAGTCGCTTGGTGAGGCCGGGCCGCTGATCGACATCGATGCGGATCGGCTCGAAGCACGCCGCCAGCACGGCCTCGACTTCGTTGGCAACCAGAACCTGCTGCTCAAACGCGGTCGATTCCGGACTCCACGACGCGGTGAACACGGCGAGGACAGGCTTACGGCTCGCGGCGGATGCGGTCTGGGCCGCAGCGAGATCCTCATGCCACGTCATGCCCGCCCATGTGGGAACGGAAAAGAGTGCGGGAACGGAAAAGAGTGCGAAGACCAGCACGCCGACCGTGCGAGTCGTCGCCGCATGCGACACAGCTGACCACCGACCTGTTGTTGTTGCCCCACCCATCGCTCTGGCCCCGTGATCGAGAATCCGGTCGCGGCGTCGCCCCTGACTCCGGCCACCATTGCCCGGAGGCTTGGGCAGCCTGCCGATCGGGAAAACCCTGCGTCTGGTATCGGTTGATCCGGATGCAGGAATCGCATCGAAATCGCCAGCGGCAGCCAGCACTCGAAAACAAGGCTCGCGACGGGCCTCCCAGGCCCCCCAGTTCTCCGGGGCGAAAACGCCTATTCATGCGTATTTTATCGGGTTTTTCGCGACGCCCCGGCAGGTGTCCTGTTGGTCCCCCTGCTTGACAGATATGCAGCTCCCACGGATACTTCGCAAGTCGTCGTGACTGACGATTCCGGAACGAGCTTTGAGCCTTCCGGAGGCTTGTCGCAGGGCTTCGTCTCAACAGCTTGTGAGACGGGTCGCGGCCAGGGAGTCAGGACTCCGCGAGGGGTCTTCCCATTGGGGTTTCCTAAGAGCCCCGGGTCAGAGGTCGCGGCATCGTTTCGGATGCCGTCGTTACGACGGCTTCGTTTTCGAGGATTTTCCACGGTCGTCCGCGGAAAGTCCGTCTCAGGATTCGGGCGGTGACGCCCACGTCCGTGCGAAAGCAGCCAGGTTGAGCCAGACGGTGTTCACGCTTTCCGAGTGACCAGCATTTCAGGGCGGTTTTCGGTTCGGATTTCAGATCAGATTCCAGTTCAGGGGTTTTCAGCATCCATGTCGAAGCGTAGGCGTTCGCGGCGTCCCGGTGGGTACGGTGGTCAGGGACAGGGCCCCGGTCAGGGGCCTGGGCCGGGTCCGGGGCAGGGCCCCGGTCAGGGATACCAAGGCGGCGGCTACGGCCGTCGTCGCCGATTTCGCCGTGGCGGCGGCGGTGGCGGTGGTGGCCCGCCGCAGGCCGGAGCCGGGGCCGTGGACATGGACAGCGAGGGCATGAGGCCGCCGGAGCTGGAGCCGGAGGTCGCTGAAAACGGCGAGCCGATCCCGCTGGAGCCGGGTGTGGGCGTGCTGGAGATGCACCCCAACGGCTACGGATTCCTCCGCAGCGTGGAGACCAACTACACGCGGGAACGCACCGATCCCTTCGTGCCGGCCACGATGATCGACCGGTATCGCCTTCGCGAGGGCGTGTACCTCAAGGCTCTCGTCCAGCCCGGCAGGCGGCAGCAGGGACCGCGGGTTCGCGAAATCGAGTCGGTCGAGGGCATGCCTCCCGACGACTACATCAACGTCAAGACGTTCGACCAGCTCACGCCGATCAATCCCGAGACGTGGCTGCGGCTCGAGACGGGACAGCAGCCGATCACCACGCGGGTGATGGATATCCTCACGCCCCTCGGCAAGGGGCAGCGGGCCCTGATCGTCGCGCCGCCGCGGACAGGCAAGACCGTGCTTCTCCAGCAGGTCTCGCAGGCGATCTCGACCAACCACCCAGATCTCAGCCTCGTGATGCTGCTCGTCGACGAGCGGCCCGAGGAGGTCACCGACATGAAGCGATCGGTGAAGGGCGATGTGCTCGCCAGCAGCCTCGACTGCGACGTGGAGAGTCACGTGCGGCTCTCGCAGCTCGTCGTCGAGCGTTGCAAGCGGATGGCCGAGACCGGCAAGGACGTGTTCCTGTTGATGGACTCGATCACCCGCATGGCCCGGGCCTTCAACAAGTGGGTCGGCAACACCGGCCGGACGATGTCGGGCGGCGTCGACATCAAGGCCCTCGACATTCCCAAGAAGCTCTTCGCCACGGCCCGCGTGTTTGAGGAGGGGGGCTCGCTGACGATCGTGGCAACCGCCCTCGTCGATACCGGCAGCCGCATGGACGAACTGATTTTTCAGGAGTTCAAGGGCACCGGCAACATGGAGCTCGTGCTCGACAGGAAACTCTCCGACCGCCGTGTCTGGCCCGCCATCGACATCTCGCAGTCAGGAACACGTCGCGAGGAGAAGTTGCTCGATCCCAACACGCTCCACGCGGTCAACATGCTGCGGCGAACGCTGTCGAGCATGCACCACGTCGATGCGATGGAGCAGCTCACCAAGCAGCTCGCGAAGTTCAAGAGCAACCGCGAGTTCATCTCGCTGATCGCTAGTTCGCGCGACGACTGATAGGGCTCAATCAAGACACACAGGTTGAAAACCTGTGCTACGAGAAGGCCACGATCCTCTTGAACGCGTGAGGATCAAACGGAGGCCCTGTGAGCGGCGTTCAGCGGCCGCCGTCGGCCGTCTTGAGGCGAGCGAGCCAGTAGGAATACTGGGGGTCGCCGCAGCGGAATGAGAACACCGCGTCGGGGAGCCGCGAGCCCTCGGTGCCCTCCGACTTCACGCGGACCAGAATGGCGCCGTCGTGCCGCTGTTCGATCGACAGCCGCTCGTCGGGAATGCTGGCTGCTCCGGAGTTCGAAGCCATGGCTGGGCGCTCTTGCACGCGGGCGGAGCGCAGAAGGACGGAGGGTCCTTCCGAACTCCCCCCGTCGCTCCGGATTATGACGATCATCGGGGAAGGTTTCCAGTCGTGGGCATCCGGGCCTTGGTCCCAGCGGACGTCCCGGGGCGAGATGCCGGCCCCGCCTTGCTATACTCGCGAGTTCCCCGCCCCTTTTTCCTCGGGAGTTCCTCCAGGACATGACGCCCTACGCGTCGCTCGCCGACGACTTCTACGTCAACATGAACCTGGCCACGGAGATCGAACTCCCGGCCCAGAGGGAGACGATCCTCCAGTACTTCGAGCGGGTGCAGAAGCGTTTTCCGTCGATGCGGAAGTTCTACTGCCGCGACAAGCGCGACTACGTGCTCGAGGAGGACAAGGACCAGGGGCGCTACCGCTGGGCCGCGGTCGAGGCCAAGCGGCTCTGCTCCGGCCAGGTCAATCCGTCATCGATCGACGATGCCCTCGAGCAGCACCGTCTGGTGCTCGATCTCGCCCCGGCGTTCCTCTCGGTGAGCCCGCTTGAGTGTGAGGCTCTCGACGTGCTCTTCGGCTTCGATTTCGCCTATCGCGGCAACCACAACGCCCTCCTTGCCGAGGCCCTCGGAGTGGGGCCGGCCCTGGAACGGCTCGGCGACGCCCCCGGGGCGCGGGTGATCAACTACGAGCCGTCGCTCACGATCGCGATCGAGGAGGACTGCCGCATTCAGGTGCGGGTGAGCACCGAGACACGGACCAACGCCTTCCAGGTGCGGACCGGGGAGTTCAACGAGGAGCAGCTGAGCGTGTACGTGACGGCCCGGCAGTACGGCAGCCTCGACCCGGATACCAGCTACGTCGACGCGATGGATCGGCTGGCCCAACTCGGCCGCGAGGTGGTCGACTCCTGCGTCGTCGAGCAGATCCTCCGGCCGCTGGCCCGCACGATCTCGCTGAAGTAATCGCCGTGTCGCTCTAGCGGCTGCGGTCGCCGCTGCGGCCCTTGTTGCGGGCGTCGAGGTTGCCGGCGATCACGATCCCGATCGCCTCGACCCAGCTGGGCACGTCGAGCACCGTGCTGAGGCCGCTTTCGACGAGGATGTCTTCGTCCTCGGCGGCCCGCTGACGGCGCTGCGACTCCTGGCCAGCCTCCTCGACCCCGAGGAACTCAAGGCCCTCGTCATCGTCTTCGTGACGGCCGGCGACCGGTGCGAAGTCATCGCGGCGGCCCCGCGAGAAAGAGGACGACCGAGATTCTCCGGACGACCGCCGGCCACTCCGGCTTCGCTGGCGTGGCTGGCCCGAATCACGGCTCGATGATGATGACGAAGACGAGGATTCACGGTCGCTTCGCGACCGTCCCTCGCCGCCACGCCGCCGCCGGCGCCGGCGGCCACGGCCTTCGCTGCCGGCTGCGTCGTCGCCTTCCTTGGACTCCGCGGGCCTGTCGGTCCGCGCGGCATCGCCACGGACTGGGCCGGGCTCCCGGGGACGCATGCCGTAGGAGGTCGGAAGCGGTTCGTCGTCGCCTTCTCCGCCGGCCGACGGGCCGCGGGCCGGCGCGTCGCCTGGGGCGGCACCTCCGCGAGCGACATCCTCCGCGCCCCGGCGGCGGCCACGGCCACCACGGCGTCCACGGCGGCGGCGGCGCGGACGCGAATCGTCATCGCTTCGATCGCCCGGTTCACCTTGACGCTCGCCGCTCTCCCCCGAATCACTCCGCCCCTCCGACGGTCCCTCGTCGTCGGTTCGGTCGGCGCGACGCGAGTCGCGAACCTCCCACGCATCATCGGTGCGGTCGGACGAGCCTCGGAAGCTGTCGCTTGGTTCAGCGTCGCGACGATCGGCGGGGGCCTCGTTGGGCCGCTGCTCGACGCGGTCATCCTCGCGGCGTCCTCGTCCCCGGCCACCGCGGCGGCCGCGACGACGCCGACGGCCTCGACGGTCGCCGTCCATCTCGCCACCGCCCTCGGCTTCGCCTTCGCGAGATTCGCCGGAGTCGCTACGGAGTTCGCCAGACGGCTCGCCAGCGGGGACCGGCCGCTCTTCATCGCGTCGGCGCGGCGGACGGTCGTCGTCGCGTCGGCGTGGCGGTCGGTCATCATCGCGGCGTGGCGGTCGATCGTCATCGCGGCGGCGTGGCGGTCGCCCGGACCGTGCGCTCGCGTCATCATCCATACGACGTGGGCGTTCGCCGCGGCCCTCGCGTTCAGCCGACTGGTCGGCGGGCCTGGCCTCTCTGGCGGTCGGTTCCGCTGCTGGCCGCGGAGTGGGGCGTGGCGCGGGCCGAGATTCGGCAGATCCACTCACTCCCAGTTCAGCGGCCAGATCATCCCAGGAGCCGGTCTGTGGTGGCGGCGGCAACTTTGGTCGCTGCGGCGGCTTGGCCCGCTGCGCCGGCGGTTGCTGCGGCCGGGGAGCGGCTGGACGGGAGGGCTCATTGGCAGGCGCTGCGCCGAGGGATTCGGCGAGCGAAGCCCAAGGGTCGTGGGAGTCGTGGTCCGACATGATGCGGGTTCCCTGCGTGGGGGTTCAGGGCGGCGACGGCAGGCAGCCGTCAGGCGACGCCCCTAGCATGCGGAGGATACACGAATCCCCCGGTTTGCGGCAGGTTCCGCAGTGAAGCCGGCCGGATCACCCGATGTTTCGGGGCGGTCCGGCCGGTTGGTCGGATCGGCGTCAGGTCACGGCTTCGGCCGCGAGACGTCGAACTCCCGGATCATCGAGCCGTTGTCGGCCACCTCGAAGAGCGGTCGATACGGGCTCGCCAGTCCCCGCCGCGAGCGGCCGGCTGGGTACCAGACGAGATTCAGGCCCACGTTCCAGGCGGCGGGCGAGAAGTTGGAGGTGATTCCCGAACCGGTGACGTCGACCGACCGGGTCTGGCCGGGGATCAGGTAGGTGAACGTGCCTTCCATGGCGAGCGATCGCGATAGCGGTGCCCGCAGCAGCGAGCCGATGATGCCCTCGCCGTCGCCGGTGGCACCGCCCCAGAACTTCCACTCGTTGGCATCGCCGAACTGCAGTCGGTAGAAAGCCGTGTAGAGGTCGACGGTGCCGGCCGTGCCTTTGACCCGGCCGCGGCGGCCGAGCGAACCGTTCTGGTCGTAGACGTTGGCGGTGCCCCAGAAACCGATTTCGTGGTAGCCCCACACATAGCTGATCTCACCACGCACCTGCGCGATGTCGGCGTTGTCGAGCCAGCTGTCGCTGAGGTAGTCGTAGACGGCTCCGCCCTGCAGGCCACGGCCCTCGAAGGCCCGCGTGAAGAAGCCCGTGGTGACGAAGTTTTGGTCGCGGGCGTTCTTACGGAAGGTCTGGTCGTCGACGGTGATCGTCTCCGGCTGGAAGTTGGTCTGCGTGCCCCGCCAGCCGACCTGCCAGCCGATTCCAAACGCATTCCAGAAGGGCATGGCCCAGTTGAGGTACTCGTTGGTGCCGAAGTTGCCGTGGAGACCAAGGTTGGTGTCGTTGGTGAAGGCCGTGACACCGGCGCTCGCCGTGAAGTCGCGGTACCACCGCCAGCCGTAGTAGGGCTTGCCGAACCGTCGCATCCACGCGCAGAACCGGCCGCTGTGGTGGCAGAGAGGATCCTCGTCTTCGCAGGCATAGGGATCGTCGTAGAACGACTCGACGTGCAGCTGGGTCGGGTACTCGCCCATCAGCATGCCGCCGCCACCACCACCCATCATCGAGCCGTCGTCGCCCATCGGCATGCCGTCGGGCATCATCATCGACGGATCACCGCCATCCATTCCCATGCCCGAGCCCATTCCCGGCTCGAACGAATCCATGCTCAGCGGCATCTCCTCGGAGACCGACGGGGCGTTGCTGGACGGAGAAGGAAGCGATTCGCCGGACTTGGGGGCCGACGTCGTCGGAGCCGCTTGGGACGAAGGTGCACGGCCTGGCACCTGGGCATCGTCGAGGCCGCCGATCGGGGCCCGCTGAGCCTGCGACATCACTGACGGCAGCCCGTCGGCGTTCATCGCGATCCGGTCGATGCGCGGGCGGGGGCCGGGCGTGGTGGTGTATCGCGGAGCCAGTCCGCCGCCGAGACGATCGTCGCGGGCTGCGGTGAGTTCGACCGACTCGGCTCGCTGCTCCATCGCGACCGCTTGGCGACCCTCGGGTGCGAGGATCCGCCGGCTGCCATCGCCCTGCGGCGTCCGCATCGACATCCCGAAGAGCTTCGTGTCATCGTCGGTGTTGAACACCTGCTGGAGCGGGGCCGCGAGCCGGTTGGAGATGGTCCTGTCGCCCGACGGGGCGGCGAGGCGCGGCCGCGGAGGCAAGGGACGGGCGGCTTCGGGCCGCGGAGCGACCGCCAGACGCGGCACTTCGTCGGGAAGGATGACTGCGGCGGGGGCACCGACAGCAGGTGCTGCCGCGGCCTCTGGAACCGCCGCTGGGGCGGTCTGCGTCAGGGGCGTTTGAGCCGGCGACGTCACATCGCGGTGGGGAGTCCAGTTCAACTGCGACTCGGCCGCGGGGCATGCCGTGGCAGCAACGCCCACCAAGGCGACTGCGAGCGGGAGTGCGAGGCGAATGCGAGTCGTGTTCATACCAGACCTCCGATGCTTGGATCCGCCGGTCCACTGGCCGGCAGACTCTTCTCGATCGGAATCGGTATCGTCATCGGTAGCCGTGGAACTTTCAGAAAAGTCCACGCCACCGGCAGTTCTTTCCCAGATTGCCAGGGCCGCTTCAGGCTCGGGGCAATGCGAAGGCGAGGTCGTCGCGGAGGTCCTCGAAAGCCTCGAGGCCCACGGAAAGCCGGATGAGTCCGTCGGCGATCCCAACGGCGCGGCGGGCTTCAGGGGCATAGGAGCCGTGCGACATCACGGCCGGGATCTCGATCAGCGACTCGACCGCCCCGAGGCTGACCGCGAGTTGGAAGAGCTTCGTGGACTCGACGACGCGGCGGGCGTCGTCCACGCCGCCGTTCACCTCGAAGCTGACGATCGTGCCCCCCGCCGACATCTGCCGCATGGCCAGGGCATGGCCCGCGTGGCCGGCGAGGCCGGGATAATGGACCGTCGTCACGGCGGGATGCGCAACGAGCCACTCGGCGAGCCGCAGGGCCGTGGCCGACTGCGCCAGCACGCGGAGTTCGAGCGTCTTGAGGCCGCGGGAGCAGAGAAAGGCCTCGAGCGGTCCCATCACCGCGCCCGTGGCGTTTTGCAGCCAGTGGAGCCGCGTGCCGAGGTCGGCGTCGCGGACCACGAGCGCCCCGCCGAGCAGGTCGCTGTGACCACCGATCGACTTCGTGGCCGAGTGCATCACGATGTCGGCGCCGAGTTCCAGCGGCCGTGAGAGCGCGGGCGTGGTGAGCGTGGCGTCGCAGGCCAGCAGCGCACCGGCCGCGTGGGCGATCTCGGCGCAGGCTGCGACGTCGGTGATCGTGAGCAGCGGGTTGCCGGGCGACTCGACCCACACGAGCTTCGTCTTCGGGCCCACCGCGCGGGCCACGGCCGCGGTGTCGGCCGTGTTCACCGCCTTGACCGCGATGCCCCGCTCGGCGAGCACGCGGTTGAAGAGCCGCCAGGTGCCCCCGTAGATGTCGGTGCCGGTGACGATCTCGTCGCCGGGGGCGAGCAGGAGCGTGGCGCAGTGGGTGGCCGCCATGCCCGACGCGAAGGCCAACGCCCGCACGCCGCCGTCGAGATCGGCGAGCGTCTTCTCGAAGGCGTGCCGAGTGGGGCTGCCGGTCCGGGCGTAGTCGTAGGCCGCCGTCATCGAGGCGTCGGGCTGGACGAACGTGCTCGCCAGGTGGATCGGCGGCACGACGGCGCCGGTGGCGGGGTCGTGTGCCTGGCCGACGTGGATGGCGCGGGTGCGAAACTGCATGAGAAGCCTCCCGCCGCCGGGCGGGCGGCTATGTGCGGTCGAGGGCCTGGGTGAGGTCGGCGATCAGATCGTCGGCGTCCTCGATCCCACAGGCCATGCGGATCATGTTGTCGTGGATGCGAAACGCCTGCCGCTCCTGCGGCGAGTAGTTCCAGTAGCTCATCACCAGCGGTTGCTCGATGAGCGACTCGACACCGCCAAGGCTCGGGCCGATGCGGGGGATCTTTACCGCGTCGATCACGTCGGCCGTCCGCCGCCAGTCGGCGTCTTTGATGAAGAACGTGACGAGGCCGCCGCAGCCCCGCATCGTGCGGGCGGCGACGTCGTGGAAGGGATGGCTCTCGAGGCCCGGGTAGAGCACCCGCTCCACCCGCGGATGGCTCTCCAGGAACCGGGCCACCGCGAGGCCGTTGGCGTTGTGCCGCTCCATCCGCAGGGCCAGCGTCTTGAGCCCGCGCTCCAGCAGGTAGGCGTTGTGGGGTGAGTTGACGCCCCCCATGATCCCGCGAAGGTTTCGCACCGGCTCCATCAGCTCGGTCCGGCCGATCACGGTGCCCGCGAGCAGGTCGTTGTGGCCGCCGAGATACTTCGTGGCCGAGTGGAGCACGAAGTCGACCCCGGCCGCGAGCGGCTTGAGGTTGTAGGGCGTGCAGAGCGTGGCGTCGATCAGCGTGAGCACGCGGCGGCGACGGCCGAGGTCGGCGAACCGTTCGACGTCCACCACGCTGAGATGCGGGTTGGTGGGCGACTCGCTGACGAGGAACTTCGTCTTGGGCGTGATCGCCGCCTCCATCGCGGCGTAGTCGCAGGTCTTCACCTCGCGGAAGCCGACGCCGAATCGCGTGAGGTGCTTGCGGCAGAACTCGCGACTGCGGTGGTAGCACTCGTCGAAGAACACGATCTCATCGCCGGCGCTGCAGTGGGCCATCAGCAAGCCCACGAGCGCCGCCATGCCACTCGCGAAGAGCACGGCCTGCTCGCCCCCTTCGAGGGCCGCAAGCTTGTCTTCCACGACCCGCTCGCCGGGGTTGCCGTAGCGGCCGTATTCCTCGCGGGGATGCTTCTCCTCGATGAAGTCGATGATCGACTTCGTGTCGGGGAAGGTGTAGGTGCTCGACGCGAAGATCGGATCAGTGAGCGAGAAGCCGGGCTTCTGGCGGGCCTCTCCGGCGTGCACCGCGGCGGTGGAGGGTCCGGGGCTGGAGGTGGCCGACGAGCCGGCAGCGGACGACCGAGCCGGGTCGGGGGCGTTGGTCGTGGGCATTCGGAATCCTTAGCCGTGCGTCCGCGTGAGCGTGGTGGCGGGAGTGTAGTCGCGTTTCCGCAGTTCTTCCAGTAAAAGTGTGTCATGCCCCCCCGTCGACCTGCCCCGAAATCTCCCGTGAAATCCGCCGCTCCACGGCCGCTCGTGCCCCCGGTGCGGGTGTTCGTGACTCTGGCATCGCTGGCTGCCGCCATGGCGATGGTCCGCATGGGCCTGCTCGAGCCGTTGGTCGGGGGCATCGTCGATGCCGCGGTTCGCAACATCATCTCGTTGATCCTCGCCTTCTCGGCCCTGATGGCGGTGCTCGGCTGGTTTCTCTTCCAGAGCGGTCATCCGGCGGGGCTCACACGATCGGTCGGGCTCGGCCTGCTCGCCGCGGTGGGGCTGGCATGCGCCCTCTTTCGCGTCGAGCGGGTGTCGGGCGACCTGGTGCCGCAGTTGGCGTTTCGCTGGGCGCCGTCGCGCGACCGGCTGCTGCCGCAGGCGGCGAAGCCGGCTGCCGAGGTCGAGGTCGCTGCGGCATGGACCCCGACTCTCGGCGACTTCTCCCGGTTTCTGGGGCCACAGGGTTCCGCGTCGCTCGAGGGCCCGATCCTCGACCCGTCCTGGGAGTCGCGGCCCCCGGAGCAGCTCTGGCGGCGGCCAATCGGCGCCGGCTGGGGCGGCTTCGCCACCTGCGGCGACCACGCCGTCACGCTCGAGCAGCGGGGCGACGATGAGATCGTTTCCTGCCAGTCAGTGGCGACGGGCGACGTGGAGTGGACCGTGTCGGTGCCAGCCCGGCACGAGACGGTGCTCGGGGGTGTCGGGCCGCGGTCCACGCCCACCATCGCCGGTGGCGCCGTCTACACCACGGGTGCCACCGGCTGGCTGCACGCCATCGATGGCGCGAGCGGCCGCGTGCTCTGGAAAAAAAACGTGCTCGATGACCTCGGGATCGACGCGGCCGCCCACGGCCTGGCGGTCAGCTGGGGTCGGGCTGGATCGCCACTGGTCACCGAGTCGCTCGTGATCGTGCCGGGCGGCGGACCGCGGCAGGATGGTTCTGCGGTGTCGCTCGTGGCCTACGACCGTGCGACGGGCGAGCGACGCTGGATGGGCGGCGCGGAGCAGATCAGCTACGTGTCGCCGCAGACTGCCTCGATCGGTGGCCGCGAGATCGTGTTCACGGTCAACGAGTCGAGCGTGGCCGGGTACGACCCCGCCGACGGCACCGAACTCTGGCGATTTGATTGGCCGGGCCACTCCAACTCCGACGCCACCTGCTCACAGGCTCACGTGTTCGACGGCGGGAGGATTTTTGTGAGCAAGGGCTACGGGGCGGGGGCTGCCGCGTTCGAGCTGAAGGCGGGTGATCCGCCGACGTTCGAAGCAATGTGGCGGCAGCCTGGCCTGCTCAAGACCAAGTTCACGAACGTGGCGATCCACGACGGCCACGCCTACGGCCTCTCCGATGGGATCCTTGAATGCGTCTCCCTCGCGGACGGCGCGCGGCGTTGGAAGGGCGGGCGGTACGGTCAGGGGCAAGTGCTTCGCGTGGGCGGCCTGCTGCTCGTGCAGGCGGAGTCGGGCGAGGTGGTGGCCGTGGCCTGCTCGCCGGAGAAACACCGCGTCATGGGACGGTTCGCGGCGATCGACGGTCAGACGTGGAACAACCTCTGTCTCACCGGCGACCGGCTGCTCGTCCGCAATGCCGAGGAGGCTGCCTGCTATCGTCTGCCGCTGGCCGCCAGGGGGCCCGCGCTGTGAGCGACTAGGCCGTGGACGTCGATCTCGCAGGCCGCACGGCGCTGGTGACCGGCGCGACCCGC
>Ga0082207_1001202_pt1 | contig 12627 bp, 15 predicted proteins | sample LakMenEpi10Aug09_FD_71540 | JGI IMG/M metagenome (GOLD analysis project Ga0082207, IMG submission 71540) | reverse complement strand
TCGGCCCCGCCGCCCGGCCCACAAGCCGGCCGGGCCCTCGATCGGCCAGCGGCGGCGGGTGGCCGTGGCGCGCGCGCTCGCCACCCGCCCCCGAGCCGTGCTCGCAGACGAGCCGACGGCCAGCATCGACTCGGCCCATCAGCAGCAGGTGATCGACCTGCTCCGCGACGCCTGCCGCGAGCAGGCTGCTGCGCTGCTCGTGGTGACGCACGACCCGACCGTCGCCGGCCAGTTTCCGCGCCGCCTGAGGCTCGAAGACTTCAACCGCGCGGCCCGCGCTCCCGCGAGGCCCGCATGACGCTCTTCGGCATCGCCTGGCGCAACATCCGGCAGCGGCTCCTCACGAGTGGCCTCACGGCGCTGTCGCTGGCCCTCGGCGTGGCGCTCGTCGTGGCCACGCTCGTCACCGGCCGGATCGTGAATCAGGCTTTCGAGTCGGGCTCGGGCCTCGGCTACAACATGATCGTGGGGGCGAAGGGGAGCCCGCTGCAGCTCGTCTTGAACAGCGTGTATTTCATCAGCAAGCCGATCGAGAACGTCTCCTGGGCCTTCTACCAGCAGTTTCTCCCGGCGGCCGAGCGGGCCGACGGCGTCGACGGCACCTATGCCGCGAGCACGAAGACCGCGGTGCCGATCTGCATGGGCGACTACTTCCGCAGCCACCGCGTGGTGGGCACGAATTCCACCTTCTTCGACCGTCTCACCCGCGGCGACGGCCGGCCCTTCGAGTTCGCCGCCGGCGCGAACTTCCGCGACGACGACTTCTTCGGCGGGGTGCTCGGAGCAGCCGTGGCGGCGAACTTGGGACTGAAGGTGGGCGACACGTTCGCGCCGACCCACGGTGCCGACGACGGCGCCGTGCACGACCCGTTCATCGTCCGCGGTGTCCTGGCCCGCACCGACACCCCGATCGACCGCGGCGTGTTCGTGAACATGGAAGGCTTTTATCTCCAGGACGGACACGCCAAGCCGCTGCCGGAGGGAGAGACGCCCGCCCCACAGCCGGAGGCAGGCGCCGCGGCCAATGCCTCGGGCCACGTGCCGCTCCCGTTCAATCAACGCGAGGTCACCGCGATCCTTCTCGAGACGGCCTCCCTGCCCGGACTCCCTGCCGAGCTCATGGCCATGGGCCTGCGGACGGCGATCAACGAGGGCCGTGACGGCCAAGCGGCGCTGCCCGTCGCCGAGATTCGCCAACTGCTCGACCTGTTCGTGAAGCCGCTCGAACTCCTGCTCCTCCTCGTCACCGCGCTCGTCGTGCTCGTGTCGGCGATCGGGATTCTTGTGAGCATGGTGGGCTCGTCACTCGAACGCAGCCGCGACGTCGCGATCATGCGGGCTTTAGGCGCCCGTCGCTCCCACGTGCTCGCCACGGTGCTCATCGAGGCGGTGCTCCTCGCCGTGGGCGGCGGCCTCGCCGGCTGGGTGCTCGGCCACCTGCTCGTGGGCGCGATCGGCCCCTGGATCACGACGAATGCGGGCGTCACGGCGAGCGTCTTCTCGGCCGCACCGCTCGCTGAAGCCCTGCTCGTGCCGTTCCTCATCGTGCTCGCGATCGTGGCGGCGCTCCTCCCCGCGATCGCCGCCTACCGCACCGACGTCGCCAAGTGGCTGCAGGGCCCGGGGTGACGGCACGTGAACGCTCGAGCCGGCGTCACCGCACCGGGACAGTCGCGTCGGTCTCGAACGACTGGCCGTCGAAGCTCGTGAGCTTTACGAACACGCGCACGTGGTCGCCGGCCGGCGGGCGGCCCTGCCACGGGAGCGTGAAGTGCAGGCCACGGGCCCGCGAGGTGCGTCGGAAATGCGTGAGGGCCTCGGCCGATGGGACATCCCACTTGGCGAGCGGCGCGCCTTCAGGGCCGCCGGGTGTCGCAGGATCATAGGCCACGATCGAGACGTCGCCCCCGGCCGTCACGAGCCGTTCGTCGGCATCGCGCGGTTCGAACACGATCGCCACGCCATCGCTCGTGCCGTCGCCGTTGCCGTCGAAGCAGGCGGTGCGGGCGGGGTTGATGATGAGGTGCGTGATTCGGCCCTCGGCCGAGAGGCTCTCCTCGTGCGACAGCCGTTTGATGTCAGGCCCGCCACTCGGCGCAGCCGACGCGCCGCGGGCGCCCGGCTCGTCGGGAAGCGGCGGCACGCCGTCGAGCGTGGGGGGCGCGATCGTGGCGGGCGGAGCGCTCCCGCCGGCCGGCGGCCCGAATCGAGGGCCGTCGCCGGCTGGGTCGGCACCGACCGGGGGCACGCCCGTGGGCTCGGGGAGCGTCATCGGGGGGGCCACGATCGTCGGCGCTGAAATGGTGGGCGGCACGAGTGCTGGCGGCGCCGCTGGCAAGGGGCCGCGGGCAGGCGCGGCGACGGCCGCCGGCACGTCGATGCGATTGGGCAGCGAGGCGTCGGGGTCGACGATCCCGAGCTGCTTCTTGAGGCTGCGATTTTCAGCGGCCACCCTGTCGAGGCGGGCGCACTTCTCCTGGATTTCGTCCTGGAGGACGTAGATCTGGTCTTCCTGCATCCGCAGCTCGCGTTCGAGCAGCTGCTGACTGATGTCGGACTTGCAGCCGGGAGCCATGAGGCTGCCGACCAGGATCGCGATCCATGCGAATCTGTTCATGAGGCGCCTCCTGCGCGTCAGACAGTCGAATTGTCGTGTTGCGATCAGCCGGTGCCTGCCGCCGGGCGCGGCGACGTGGGCATGCGGTCGATGACTTCGTCGATCAGCCGGTAGTCGCGCGCTTCCTGCGCCGACATGAAACGGTCGCGGTCGGTGTCCTGCTCGATCTTCTCCAGCGGGTGGCCGGTGTGCTTGAGCAGGATGCCGTTGAGCTTGTGCTTGATGTTCTTGAATTCCTTGGCGTGGATCATGATCTCCTCCGCCGTGCCTTCCATGCCGGCGAGCGGCTGGTGGATCATGATCCGGGCGTTCGGCAGGGCCCGGCGCTTGCCCTTTGCCCCGGCCGTGAGCAGCACCGCCCCCATCGAGGCGGCCTGCCCGATGCAATAGGTGGCCACGTCACACGTGACGAACTGCATCGTGTCGTAGATCGCCAGCCCCGCCGTCACGCTGCCGCCGGGGGAGTTGATGTAGAGATGGATGTCGGCCTTCGGATCGTCCGACTGCAGGAACAGCATCTGGGCGACGATGGCGTTGGCCACCTCGTCGTTCACCTGCGATCCGAGGAACACGATCCGATCCTTGAGCAGACGGCTGTAGATGTCCATCGCCCGCTCTTCGCGGCCGCTCTTCTCGATGACATACGGAATCAGCGGCATGGGTCAGTCCTTCTCTTTCTCGTCCTCGGCGACGGGCGGCTTCGCGAGGATTTCGTCGACGAGGCCGTATTCCTTCGACTCGGTGGCCGTGAGGTAGCGGTCGCGGTCGGTGTCCTTGGCGATCCGCTCGAGCGGCTGTCCGGTGTGGTGGGCAAGGATCTCGTTGAGCACGGCCCGCGTCTTGATGATCTCGTCGGCCTGAATCTCGATGTCGCTCACCTGGCCCCCGACCTGCCCGTAGGGCTGGTGGATCATCACCTTGGCGTGGGGCAGCACGAACCGCTTGCCCTTGGCGCCTCCGGCGAGCAGCACGGCGCCGCCGCTGGCAGCCAGGCCCACGCAGTAGGTGGCCACCGGGCAAGACAGGATCTGCATCGTGTCGTAGATCGCCATCGTGGCCGTGACGCTGCCGCCCGGCGAGTTGATGTAAAAGTGGATGTCCTTGCGGCGGTTTTCGCTCTGCAGGTAGAGCAGCTTCATGACGAGCTCGTTGGCGTTGCCGTCGTAGATCTCTCCCTGCAGGAGGATGATTCTGTTTTCGAGGAGCAGATCGCCGAGCGTCATTTGGCGCTGCCGCTGGTAGTCGCGCTGGGCGCTCGAAGCCGACGGAGAGAAACAGGGCTCGTGCATGGCGTGTCTCGAGGGGATGGGGGCCCGGCCTAGCGGCGGGCCCCTGGTCGGGCTTCGGCGGCTTCAGCGTGCTTGGCCGTCGGAATCTCCTCCTCGCCCACGACGCTGCCGCACACGGCGTGGTCGACGGCGTCGGCATCCGGCCTGGGGAACTCGAAGGGAGTGTCGTTGAACTTTGCGTTGTGCTCGATGACCTCGAGAGTCTTTCGCTCGATGATCTGGTTGCGGAGCACATCCATCAGGCCACGCTTCTCGAGGCTCGCCCGCACCCGCCGCGGCGGCTCGCCCGACTGGGCCGCGATGGCGCGGATCTCCTCGTCGTAGTCGGCGGCCGAGTCGGCGATGCCTTCGGCCTCGGCGATCTTCTCCAGGATGAAGTGCTCCTTGAGGGCCCGGGCCGTGCTCGCGAGGGCCGACTGGCGCAGTTCGTTGACGTGCCTGCGAATCGAGTCGTCGTCGAAGCCGCTGCGGCGCAGCTCCAGAATCGAGCGCTCAAGCTCTCGGAGGCTCTGTCGCTTGAGCAATTCCGGCGGCAGTTCCCACGTGGCCGAGGCCGGGAGGGCGCTGGCCACCTGCTGCCGCACCTGGCGCCGCCGATGCCATTCGAGCTGGCCGTCGAGCTGCTTCTTCACCGCGGCGCGGAGCGCCTCAGCCGACTCGAAGCCGCCAAGCTCCTCGAGCACGGCCGCCGTGAGCTCGGGCAATTCGAGCTTCTTGACCTCGAGCACGGTCAGTTCCAGCGTAACTGTCTTGCCGCGCAGGGCCTCGACAGCGGCCTCGTCGGAGATCTTCACCTCGGCCGTGACCGTGGTGCCAGGCTTGGCCTTCTTGACGAGGGCATCGAAGCCGGAGAGCGACGCATCGGCGAACGAGAGCTTCGGCCGGACGACGATCTCGATCTCTTTGGCCTCGGAGAGCACCGTGCTGCCGTCGAGAAAGCGGAGATTCGCCACGATCATGTCGCCTGCGGCGGGAGCGCCATCGTGCGGCACGAGGCGGCTGCGTTCGCGGAGGATGCTGCCGAGCGCTTCGTCGACGTCGGCATCGCCGATCGATCGAGTGGGGCGGTTGATCGCCAGGCCCTTCCAATTCGGCATTTCGAACTCGGGACGAACCTCGATCGAAAATTCGAAGGTCATCGGCCCGTCGTCGGGCAGGACGACGGCGTCGACGTCGAGCTCTGGTTCGCTGATCGGCGAGAGCTTCTCTTGCTCGGTCACCTGCGTCATGGCTGCGGCCAGGAGCCGCGACCGGATCTGGTCGCCCAGTTCCGATTTGAACCGGCTGCTGACGAGCCCACGGGGGGCGCGGCCGGGACGAAAGCCTGGCAGGAGGGCCGTCGGCATCAGTTCGGCCACGGCCTCTTCGAAGTGCCGATCGATGTCTGCTCGCGGGATCGAGACCTTCACGCGGCGTTGGCAGGTGGAGACACTTTCGACGGCCACGTCGAGCTTGAGCGGCTGTGCGGCGGCGTCGTCGGCGGAGGGGGCGATCGCGGTTGCGGAGTCAGACATGATTCATTCCCGGCGGAAACGACCGGATTCAAGGGAAGGCGTGGACCGCGGAAGCGGGCGCCTGAGCGGAGGGATCGAAGAGCGCATGCACGCGATGCACGAAACAATACTGCACTGCCCGTATCAGGAAAGCGGGTGATGGGATTCGAACCCACGACAACCACGTTGGCAACGTGGTGCTCTACCAACTGAGCTACACCCGCGGTGGCCGTGCAGAGCGTCACCACCCGCACGAAGCCCCGCGATTATAGGGGCCAAGGAAGTGGCCGCAAGATCACCCTTTGGGTAAGCCGGGTTTTTTGAGCAATTTGGAGCGGGTCGTTTTCAGGCCGAGCGAGCCGGTTACACTCGGAGGCGGTCAGGCCTTCCGGTGGAGGAGACTCCCGGTGAACGTGCGGTTCGTCGTTACCAAGCCAGCAGCGAAGGCGAAGACCTTTCCGGTGCGGCTCCCGATCGTGGTCGGCCGCAGCGAGGAGGCGAAGTTTCGCATCCAGCAAGACCGGGTGAGCCGCAAACACTGCGAATTCTTCGAGCAGGACGGCCGCATTTATCTGCGGGATCTCGGCTCGACCAACGGCACGCTCCTCGATGGTGAATTGATCGAGACGAGCGTCAAGATTCCCCTGGAGTCGGGCGGCGTGGTGCGGGTGGGCAGCCTCGAGTTTCGCGTGGAGTTCGACACGTCGACTGCCTCGGCGCCGAATCGGCCCGCGGCAGAGATCGACGTCGTGAGCGACGTGACGGTCGGGATCGCCCAGGCCGCCGATTCAGAGCGGCTGCAGATCGACCACGCTCCAGACGAGCCGAGCCCCGACATGCCGGCGATTTTGACGGCGGAGCGTCCGGCACGAGCGGACGAGACCCCACACGTGGAGGTTGCGTCCGATGCGGCACCGACCGCGGATCCGGAAGCAGCCGTGCCGGTCGTCGGCGAGGAGGCCGATTCGCAGCCGGCCCCGGCGCCGGCCGACGATGCGTTTGGGTTTCTCGGTGCTGCCGAAGAGGCCGCTGCTGCGTCCGACGACGACCAGCTCGGCGACTTTCTCAAAGGACTCAAGTAGGTGCTGTCAGCCGGTCTCGTGTGCTTGTTGGCTCTCAGCAAGCCCGAGGCGTGAGCCGAAGGGAATGGCCGCGTCGATTCGCAACCGAGGCATCCTCTCGGCTCACGCCTCGGGCTTCCTTCGCGGAACAACGTCCTACGGGCGGCGGGCCTTGTTCTTTGGAGGCGGCGGTATGACGGGGTTGGTGAGCGTGATCTTCAGGCTCGTCACCAACAGTTTCCCGAGTTGGTAATACTGGCCCTCCGCCTCGACTTGGTCACCGGGTGCGGCGAGGCTCACGTTTGCCGACCGCACCACGAGCTCGGCCTCCGCGGGCACGGTGACATCGAACTTCTCCCGCCCCGCGATGATCGTGACGACATCCCCCTCGACATCCTTGATCGTACCCGCCAAGAGATAGGTTCCGGCTGGCCGCTTGCCGGAGAATCGCTTGGCGCCCGCATCGGCGATGCCCAGCCCGCCGGCCATCACGCCAGGAGTGCCGCCATCGGTGAAGGCCACCTGGAGTGCTGGCTCGGTCACCTTGCCGAACTCGTCGAGCGTAATTGCGACGTTCACGAACTGCTTTGCCTGGAGCATCTCGCGGCTCGCTTTGCCAGTCACCTCGATCTTCGCGTTCGGGGCCGGCATGGCCTGCCATTCGTTTCCCCCATGCGGGAGCCGCAACCTCAGCATGCCGGGACCGACCTCGATGACCTGCCCGTGCTGGTCGTCTTTCTCGAGCGACTTCAGCGGGCCGGGCGGCTGGGCGTGGAGGATCGTCTTGGGCATGAGCCCAAGCCCCGCGGCGAGCGCCGCCGCGATCACGTGGCGATGAAAAACGCAGCGAGACCAGCGAGAACCGTCCATCTGGCGTTTCCTACAAATTCGAAGCAGACTCTGTTCCGTTACCCCCTACTATAACTGCTCGGGTTTTCACACCGGAACGGATCCCCGCCAGGCCCAGTCTTGACCATGCCCTCCGTCCCCCGCCGCATCACGATTCTCGACCTTGCCGCCGCCAAACGCGACCGACAGCCGCTCACGATGGTCACCGCCTACGACTGGTCGAGCGGCCGGCTCGTGGATGCCGCCGGGGTCGATTGCGTGCTCGTGGGCGACAGCGTGGCGATGGTGGTGGCGGGCCGCAGTTCGACGCTCCCGGCCACGCTCGACCAGATGATCTACCACGGCGAGATCGTGGCCCGCGCCGTGTCGCGGGCACTCGTCGTCGTCGACCTCCCCTTTCCGCTTCAGCACCTCGGGCCGCGCACGGCCGTCGAAGCCTGCGCCCGGATTCTCAAGGAGACGGGCTGCCAGGCCGTGAAACTCGAGGGCACGGCCGGGCAGGCCGACGTGATCCGGGCGATCGTGGCCGCCGGCATCCCTGTGATGGGCCATGTCGGCCTCAGGCCCCAGGCCGTGCACCAGCTCGGCGGGTATCGCGTGCAGCGAGACATCGACCACCTGCTCGAAGACGCCTGCGCCGCCGCAGACGCAGGGGCGTTTGCCGTGGTCCTCGAATGCATTCCGCCCGACGCCGCCCGCACGATCACGGCGGCGCTCTCCGTGCCCACGATCGGCATCGGCGCCGGGCCGCACTGCGATGGCCAGGTGCTCGTCTATCACGACCTCGTGGGCCTGTCGCTCGACCGCGTGCCGAAGTTCGTGCGTGGCTACGCCGACGCGAAGACACAGATCGCCGCAGGCCTCACCCGCTGGAAGCACGACGTCGAGGCGGGCACGTTTCCGGGCCCGGCCGAGACGCTACCGTAGCGTTTACGGCAGGACGACCTCGTCGGAGATCACGACGGGCTTGCTCGCCGACACGGCACCAGCCGGCAGTGGGCCGGGAGAACCTCCGGGGCCGACAGGCAGTGATGGAGCACCGACGCCTCCGACGGGCCCGCCACCCATGGGCATGCCGCCGTCGACCACGGCGCCTTGGCAGTCGTTGCATCCGCCCGCGACACCGCCTGGCATGGCGTGCGGCATGCCACCCGCCGATTGGCAGCAGTCTGACTGCTGACCGCACGGCCGCATCGCCGGAGCGGCGGCGGGCGTGATCGTGGCGCCCGGTGGCGTGAAGCCGGGCGGATAGTGCCCGAAGCACTTCTCGTATTTCCACACCTCGAGGGCGATGTAGCGTTCGTTGAGCGACTTGCAGCCGCCGGCGCCCGTCGCCGCGAGCACCGCGCCGCCCACGAGCATGATTCGGCCGAGTTTCATGATCCGCATCGCACTGCCTCCGTCGTCGCGCCGCCCGACAGGCAGCTGGATAGGGACGGCGCCGTGCGCTTTGCCGCGACGCCTGGCAAACCTACCCCACGAGGGATGCGCGGCAAGAAAAAAACAGAGGTCGAGTCGTGGCCTGACGGCGTTCTTTGGAAAACTGTGCGGATCGTGCGGAGAGCGACTTCCCGCCCGGCTGGATGCGGGCCGCCGGCCGCGGTGCGTCAGCCCTTGCGGTGGCGGATTTTGGCCCGCATGCGCCGCTTCTTCTGGCCGAGTTTGCGTCTGCCCTTGCCGGTCTTCTTGACACCCATGCTGCACTCCACGGTTGGAAAATGGTCCGGAGAAATTCCGGACTCTCGAGCCGCAGTTGTAGAATGCGCCCGCTGCGGCTTGCAAGGACGTGCAGCCATAGCGGCCCTCCCGCCCCGGCTCATGCCATCGCCCAACCCTCGCCCCATGATCGTCTTTTTTCCCACCTATGCGACCCGGGAGTCCGCGGAGGGGCCGTGGCGGGCTGCCGTGGCGGGCATGGTCACCCGCCCGCTGCCACTTCGCAGTCGCCGGCGCACGATGGCCGTCGCGGTGCTCCGGCGGCTGCTCGATCTTGACGCCGAGCAGGCCGGCTCGGAGGTGTTTCAGCGCCGGGCCGAGGCGTTTTTGTTTCAGCGCGTCGTCGGCCAGCCCGTGCAGGTGTCCGTCGCCGGGCGCGTGTACGACGCCGGACAGACCGATCGCACCGGACACTTCCACGCGGTGCTCGACCTCGACGAAGCGCACGTGCGCGAGGCGACGAGCACCCTCGGCGCCGATGGACGGTGGATCGCCTACGAAGGGCTGGCGGTGGACGCCGACGATCACGACGCACCGCCGACGCCCGGGGGCCGCGTGCATCTCGTCGACGGCACAGGCTTCTCGGTGATCTCCGACATCGACGACACTGTGAAGGAGACCAACGTCGCCAATCGACGCGAGCTCCTCGCCAACACGTTCATTCGTGATTTTCGGGCCGTGCCGGGCATGGCCGACGTCTACCGGGCCTGGCAGGCCCGCGGAACCGCGTTTCACTATGTGTCGGCGAGCCCCTGGCAGCTGGCCGAGTGTCTCGAGGGGTTTCTGGGCGATGTCGGCCTTCCGGCGGGCTCGCTCCACCTCAAGCTCTTCAGGCTCAAAGACTCCACGCCCCTGGGCCGGCTGCCGTCGCGCAAACGTTCCAAGCGGCGCACGATCGAACGCATCATGGAGGAGTTTCCCGAACGAAGGTTTCTGCTCGTCGGGGATTCCGGCGAACGGGATCCCGAAGTGTATGCGGCCGTGGCCAAGCGACGCGGCGATCAGGTCGCAGGGATCGTGATCCGCCAGGTCGACGGCAAGGCATCACGCGAAAAAATCCGCTCCCGGCTCGACCGCCTCGCCCGTCGGCTGCCGCCGGGGCGGCTCACCGTGTTCAACGCCGCCGAGGAACTGCAGGGCCTGGACGTTCAGGGGCTCTCGAAGGCATTTTGAAAGTGCTCGACCTGGGGCCGCCCCTCGGGCCCGTCGAACGTGACGGTCACCACGTCGATCCGCACCGAGCAGTCTTCGAGATGGTGGCGACGAATGTAGGCCGTCGCGAGCTGGGCCACGCGACGCTGCTTGTGATAGCCGATCGTCTCGGCCGGATGGCCGTGGGCCGTGCTGCTCCGCGATCGCACCTCCACGAACACGACCGTGCGGCCGTCGAGCGCGACGAGATCGATATCTCCCCGCAAGATCCGCTCCCGCGTGGCGACGATGCGGTAGCCGATGCCGCGCAGATAGCTGGCGGCCTCGGCCTCACCCCGGTGCCCGAGCGTGTCACGGGACGGACGCATGCAAGGCACCTGAACCCTCGAGCGAAACCAGCTCGGGGCGGCAAAAGTCTTGTCGCGTGGGCCGCGGCGGCCCAAGGCTCCTCGAGCGTTCGCCGACCCCTCGCCTCCCCGGTCGTTGATAGGAAAGTAAGTCCTGAAATCACTACCAGACGGCGTCAGGCCTTGGCGGTGGCGGGCTTCTTGGCGGCTTTCTTGGCGGTTCCGGCTTCGGCGACGTCGTCGCGCTTCTCGCGGAGACGCACGGCCTTGCCCACGCGGTCGCGCAGGTAGTAGAGCTTCGCCCGACGCGACACGCCGGAACGCTTCACTTCGATCTTGGAGATCTTGGGGGAATGCAGCGGGAACTTCCGCTCCACGCCTTCGCCCGCGACGATCCGGCGCACGGTGAACATCTCGCGGCTGCCCGACCCGCTGCGGGCGATGACCACGCCGTTGAAGATCTGGATGCGTTCCTTCTCGCCTTCGAGGATGCGAGTGTGAACGTCGACGGTGTCGCCGATGGCGAATGCGTCTGGCTGGGGCTTGAGGCTCGAGGCTTCGACATGGGCAAGGATCTTCTGGCTCACGGCATGCTCCTTTGGGGCTGGTTGATCGGCTGGGTGCGTTGGCGGGTCGCAGTGACGGCCTGTTCATGCCGCCACTCGGCGATCCGGCGGTGGTCGCCCGAGAGCAAAACCTCGGGCACGTGCAAGCCGCGGAACTCCCGCGGCCGCGTGTATTGAGGGCCTTCCACGAGCCGCTCGGCTCCGGAAAACGAATCCTGGCGGGCACTCTCGGCATCGCCGAGCACTCCGGGCACGAGCCGCGCGACGGCGTCGACGATCACCATCGCCGCCACCTCGCCTCCGGAGAGCACGAAGTCGCCGATCGAAATTTCGTCCGGACGAAGCGTCTGGCGAACACGGTCGTCAAAGCCCTCGTAGCGGCCGCACATGAGCACGAGCCGGTCGCAACGGGCCAGTTCCTCCACGACAGATTGATCGAGCCTGCGGCCCGCGGGCGTGAGCATCACGAGATGGCCCGGCGCAAGAGCATCAAGCTGCACGCTCTCGACGCAGTCGACCACCGGGCCGGGCATCAAGAGCATGCCGGGCCCACCGCCGAAAGGACGGTCATCGACCTGGCGGTGCACGCCCTCGGCGAAGTCGCGGATGTTGGTCACCCGCACGTCGAGCAGCCCCGAGGCACGCGCCGCCCCGAGCAGGCTGCCGTCGAGGAAGCCCGTGAACATCTCGGGAAACAACGTGAGAATGTCGATGCGCATCGCAGAAACTCATCGCCCGGCCCCGTCGCGCGCCTGAACTGCGGCAAGGGATCGGGAACCACGGAACGATTGCAAACCTGGTTTAGCCGGCGGCGGGCTCCGCCCCGGCCGACGACTCCGCCGGTGCTTCGGCCGGCGCTTCCGCCACGGCCACCTCGGGGGCAGCCGCTTCGGTCGACTCGGCCGCAGCCGCTTCGGGGGCCGGCTCCGTCTTCACTTCGGGAACGAACGCCGGCGGGCCCGGGTCGGGAATCACGCGCGGCAGAGCGAGCCTCGCGCGGGCGAGTTCCATCTCCTTGAGATGCGTCCCTGCTGGACCGTATTTCTTGATCAGCACGCGCACCGCCGGGCTCGGCTGGGCGCCCACCGAGAGCCAATACTGCACCCGGGGGCCGTCGAGGAGGCACCGCGCATCGGTGTCGACGATGGACGTGTCGTAGGTGCCGAGCACCTCGATCTCGCGGCCGTCACGCGGGCTCCGCTTGTCGGTCGCACAAATTCTGTAGAAGGCACGGTTCTTCCGGCCCATCCGCTTCATCCGAATCGCCACTGCCACGGTCTGAAACTCCTCGCGTGTAGGAAAATCGAGCCCTTTAACGTACCGCGCCGCCGCCCAAACCCAAGCCCACCCCCAGGAATGCGTTTTTCCGGTGAAAACCCGTCGTGGAGGACAGGCCCCAGGCTGGAATGCCCGACGTGGCAGCACCGGCTTCGGGCTCCCCATATCCCGCTCGCCGGACGTTCGCCTTCGCCCTCCAGGCTCCGGCTCACTCGGATTTGCCTGCGCTGCGCCATCCATGGCTCCGCTGGTCAAATAC
>Ga0082207_1001201_pt1 | contig 12634 bp, 16 predicted proteins | sample LakMenEpi10Aug09_FD_71540 | JGI IMG/M metagenome (GOLD analysis project Ga0082207, IMG submission 71540) | reverse complement strand
GAAAACCCGCAGAATACTTGAGATCTTCCCCATCATGCCAAACGTAATACCAATAGGGGAACACGCATACGACTTTTATCACCAAGGGGGCATTGAGTATTATTTTAAGAAGTTAAACGAATTATAGGCCAAATTTTTTATATTTTTGGTTTATGGCCAATACAATAACAGCTTCTATATATAGCTACCAAGCAAATCCGGACTTTACCGACGGGTATGGCGTTCAGATGGGTTTCCCGGTTGATGGTATTGTTATTAGAGATTTACCAACCCCAGTTGTTTTTCAAGGGGTAAACTGCAATTCGACAATTGAAGTAATATCCGACAGTGATCCGTTCCCAGTTTATTTTGCATCCGAAACGGCAGCAACCCTTATTGCTGATGCAAATTCTGGTACAACGCCGTCACCAGATCCAACGCCAATATCGTTCCCTGTCACATCAACGGATGCTTTTGGCCGTTTAAGGGTTTCTGAGCCATTTACTCTTTTTGATTCAAGCCATAGATACGCCGATAATAACCTTTGGTCTACATTAACCGCTACTGGCGGTGCTGCCACCTTTAATTCAAATCAGGGATTAGTGGATTTAACGGTTACGGCCGCAAGCGGATCTTCTGTTGTTCGTGAAACAAACAAGGTGTTTTCTTATCAGCCCGGTAAGTCGTTGCTAATTCTTTCAACATTTGTCATGAGCGACGCTAAAAATGGTCTTACTCAAAGTGTTGGATATTTTAATGACAATAACGGATTTTATGTTTCTTTAGAAAACTCCATCCTATATTTTGTTGAAAGAAGCGTTGTTACTGGATCTATCGTAAATACTAAAATTGCTCAATCCGCTTGGAATGTTGATAAGCTTAACGGCGCTGGGCCATCTGGCTTTACTCTTGATATTACAAAGGCACAGATTCTTTGGATTGATATGGAATGGTTGGGTGTGGGTTCTGTAAGAATGGGGTTTGTAATAAATGGTCAATTTATATTATGCCATATTTTTAATCATGCAAACATTATTGCATCCACATACATTACAACTGCATCTTTGCCTTTAAGGTATGTTATAGGTAATTCGTCCCCTACTACTGGGTCAAGTACATTGAAGCAAATTTGCTCTACGGTTATATCCGAAGGTGGGTACTTACTTGCTGGTGCGCAAAGCGCAGTAGGTACTCCAATATTAACACCAAGAACATTCGCGGTAGCTGGAACATATTACCCTATTGCTGGAGTAAGATTGAAAGTTGCTAGATTGGACGCAATAGTTATAGTTTCAGCCTTGTCTTTATTAGGTTTGGGCAATGGCAAAACTTATTCTTGGAGGGTTGTACAAAGTGGCTCCATAGTGGGTGGATCTTGGGTTAGCGCGGCTGCAAATTCGGCAGTTGAATATAATCTTACTGGCACATCTTCTACGGGGGGTAGAGTTTTAGCATCTGGTTATATAAATTCATCAAACCAAGGCTCTCCATATTTGAATATTTTGAAGGAAGCACTTTTTGCTAATCAATTAGAAAGAGATGGCCTTACTGCCACTCCATTTGAATTTTTTGTTGAAGTTGCTGTTCAAACAACGTCTGGCGGAGAAGGTGTTTATGTTTCTATTGACTGGGAGGAAATAAGTAGATAATTAAAATATAAAAAAATGATGATTAAACTAATCAAGCTAAAAGAGAAATTTGAAACATTTGCTAAAAATCGTTTAGCTGGTGCTGAAAAAATTATAAAAAATGCCAAAGAGAAGGGTGGAGATGCATTGCTTACATACAATCATTTTGTTGTAAAACCTCCGTACTATAAAAAGGCAATAGATGGTAAGTTTGACAAAGAGGAAGCTACAAAGGAGTTTAATGAGATATACAAAAAAATCTCATTGAATATGACGCAAACTGAATTTCAAAAGGAGGTTGGTCGTTTGGAGGTATTGGGTGAACTATTAATAAGAGAAAAATAATATTTTGACATTAAACCACAGCATTAAAAATGTAAAATGCCTTGTTAGGGCTTTTCATTTTACTCACGATCCAAAAGATTGTGAGGTGTACCATAACGCCTATCTTTTTGGCATACAGTCGGTTCCAAATAAGATGTTGACCTTTCATATAATGACTGATTATGGTATGATGCGAAGTAGGGTTCCTATTAGTGAGGTTTTCGCGAAAGAGCCATTAAATGATATTCCTTTTCATTTTAAGCAATTATGGGATTGTTTTAGCGAGAATGTATCTGTTGTTATTTATGATTATTTGTGCGATAAGAGATGCCAAGTTGTGCTAAAGGACGGGGCTATGGTGTGGGCTACTTATTTGTTTACGGTGGATTGGTATAATAATTCGTATTCTGACGAACCGTCTGATTACAAATGCGGTCACATATTGATTGCAGACGATGGTTATTTTTTATGTCAACCTAACAATAGAATTTTTTGGAGAGATAGCAATTGGGTGACTAGGCCGTTCCCTATGGAGCTAAAACAAATAAAAGTAGACACTAAATTAATTTCCGTCGAATCTGTTTCTGATAGGTGGATTACCGAAGATTCAGATTCATATTATTACGACATAAATAAAAAATAAACAATAATGCTGCTTGTTGAAACATATCTGTCGGAGTCGCCGGGAATGGGCTTGGGACTCTTTTCCGCACAATTAATTAAAAAAGATTCCGTTATATGGGAGTTTATCGACGGAATTGACATAAAAATACATATAAGCAAATATGATACACTAAATGATTTACAAAAAAAATTTGTTGATACTTATTTTTGGAGAGAAGGAGATTATTTGTATTCATCTTGCGATCATTCAATTTTTCAAAATCATAGTAAATATCCCAACTCTATTTGCCACGGCAACGATAAAATGATTGCGGCAAGAGATATATTGCCAAACGAAGAAATAACAGTTTCTTATGGGGACTTTGATGATGATTTTGATAGTTATAAAAACGATTTGAAATGAGAAAGAAAAGAGCAAAAAAACTCAAACTGCTGGCCCAATCGATAATGGCAAATCAAGGTTCGGAAGAAATTAAAAAAATGTACAGAAGGCTAAAAAAAGTTAAAAGAGCATGAAAGCCAAATTAAATTCTGTTACTCTTGTTTGTATTGATTGTTATAATTACGGAGATGCCATAACGGCAATTCGAAATAGTATGGATCAATGTGATTTTGCGTCTGTAAAATTTATTACAGATATAGAAATCTCGTTGTCCGGCATAGAAGTAGTTAAGATACCTAAAATCAAATCGAAGATTGAGTATTCTAAATTTTTGATGAAAGATCTTAATAACTATTTTGATACTGATTTTGCTTTAGTAATTCAGCACGATGGGTATGTACTTTGTGGAGATGCCTGGAATGTCGAGTTTTTGAATTACGATTACATTGGCGCACCTTGGCTTTATCCCGATAATAGAAATGTAGGCAATGGCGGCTTTTCCCTCCGTTCAAAAAAATTACAAACCGCATTGGCCGAAGATGATTTTGTCGAAATGTCTGATCCAGAGGATGAGGCTATAGGTCGTCTTTATCGAGAATACTTAGAGTCTAAATACGATATTAAATTCCCTTCGGTCAAGTTGGCCGATACATTTTCCTACGAATTGAGAACCCCAATTTGCAAAACATTTGGGTTCCACGGGAAATTTCACAAGCCATTCCAAAAAATTGTTAGGATTAAGAGAACGGCCGCTATGGGTGACGTAATAATGGTGGAACCCGTTCTTGAATATTTCCATAGAAAGGGCTATCGGGTTGTTTTAGAAACGCTGCCTCAGTTTTATTTATTGTTCATACACCACCACTATAAAGTTTATCGTCCAGAGGAAATTGATAATAGGGTGTGGGAGAACGCTGAATACGAATCCTATAACCTTGATATGTCTTACGAGAGTAAGCCGGATGTATTGAGGCTTAAAACGTATTATGAGTTTTGCGGCGTTTCTGATGGGGAGATGAAGAACCCTAAATTATCTTTATCCTTTAAGGTTGACGATAAAACGAGATTATTCCCAAAGTATTGCATAATACACCTAGAGAACAAAGCTGAGAGTGGTAGAAATGTTAGAAATGTGGCTTGGGAGCTGGTCATATCTGAGCTGAAGCTCCAAGGATATTTTGTGGTACAAGTTGGAAGAGACGAATCTATTAAGATCAATGGGGCTACTCAAATAAGAACTATGAGCGAGAACTTTCTTGCCTATGTAATTGCTGGAGCTGATTTGTTTATAGGGATTGATAGTGGGCCAGCGCATATTGCGTCAGGATTTGGAATACCTTCGATATTGTTCTTTGGGAATGTCAATCCAAAAGTGGCCTACCCAGATTTGTCCAATAAATACATAATTACAAATCATGAAAAAGAAACTCCAATCTGTGATAAGCCGTACTGTTGGCACACTGTTGTTAACGGGATTGCGGGGGCGCCTTGTTACATTGATCAAGAAAAACCCCCTTGTACGAGCTATAAAGCAGAAGAATTAATTAATGCTATAACAGATATGTCATGGTTGAATCACACAAAATAGTAGATAAGATAGAGGAATATTTGCAAGGCTCTGTAATGGATATTGGGTGCGGGGACGCTACGGTTATCCCTGGCGCTTTTGGGGTTGACGGTCGCGTTTTCCCCTGCGTATTACACGTTACCGACTCCCTTTATGACCTCCCCAACCAAATACCAAATAAAATTGGTCAATTTGATTGTGTATTTAGCTCACATACGTTAGAACACTTACCCGATGCATACAGATGTGTATCTGAATGGTCTGAGTTTGTAAAGCCTGGTGGTTACTTTATCCTTTACTTACCGGACGGAACGGCTTATGACAATTACAGCAATCCCGAGCATTTTCACGATACCAACTACAGCCAATTTACCTTTTGGTTCCGTAGGGCATTTTGCGGCGAGGCGCTTACGTTTACTGGGCTTCCTTATGCCTTGCCTAAATTTGAATTAATAAAAAGTGGCTTAGACATTGGAGATAGTAGATATTCATTTTATATCGTAGCTAAAAAATTATGATAGTAGATTATTAAAATATCATAAATTTGGTTATGGGAATGACTAAATACGCCACTTCAGCGTGGCAAAGAAAAGAAGGACAAAATCCTAAAGGCGGTCTTAATGAAAAGGGCAGAGCCGCTTATAAGTCTGAAACGGGCGGGACTTTGAAAGCCCCCGTAAAGGGTGGCGATAACCCTCGTCGGGCTAGTTTTTTAGCCAGAATGGGCGGCATGCCTGGGCCTGAATACAAGGATGGAAAACCAACGCGCCTTTTATTATCTTTGAGAGCGTGGGGTGCTTCCTCTAAGGCTGACGCAAAAGCCAAAGCAAAAAATATTTCTGAACGAAATAAAAAATAAACAAAATGATTAACGCAACAAAAATCAAGGTAAAAATTAAATCTCCGAAAGGGACTATGGCTAGTGGAATGATGGATAGCGATATGCCAAAAACAGCCACATTAAAAGAAACTGCCCGTAAACTACGTGCTGAAAATCTTCGTAAGCAAGCATCAGAGGCTGATGACAATATAATGGCTGCTCGTCGACTGCGTGCTGAAAATCTTCGTAAGCAGGCATCTTCTTCGGATAATATGATGGCTGCTCGTAAACTTCGCGCAGAGAATCTTAGAAAATCTTAAAATAAATAAGATGACTCCAGCTTCTAATCAATCTATCATTGATAGGTTGAATAAATTAAAGCCCAAGAAGGCGGCGCCAGCGGTTATAGAGCCAAGAGAAAAGTCTTCAAAAATTAAATTGAAGAGGGGTGAAGACCCTGAAAAAGTCGCCCCTACTGGCGATGGTTGGGAGAAAAAGCAAGTAGGCAACAAGATTATTTATACGAGATCTAAGACTACGTTGACAGCAAAGGGCGAACAGCCTTCGGCAGGGGAGATGACGGCTGAACAAAAAGAGAGTCAATCTCGAGGTCGCCAAAATCCATACGAAGCACAATATCGCGGGGCAGAGTCTCCGTCTTCTGAAACAGATCGTCAGAAATTTGTTGTTAAGGTTAGGAAAGAGAAGTCGTATAGCGATGAGCCTAGTTATACAGGAAAAGAGAAAAGAGAGTCGCGTAGAGCGCTTAAAATAGCTTGCAAAGGAGACTCTAAATCAAGAGGTGGTTGCGCTGTCGGCCCTCGACGCGTAAGTAAAGCTAGGTATTAATTATTATTTATGATTGCACCAACAGGAAGAGTTATTATAAGCGTAGATCACGAGAGTAAGAATAGCCATACTTTTGAAGATGGAACAACTATTCGTCTTGAAAGAGATTGGAATAACTTGAATAGGCGTGAAACCCAGCCAGTTAATGCTATTGTTATTGCTGGGGAGGATATGAAGAAGGGTAGCGAAATTTTGATTCACCCGAACGTAACACACGATACAAATAAGTTATTTAACTATTCTAAATTATCGGGAGCGGTAGAGGGTAGTGACATTAAGATTTATTCAATCCCATCAGACAAGTGTTATGCTTGGTATGATGAAGATGATGCAAAGTGGAAGCCTTTGAGTGGATTTGATTTTGCTTTTAGGGTTTATGAGCCTTACGATGGAGTATTGGAAGGAATAGACCCTAAAGTAAAACAAGATATTTTATATGTTACTACTGGGGAACTTGCGGGAAAAGTGGTTCATACATTAAAAGCCTGCGATTATGAAATTATTTTTCAAGGCAAGGATGGGCGTGAAGAACGTCTTATCCGATTCCGCCACTTCCCCGGCGAGGATAATGACAGGGAAGAGGTGATAGCCGTTAGCGAATACCTTACAGATCAAGTTAATTGCGGGAAGCTGCTAATAGGGCTTTCCCCAACAACTGCAAAAGAAATAACACTAACAAAAACAAACACAAATGACTCCCCTAGAAGAAATCGAAAGCCTAAAAGCAAAACTGAGCTTGTATGAGCATAACGGGGCGGCTAAATTATTTTATAGCTTAAACCGTAAGGCAAACGAAATGGCTGACTTGTTAAATAAAGTCAACCTTTCTCATTTACCACTTGATGATCCAAAGGACAAGACATTCGAGAGAATGAAAGTTGTTTGGAACGATGCCGCTAGCATCTCAACTGCGATCAAAGAGCTTGGAGTTTCTGCTGGGGTTACCGGTGACGAGAAAAAAGACACCGAGAAAAAACCTTTCTTGGATCGTATAGCAGATAAACGCGATTAAAATGGCAAAGACCGCAAACAGCTCAAAAGTTGTATTTGGCTCACGAAAGGGTGGTAAGCCCAAGAAAAGCCGAAACAGGCATGACAGAAAAGAAAGAAATTACAGGGGTCAGGGAAGATAATTTTGAAATTATCTATGGGGTTAAAGTAAAACTTCCCCCAAAACCACAAGACCAAGATATACTTAACTACGGCTTGCCCGCATCCGAGCAGATGTGGGTCAGGGAAGAACTGCCTGAATTTTTTGACAAAGTACAATACAGTAAGCAGGGGGATTTATTCCTTACTGAAAAGCAAGAGGATTATGCGGCCAATGAGCTTTACCGATGCAAGAAGGGCGTTTGGATTTTTATAAACGGGAAGCCACACTACATAACTAAAAAGTACTACTTCTATCTTCAATGGTGGGTTTTGGAGGATGGAACAAGGCCAGAATATCGAGATTGCGATAGGCGGTATTTTTTGTTTTTGGAGAACTGGGAGAATGTGCCTTGGTGTCTTGGTATTATCCGAGGCAAGAAGCGACGTGAGGGTGCGTCTTCCCAGGCCACAGCAAACCTTGTTTACGAGTCGATATTTTATAAGAACTCCAACTGCGGTTTGATATCAAAGTCAAGAGACGATAGCCGTGATACGTTTACGGACATGGTGGCCTTTGGGTACCGGCAGCTACCCGCCTTCCTAAAGCCAAAGCAGATTAACAAGGAAGATTCCGTAACCGAATTAGTGTTTGCCCAAAAGTCTTCTAACGTAAAAGAAGGATCGGCGTCAGCAGTTAAAGAAGAAGAGGGTAACAAGTCAAAGATTAATTACCGTGCGCCAGTTCTGAACGCCTACGATCGTGGTCGTATGAGTAGACTCCTTTTGGACGAATTTGGTAAGCTGGAAAAAGAAGTCCCAGCCTCTCAGCTTTGGGCGATTATCTCTAAAACCTTAATCAAAGGGGTAAAGCGGTTAGGATTTGTTGAAATGCCCTCAACGGTAAACAAGTTAACTAAAGGTGGTTCTGAATTTAAGTTGATTTGGGAGAACGCGGATTTGGGCAGGAAGGTGCCTACCGTAAACCGCCTTGTACGATATTTCAGCCCTTCGTTTGATGGATATGAGGGTTTTATTGATCAGTACGGATTCAGTGTCATAGATTCCCCTTCAGAAGAACAAGCCGAGTATCTTATTAATAAGTGGGTGCGAAAGGATGAAGACGGAAATGTGATAAGCGAACTTTCTGAAGAGGACATCCGGCTTGGCGCTAGATCATATATCCAAAAGCGCAGAGAGGGACGAAAGGGTGATGACTTGGAGGAAGAGATTCGTATGAATCCATGCAATGAGGTTGAGCTGTTTATGTCAGCCAACGCGGATTGCATATTCAATGTAATGAGGCTGAACGAACAAATTGAGCATCTTAAATCCAACCCTGTTTCTGTTCGTAATGTATTGTTTTACAGAGATTTAGACCAAAGTGTAAAATGGAGGGATGCGAAGGAGTCGGAAAGCCAATTCTGCTGGCAATTTGTAGGCTCTTTGAGGCAAGACCCTGATAATAACTATTACGATAACGGGATGAAGATGCCCAAAAGGACGGACTATGCGGTTATAGGCGTCGATGGATATTCAAATTCTCAAGGCGGTAAGCGATATGGATCTAAGGCTTCGGCTTGGGTTTATGTCAAATATGACATAAAAGATCCGCGTAATACTGGTATTTTTAGCGCTCACCTTTACGGACGACCCCAAGAAAAGGATGAGCTGCACAACCAAATTTTATTGTGCGCAGAATATTTGGGGGTGAAAATCTATTACGAATTTGTGGCTGACGATTACTACACTTATTTTAAGAATAGGGGGAAGATAGGGTACTTGGCAAAATTTCCGTTAAATGCTATTGATCCGGTAAAGCGGAAAAAAGATACTTTGGAGCTGCACTATGGCTTCCCCATCACCGATTTTGCGATGACTAAGCAAAACGACGCTATGATTAGCTACGTGGAACACTATTCTGACAAAATATATTGGCCCGAACTTTTGGAGGATTTGAAGCAGTTTGACCCCCAAAAACGTACCCCTAGCGACCGAACCGTAAGCGCTATGATCGCCCTGGTTGGGGGCATGGAACCCGTGTATAAGCCGCCTCCTCCCAAAAACCCCCTAATCAAAATTTATCCAAACCAAGGGGTAAAAATGTGATTCTTTTTGCTGAAAATGATATATTTGTTGTAGGAGTGTCAAAACAGCAAATATGCAGGATTATTCTGCCCAACCATTAAAAACGTTTCAGCTTGATAAATTAAGCGTCAAGCAGAAATCTGATTGGGCTTACGGAAAGCAGTTAGCGCAATATATTGATTCAACAATACGCGGCGGTATATCTAGCTATTTCTGGGTTCGTAATGCTCGTTGGCGCACAAATCGTGGTTACGCTAATGGCCGCGTACCAATGAGTAAATTTCAAGACTTGCTCGAATTTAACGGCAAGGTTAACTATATAAATATCAATTGGCAGTCGATAAACATAGTTAATCGTGTTGTTTCTGGGTTGGTTGGTAGATGGATGGGAAGAAGTGAGAAGATTAAAGTGTCGGCAACTGATTCTATTTCTACAAAACAGAAGAAAGAGGAGTTTGAAAATATTGAGTTTATTATTGAGAACAGGAAGATGATTGAGAAACTTCAGCAAGAGTCTGGAGTGCAATTAATTCCCGAACAAGATAGTTTGCCTGAAGATAAAGAAGAGCTTAAGCTATGGCAGTCTCAATTTCAGCGCCTTCCAGAAGAGATACAATATGAGCTTGCTTGTAATGATATTTTACAAGCGAATGGTTGGTTTGATGTTTTGAAAGAAAAAATGTTGCACGACTCCGCTGAGACGGGGTTTGTTGCTACATATACATATATGGACGAGCAGGGCGTGATTCACGTTGAGTGGCTTAAGCCCGAAAACTGTTTTTATTCATACTCCCAATATCCAGATTTCCGAGATACAACTTGGCGCGGGGTAATTCGCACATACAAGATTAGTGAGCTTCGTCGAAAATACGGAACAGAATTTGGAGGGAAGATTAACGAAGAGGAGCTATGGAAAATGGCTCAATTTTCTAAAGAATTTCAGCTTTACGATAATATCACTTGGCTTACAGAGTGGAACGTAACGTTCTTGCGCCCATACGATGAGTGGAACATTGATGTAATTGAATTTGAGCTTAAGACTGTTGACAATGATCCGTATACTGTCGTAACCACAAAGAAGAATAAGAGTACCCTTGTTAAAAAGGGAAGACCTGAAAGAATGGCCGAGAATGAGGAAATAGTATCGGATACTAAGTGGAATATTTATCGTGGGGTTTTTTGTCGGCCTACAAATACAATGCTTGAGTGGGGATTAAAGAAGAACATGATTCGCCCTCAAGATCCAAAAGAAATTGGTAATGCCGAGTTCTCATATAGTTTCTATATGGTTCAGAACTACGACATGACTTCCCTAGCCATACCAGAAAAGATTCAGGAGCCGGTAGATCAGATGATTATTGCTCGCTTGAAGATGCAGCAGCTTGTAGCCAAAATGAGGCCTACGGGATCATTAATCAACTGGGATGCTCTCCAAAATATTGATTACGGTTTGGGAGATGGCAATAAAGCCATTGATGTAAAGAAATTGTACGACCAAACGGGCGACCTTTATTATCGCGGTCGCGATGCAGAGGGTAACCCTGTCCCTGTTCCTGTAACCGAATTGGCAAATGCTGGCTTCCTTTCTCAGCTACAAGGATTGATAATGCTTTATGATAAGCACTATTCAATTTTGAAGGATGAGTTAGGGGAAGACCCGAATCTTATTGCAAGCGCTATTCAACCTCGTGTAGCCGTTGCTAACATTGACACGGCACAACAGCAAGCCCAATTTGCGACAGATTATTTTTATTGGGCCTACACAAATTGCATGGCCGATACAGCCAAAAAAGTTTCTTGTCTATTAAAAACATCTGTTTCATACGGCGCCGAGGTATATCGTAGTATTGTTGGCGTTGACGATGTGGAGGGGCGTATATTTAACGCTAAGATTCAGATGCTCCCCGACCAAGCAGAATTAGCGCGTTTTGATGCCCTTCTTCAGCAGACTATGGCGGCATCGCCCGATTTGGTATTATTTGTAGACCCATTCCAGCTTATGCGGGTGGCAAAAGAAGATGTTAAATTAGCTGAAGCAATATTCAGAAAGGCGCAGAAAAAAATGATTATTTACAATCAAACTACTGCCGCCCAAAATCAACAAGCTACTTTCCAGGGTCAAATGCAGGCAGCTCAAGTTGCCGAACAAGAAAAGCGTGCGACCAAAGAGCAGGAGAGCTTATTGGATATCAAGAAGGCTCAAATGATAGCTGAGTCCCAAAATCGCACTGCGGTTCTCCAAATGGCTTCTAGCTTGTACCTCAAACAGCAAGAAACCGGACAGCCAATCCCCGCCGAGATTATGCCTTTGATTCAGTCGGTAATGGAAAACGTAGCCCTTGCTGCTGTTGTTTCTACAGACGAGCAAAAGCAAGAGTTAGCAGCAAAAATGCAAGCGGCTCAAATGGAGCAAATGGCTATGCAGCAGCAAGCCCAACAAGAAGCCCAACAGTCGGGTGTTCCCCTTCCAGAAGAGGAGCAAATGCCTCAAGAAGAAGCTATGATCCCAGAAGAAGGACTGGCTGAAGAAAACGCAAGCGATATTGCCCCTGGCGAAGAAGAACAAATACCACAACAATAAAATAATAATAAAATGCCTACAATAACTTTAACTAATCAAGTTGCCTCACAAGCTTTAAGAGGGGAAAATACAAAAGTCACTTTGTCTGCCGCCGATGCGGCAAATCTTTCTTCTTTAAGCGTAGGCATGCGATGCCAAGGCAGCACTTTTTCGTCTCCCGGCTATATATATAGCATTGATTCTGTTGGAAATTCTTTTGAGGTAATTCCCGCACAGCCAGATTTTTATTTTGGTGCTGAGGGTTATCTTAAATCATCTGTAACAGTTACGGTAACTTTATAAATAAAAATATATGTCAGTACAAGTAGTATTAGATGTAACTAATGAGTTTAATCTAGGTTCTGAATCTGGATTTCCCGGTCTTATCAAATTAGATACGGGAGGGTATGATTATGCTGTCGTTCAATTTGTCGGCCCAACAAATACTATAACCTTTAGGCATACGAATGATTCTGGTGATATTCAAGGTGTTTCTGATGGAAGTGCAATTTCATCTACTAATGCACAATTGGTTCAGGGAATAAATTTGGCTACTGGTGCAGCAGCAACGTCTACTGGAGCAAGTAGTTTATTTCGATTCCAATCAAACGGAAGATATTTGTGGCTAGACGGTTCTGTTACACCTGTTAGTGTTACAAAATTGCTAGTTCGTCTTTACAAAATTCATTAATAATGAAAGAGATGATTAAGCGAGCAGACGGTT
>Ga0082207_1001200_pt1 | contig 12643 bp, 12 predicted proteins | sample LakMenEpi10Aug09_FD_71540 | JGI IMG/M metagenome (GOLD analysis project Ga0082207, IMG submission 71540) | reverse complement strand
TGGGACATCGGGAAAAGAGCCATCCCCTCGTTTAGTTAAATCGTGTGTTGTCAATGCAGCTTTAATGAATTTTACCAAATCGGTAGCTAGACAAACCGCCCCCTATAATGTTTTAATTAATAGTATTAACCCCGGCGTTATTGACACCCCTAGACATCGAGAATATTTAGAAATTTATGCCAAAAAGGAAGGAACAACCCCAGATTTAATCCGAGAAGGAATTCTTAAAACAATTCCTATGAATCGGATTGGTACCACTGAAGAATTTGCTAATCTCGTTGTATTTTTAGCTTCTGAATGCGCGAGTTATATAACGGGAATTACTATTCCCCTCGATGGTGGTTTATCCTCGTCAGCATTTTAAATTCAACCCTCCAACATCATCAACAAGCATCATGAACACACAAACTAAACTCTCAAACCAAGCTCTTAACTATTATCCCATCGCAGATAAACAGGTTTTTACCGTGTATTCCTATATTAGTAATAGGATTAATATGTGGAAGACAGAAAGACAATTAAAACAAGAACTTCTCAATAATTCTTCAGTAATCTTTGTTTATCAAATGGGTAAAGTTGGTTCAGTGAGTACCTATTTGACCCTGAAAAAAAAACTACCAGATCAAGCGATTTATCATATCCATAATCTGAATTCAGAACATTTCTCAAAAATTTGGGAAGCAATGCAACTGGATCAACATTATCATGCTTTTACCTTTGGGCATTCCTGTATTACCAAATATTTAAGCGAACATATTGAAGAAATCAAAGGTCAAAAAAGCATTAAAATTATTACCGGAGTCCGAGAACCCATTGCCCGTAATATTTCTTGGTTTTTTCAAATCATTGATTGTGCGTGTGTTTTTCCTGAATTTTTCATAAAATATGAGAAGGGATTAATCACAATGGATGATATTATTAAGAAATTCTGGTCTCAAAATTTTGTCTATGGAAAACAGTATGACTGGTTTGAGGAAGAATTAGAAGCTGTTTTTGGCATTGATATTGCTTCCATTGATTTTCCGAAAGAAAAAGGTTATGCGATTGCGAATTTCCCAGACCGTAATATTGAATTATTAGTCTTAAAGTTAGAGAAACTTGATTCTTGCTTAAAAGAAGCCTTAGAAACTTTTTTGGAAGTTGAAAATTTAAATTGTGAACGACTTGACCCAGCAGACTTTTTAGACGAGAATGACTATCTCATCTATGAGAATTTAAGAAAGAGTCTCACCTTTAGTGATGAATATTTAGAAGAGATTTATGATCAACCATTAGTGCGTCATTTTTACACCGATGAAGAAATTAACAAATTTAAACTCAAGTGGTCTAGTCAACGTTAAAGGTAATTCGTTCTAAGTTGATCGGGTTTCTTGAATCAACCGTTATTCAGGAAATCCACCCGATTTTTATTTAATCTATTGGAAAAAAACAATGGTAACACCTCAAAAATCTAACGTTAGTAAAAAAGATATTGAATCCATTTATCCCCTTTGTCCCATGCAGCAAGGGATGCTGTTTCATTCTTTATATAATCCAGAATCAAAGACGTATTTATCACAAATTCAAATCACCTTACAAGGCAATTTAGATATTAATGCGTTCCAACAAGCTTGGCAAAAAGTAGTAGATAGACATAGTATTTTACGGACTTGTTTTGCTTGGAAAAAAACCAAACAGCCTTTGCAAGTGGTTAGAAAAAATGTCAGCTTGCCTTGGTTTAATTATGATTGGCGCTCCCATTCTCCCGCCGAACAAGAAACTAAATTTCAAAAATTATTAACCTCTGATAAAGAGCAATATTTTGAATTAGATAAAGTCCCCTTACTTCGATGTCATTTAATTCAACTTGAAGATCAAAAATATGAATTTATCCATACTGGACATCATATTTTATTAGATGGTTGGGCAACAGCAATTCTGTTGAAAGAAGTTTTCAAGTTTTACGCTGGATTTATCAACCATCGACCCGTTAATTTACCCACACCTCGCCCTTATCAAGATTATATCAATTGGGTACAACAGCAAGATCAAACCCAAGCCGAACTCTTTTGGCGACAAAATCTTCAAGGCTTTACCTCTCCAACTCCATTAGTCGTTGATAAACCGTTAAATCCTCTTGTTACTCAAAGTAAAAATTATCTTGATCAAAAATCAAAACTTTCTCCAGAAATTACCAGTCGTCTGAAATTACTCGCCCAAGAATATCGCCTTACTCTTTCTACCCTAATTCAAGGAGCTTGGGCTTTATTATTGCATCATTATAGTAGTGAATCTGATATTGTATTTGGGGCAACCGTTTCGGGACGACCGCCCAATTTTACTGGGATTGAATCGATGGTGGGGATGTTTTTAAATACCTTACCCGTTCGCATCCAAATTGAGTCTCAACTTGAATTATTAACTTGGTTTCAACAATTACAACAAGAGCATTTAGAACGAGAGCAATATAGTTATAGTTCTCTAATTGATATTCAAAAATGGAGTGAAATTCCGTCCCCTCATTCAGTTTTTGAAAGTTTTGTTGTCTTTGAAAATTTACCCTTTAGCGAAAATGATAGTGAGAATTTAGGGGGTTTACAAGTCGGGGAAATGCAAGATTATGGCAATGCTGATTATCCCTTAACGGTTATTGTCACCCCTGGAGAAGCCTTAAGTATTAAAATTATTTATCCTCAAGAACGATTTGAAAATGACACCATTGAAAGGATATTAGGTCATTTTAAAACCTTATTAGAAGGAATCGCTATTAATCCCCATCGTCGGATTCAAGACTTACCTGTATTAACGGAAGCTGAACGTCAATTATTATTAATTGAATGGAATCAAACTGCACCCGAAAAACTCCTAAAACAGTGCGATCATCAATTATTTGAGCAACAAACTCTCAAAACTACTTCAGCCATTGCCGTTGTTTTTCAAGAGCAACAATTAACCTACCAAGAACTGAATGAATCTGCTAATCAATTGGCTCATTATTTACAAAAAATTGGGGTGAGTTTTCAATCTTTAGTCGGGATTTGTTTAGAACGGTCTGTTAATATGGTAATTGCCGTTTTAGCAGTGTTAAAAGTAGGCGGCGTTTGTGTTCCCCTAGACCCAACCTATCCTCAAGAAAGACTTTCTTACATCCTGCAAGACACCCAACTTCAAACCTTATTAACCCAAAAAAATTGTCAATACCTTTTAAATAGTGAAACCATTTCTCAACGGATTTTATTGGATGAACAAGGGTCAGAAATTGCCTTAGAACCCAAGACCAATCTTGACAACCCCGTGAGTTTAAAGGATTTGGCTTATATTATTTATAGTTCAGGCTCTACGGGTGTACCCAAAGGTATTATGATCCTGCATCAATCCTTAACTAATATTATTGAGGATCATCGGGTAAAAATGTCACCAGAGAGGAATTTTTTACAATTTGCTCCCTTTAATTTCGATGTCAGCTATCACGAAATCTTTGCTGCGTTGTCTTTAGGGGGGAGCTTATTTATTGTCCCAGAAGATTCGCGTTTAGACCTTGCTAAATTAAGTCAATTGTTCGCTAAGAATCCAATTCATAAAGCAATTTTGCCCGTTACTTTGTTACAACAATTAATGGAAACCTATAGTGAGGAAACCTACTTATTCGCTAACTTGCGTGAAATTATTTCAGCTGGAGAGCAATTACAAATTACTCCAAGGATGATTTCTGTATTCAAACAACTCGAACATTGTACGCTATACAATTTTTATGGACCCACAGAAGCGGATCTCGTTACCAGTTATACCTTTGACCCTAATCCTGAGCTTTGGCCGAAGTATATTCCCATTGGTAAACCCGCTATTAATGTGCAAGTTTATATTTTAAATTCCTATCTTCAACCCGTACCCATCGGAGTTACTGGGGAGTTATATGTTGCGGGTGGCGGTTTAGCGCAGGGTTATTTCAACAATCCCCAATTAACCCAAGAAAAATTTATTCCTAATCCCTTTAGCGATAATTCATTGCTGTATAAAACTGGAGATTTAGCGCGTTATTTACCCAATGGAGATATCGAGTATTTAGGAAGAATTGATGATGGGGTGAAAGTTAGAGGTTATAGAATTGAATTAGGGGAAGTAGAAACTATTTTAAATCAACATCCTCAAATTGCTCAAGCTGTTGCTACAGTTCAGGGAGAAACAGCGAGAGAAAAATATTTAGCCGCTTATTTTATTCCCCGTCCAGGTGAAACCATAAACCCAGTTGAATTACGTCATTTCCTCGAAAACTGGCTACCCGATTATATGATTCCCTCTGCTTTTGTTGTGATGGAATCTTTTCAACTCAGTCCTAATGGTAAGGTTGATCGAAAAGTATTACCAATACCCGATAAAAACTCCTTATCATTAACTCAAAATTATGTCGCTCCTCGAACTGCAATTGAAGAAGTTTTAGCGGAAATTTGGGCAGAAATTTTAGAAGTCGAACGAGTTGGGATTGAAGACGATTTCTTTCTGTTAGGTGGGCATTCTTTAAAAGCGATTCAACTGATTAGTAAAATCCGTCAAACCTTAGAAATTGAAGTTTCTGTGCGCCAACTTTTTAATCACTCAACTATCAGCCAATTAACTCAAGTCATGATTGAATTAGTGGGGAATGAAGGTTTACTGAATGAAATTGCCGTAACGGTTCAAGAAATTTCCCAACTTTCACCAGAAGAAGTTCAAGCTTTATTATCTCAAAACTAAAAAAAATAAGTCAACCACTCCTGAATTATTAATTACAAATGAAAAACAACTCTCAAGATCAACAAAAATTACTCAAGCTCCTGCTTCAAAAAAAAGGTATTAGTTTTAAAAAAGTAAATACTATACCTAAACGCCAATCATCCAACTCTGAATTAATTCCTATCTCTTTAACTCAGTTAGAACTTTGGTTTTTTGCTCAATTTTATCCAGAAAATTGTATTTATAACTTGCCTTGTATTTATCGCATTGAAGGCTTGCTTAATGTTCCTGCACTAGAGGAAAGCTTAAGAGAAATTGTCAAACGTCATGAAAGTTTGCGGACAACTTTTACTTGTATAGATGGGAAAGTGTTCCAAAAAATTACAGATGATCCAGTTTTTGATTTTTCAATTCTTGACCTACAAAGACTTAGTGAACTGGAGCAAGAAAAAGAAACCAAAAGATTATTTTCAGCAGAAATTAACCGACCTTTTGACTTAGAACAAGGTTCATTATTTCGCAGTAAAGTTATAAAATTTGCTGAAGATAACTATCTGTTAATCATGATAATCCATCATATTATTGCTGATGGTTGGTCTTTGAATATTTTAACTAAAGAGTTAGGCATTCTTTATGAAGCTTTTTGTCTGAATAAACCTTCACCTTTGCCTGAATTACCGATTCAATATGGTGACTTTTCTCTGTGGCAATGGCAATCAATAAAAGATAATTCATGGCAATCTCATCTGGATTTTTGGAAGAAACATATAGGGATTAACCCACCCATTTTAAAACTTCCTACTGATTACCCACGCACAACGGCTCAACCTGTTGAAGCAGCCATTCATTATTTCCTCATTTCTCAAAACTTAACAGACGCATTAAAGTCATTAAGTCATCAAGAAAAAGCGACTTTGTATATGACTTTATTAGCCGCCTTAAAAATATTACTCTTTTACTATACACAACAGACAAAAATTATTATTGGTGGAGTTGCGGCTAATCGTAACCAACCCGAAACACAAGATTTAATCGGACTTATGGTTCAGTTTCTCCCCTTATATACTCATGTAGAATATCAAGCCAATTTTCGGGACTTGCTGCATCAAGTAAAAGAAATGAGTTTAGAATTTGATGCTTATCAAGAAATTCCTTTTATCACGTTAGTGGAAAAATTAAAACCGATTAGAGATTCTCAATATGCTTTGTTTCATCAAGTTATTTTCCTTTTCCAGAATGCTCCTAAACAAGATTTAAAATTGATCAATCTGACAGTCACGGACGAGTTATCAAAAATGGATATAGATGCCCATAGTGCTGAAAATGATTTAACTATATCCCTTGAAGAAACTGAGCAAGGTATGAAAGGTGCTTTCGTGTATAAAGCTGATTTATTTACGGCTGAAACTATTACTCAAATGGAACAATATTTTCAGCAGTTATTGAAGAATATTGTCACTGATCCTGATAAAACCATTTCTGATCTATGTCCTTTATCTGAATCCGTCTCCTTCTCCGGCAATACTTCTCCCTTGTCTTTATCAATCAATGAAATTAAATCTAATGACTTACCCCATAATCTAACTAGAGAAACCGTGATCAATATCTGGCAAGAAGTTTTAGAATTAGAAGAAATTAGTGTTAATGATAACTTTTTTGACCTTGGGGGGGATTCTCAAAAAGTTATTCAGGTAATTGATAAAATCGGTAAGATTATTAAAATTAATTGTACTTTGCGTGATTTTTTTGAAAATCCCACTGTAGCCCGTCTAATCACAACCTTTAAAAATAAATGAATTTAAGCGTATTTCCCTAGCTTTAAAAATGGTATGATTACAAAAAAAATACAGAAAAAAAATGACAAATCATCTCTTTGATTTAACAGGTAAAGTTGCAATTATCACGGGCGCTGCCCGAGGAATTGGTCGGGTATTAGCGCAAGGGTTAGCACAAGCTGGAGCTAAGGTGGTAATTGGTGATATTAATCAAGTTGGTGCTGAACAAACGGTTCAACTCATTCAAGAAGCAGGCGGCGAAGCCATGGCAATTCACACCGATGTTCGTCAACGTCCAGCTTGTCAGAATTTAATTGAACAGGCCGTTGCTCATTATGGTCAACTCGATATTATGGTTTGTAATGCAGGGGTTGAAATTCTCAAAAACACTCACGAATTAGAGGAATTGGAATGGGATGAGGTTATTAATGTTGACTTAAAAGGTTATTTTAATTGCGCTCAACTCGCAACCAAACAAATGCTGCAACAAGGTACAGGAGGTTCAATTATTATGAATTCTTCTATCTGTGCTTTCGTTGCTGTTCCCAAATCTTCAGGAGCATATAGCGCCGCAAAAGGCGGTGTCAATCAATTGGTAAAATCCCTAGCGGTCGAATTAGCTAGTAACAAAATTCGAGTCAATGCTTTTGCACCAGGGTATATGAATAATATGATGGAAGGAACAGAAGGTTTACGTTCAACTGGGGATGAAATGGACGAATTATATACTAGAATTCCCATGAAACGAACCGGAGATTTACAAGAGTTAATTGGTCCCGTCGTATTTTTAGCCTCCGAAGCTTCCTCTTATGTAACCGGAGCAATTTTAATGGTAGATGGAGGTTATACCGCTATTTAGCATCAATAATTAAACAATTTTTAGGTTGATTTGTATCCATCAAACCAACCTAAAATCACTAGATTAAAACCTATTTAACCCAGGGTAAAAATGAATCATAACTCTCAAGACAAACAAAAATTACTCAAGCTGTTACTACAAAAAAAAGGAATCGGTGTCAAAACAAATACGATACCGCCTAGAGATAAATCTCAACTTGTACCGCTTTCTTTTTCTCAAGAAAGACTTTGGTTTTTGTACCAATTGGAAGCTCAAGGCTATACCTATAATATGCCGTTTCGCTTTCAAATTGATGGCAATTTAGATATTGATATCTTTAGGAAAGCTTTGGAAACTATTATGCAACGTCATGAATTGTTGCGAACTTGTTTTCAAGAAGTTGCCGAAATTTGCCGACAAATTATTAACCCGAAAATTCAGTTAAATTTGCCTTTATTGGATTTACTACAAGAACTTTCTCATCTATATGAAGCTTTTTTACAAAAACAATCTAATCCTTTACCAAATTTCCCTATTCAATACGGTGATTTTGCCGTTAGGCAAAGACAACAGTTATTTTGAATATTTTATAAAAGTGGGTTTTTAACACAATAAATGTCGATTTTATTACACCCCTAAATTCAAAAAATCCAGATCATTAATTCCACGAGGTCAATCTTATGTTTAATCTAAGACATCAATTATATTTATTGATTTCAAAATTTTTAGAAGAACAAGAACGGATCGAAAAACATAAAAAACTTTCCGACAATGCTACATTTCACAGTTCCGTCAAATTTATCGGAAACTGTGAAAATTATAGGGGAGATAAAAGTTTAATTCAAATTGAAGAAAATACAGTAATTATCGGAGAATTAGTTATATTTCCTTATGGTGGAAAAATAGAAATTGGTAAAAATTGTTATATTGGTGAAGGAACTCGAATTAGATCAGCCAATTCTATCAAAATTGGCAACGAAGTTATAATTTCTGATGATGTCAATATTTATGATACCGATGCTCATTCATTAAATTATGTTTTAAGACATAAAGAATTTGTGGAAGTCGTGATTTTAAATAATCTGATTAAGGATGCTAAGGATGTTGATATACAATCTGCACCCGTGGTGATATAAGATCATGTTTGGATTGGATTTAATCTGGCAATTCTTAAAGGAGTTACGATGGGGAAAGGAGCAATTATTGGAGCAGGTTCGGTAGTGACAAAAGATGTAGAACCTTTTACTGTAGTTGCTGGGAATCCTGCCAAAATTATCAAACGATTATGAATCTGATCCAATTCGCTTAATATTCATTCCTGATCTGTAGAAAATCCAGAAAATAGTAGTAATAAAATTTGTGATAATAATGGAGATTTTTATGGTATGCTGAATGAATGTCTATCTCTTAAGTTAGACATTCAAAGTTCTAATGTCCCCATTTTAGCACAAGGAGAATCCTATGAGTGTTGCCGAAAAAACCTCAGATAGTATAAATCTCAAAGAAGATGTTCAAACTTTCAATCAATCTCTTCAAGAATTTTTAAGATTTATTCAAGCTTATTGGTATCCTAAAGAACACCATGATAGAGCTTTTTCACAGATTATTCGTTCCTGGGGAATGCTAGTTTTATTGTTTTTGTCATTAGTGGGAGTAGTCGGACTTAATGCGTTTAATAGTTTTGTTTTTAGAGACTTAATTACCTTCACGGAAGCTAAGGATGCAGAAAAATTAACCTATTTTGTCATCATTTATGGGATTACCCTAGGCAGTATGACGTTTTTCGGAGGATTGTCTAAGTTTCTTAAAAAACTAATTGCGCTGGATTGGTATCAATGGATCAATAGTAGTATCTTGCAAAAATATTTTGAAAATCGGGCTTATTATCGAATCAATTTTAAAGGAGATATTGAAAATCCAGATCAACGTTTATCCCAAGAAATTCAACCCATCACCAGAACAACGATGGACTTTTTAACAACCTGCGTCGAAAAACTCATGGAGATGCTGGTTTTTATTGTCATCCTTTGGTCAATTTCTAGAACCATTTCTATAGTGCTTCTGGTTTATACGATTATTGGAAATATTCTTGCTGCCTATATTATTCAACAATTAAATAAAATCAATAAACAACAATTAGACGTGGAAGGAACCTATAAATACGCCATTACTCATGTTCGTACTCACGCTGAATCAATTGCATTTTTTAGAGGGGAAGAAAAAGAGTTAAATATTATTCAAAGGAAGTTCAATCAGGTGATTAAAATCATTATTGAAAGAATTAATTGGGAAAGAACCCAGGAATTTTTTAACCGTGGCTATGAATCCATTGTTCAAATCTTCCCCTTCTTAATTGTTTCCCCATTATATATTAGTGGTAGAATTGAGTTTGGACAAGTTAATCAAGCCAGCTATTGTTGCTATTTCTTTTCCACAGCTTTATCCGTGTTAGTGGATGAATTTGGACGCTCCGGTCAGTTTATTAATTATATTGAACGTTTAGAAGATTTTTCCCAAGCTTTAGATACTGTAAGCGAACAAACCAACCAGGTTAATACCATTAAAGTCATTGAAGATAACAATCTAACTTTTGAGGATGTCACCTTACAAACTCCCGATGCTGCTAAAGTGATTGTCGAACATTTATCCCTGTCCGTTGAACCAGGGGAAGGTTTATTAATTGTTGGTCCAAGTGGTCGAGGAAAAAGTTCTCTTTTACGCGCTATTTCTGGGTTATGGAATACAGGTACAGGTCATTTGGTGCGACCTCCCCTCGACGATTTATTATTTTTACCCCAACGTCCTTATATCATTTTAGGAAACTTGCGTGAACAGCTAATTTATCCTCAAACGACAACGGAGATGAGTGAATCCCAATTAAAAGAAATATTACAAGAAGTTAACCTGCAAGATGTTCTTAATCGCATCAAAAATTTTGATGAGGAAGTGGATTGGGAAAATATTTTATCTTTAGGAGAACAACAACGTCTAGCCTTTGCGCGACTGTTCGTTAATCAGCCAGATTTTGTGATTTTAGATGAAGCCACCAGTGCTTTAGATTTAAAAAATGAAGATCATTTATATAAACAGTTACAACAAACTGGAAAGACCTTTATTAGTGTCGGACATCGAGAAAGTTTGTTTAACTACCATCAAAAGGTTTTGGAACTTTCCGAGGATTCTACTTGGCGATTAATGAGAATGGAAGACTATCATCCATCAGCAGCGATTGCCACTCATTCTAACAATGCCAAAACCGTTGATGAAACCATAGAAATTGTCTCTGAAATTAACAATCAAGACAATTTTACCCATCAAGAAATGCAAAAACTGACCAACTATAGCTTAAGTACCATCAAAAATAAAGCCAGTCGAGGTCAAACGATTATTGGCAATGATGGCATGAGCTATCGTTATGACAAAACCCTTGATATTGCCAAATGGGTGAGAGTTTAGCTTCTCAGGGAGCTTCGATCGAACTTAAAAAGGCATCTTGCCGCAGTTCGGGAACCTTCAAAGAAGATTCTCGACCCATTACATTGTTCGCCAATTCCGAGTTAAATTGGCGGATTAAAAGCCGCCTGGACTTAAATAACTGGGATTTTCCTGTAGGGAAGTATCGAAGGGATTGAGTAAATCTTGGGTGCGAATTAAGGGGCCGGACTGTTGCTGTTGCATGACATCATAGTATAAAGTTTCGGTCAATTTGGCATCCCGGGTAATCATATTATCGAAATAGGAACCTTGGGGAAAAGTACGCCAACCAAAAAGAGAGTTTAACTGTCCTAAAATGTTGGTGTAGTCGTAGAAACGACCCGTATTGTTATTAACAGCGCGGTTAAACAAACCGGGGATATTATTAAATCCCACCGCCGTATCGGGAGAGGGGACAAGTTGCAATTGTTGGATTTTTACCGGTGGGGGATTGGTGGCGGGTGGATTTTGGGCGATCGCACTAGGCGGACTCAACCAGACTAAACCGGTTAAACAAAACAGAGAAGGAAGTAAAAATTGAGCGCGCATGGGTAAAAATCTCCTCACAGGGATAGGGTTAATTAAAAAATCCCGTCAATGGGACGAGAAAGAAATCAATACTAGCGATCGAGTCAATATATAATGACTTTTGGCTCAATTGTAACCGAAATTTTGGAGTCAGTTAGGCTCCCAATCCTGAAAATATGGCTAATTCCTCGGTAGCGACTCTCGATACTGCTTCCCTGCGTCAATTTCTCCTCGATGCTCTTGTCCGTCTTGCCTATCGAGAGGGGGATTTCACCCTGTCTTCAGGACAAAAAAGCGGCTACTATATCAACGGTAAACAAGTTACCCTCACTGCGGAGGGAGCTTTAGCCGTGGGGCGTTTATTGCTGTCTCTACTGCCTCCAGATACCCAAGCGGTGGCAGGATTAACCCTAGGGGCGGATCCGATTGTCAGCGCCGTTATTGTGGTATCTGCCTACGAAAATCGCCCGATTCCAGCTTTAATCGTCCGCAAAGAGGCAAAAGGTCACGGGACTATGGCTTATATCGAGGGGCCGACTTTAAACCCCGGTGCTGCGGTGGTTGTCCTCGAAGATGTGGTGACAACCGGGAAAAGTGCCATGGTAGCGGTAGAAAGATTACGGGATGCGGGTTATCAAGTAGATTTAATCATTGCTTTGGTGGATAGAGAGCAAGGAGGGGCGGAATTTTACCAATCTCAGGGAATAAAGTTTCAAGCTTTGTTTTCAATTCGGGATCTACAGGCGGCCTATCAGAAAAAATAGCGGCGATTGGCAAGAAACGCTCGATAACTGGATTTTAAAAGTCGGATTTGCTCTGGAGATAAACCACAAAGGCACAAAGAACACAAAGAGGAAGACAGATTCAAGCGGGCTGCTTTCATTGCCTAAACGATAAGTTAAGCAGGTAGGCGTTAAAAATTATCAGAAACCCCCCTTATCAAGGAAGGATCGGCACCCCCCTTATCAAGGGTAGGGCTGTTTCATTTAAATTAAGTATAGCTGATTTTGAGTCAATAAATTTGACCGAAGATTCTCAAGTTTATCTTGTTCTAACCAAAAGAGTTAGTCACAATAACTAATCTTTAATCCTCTGCCAAATTTATTATGAATAAATTGATAAAGCTTGTTCCCAAGCCACTAAAAGCCTATCTCTCTTGAAATTTTCTGAGAGTACATCCTGTTAACTTAGCTAATTTTTCTGCTTCTTACGTCGATAAAACTATCAGTTTTTCCCAACGTTCAGCTAACCACCTCTGTCCCTCTGTTATTGAGAGAAAACCCAAACCTCTGAAAAGATTCAATCCTATAGTTGTGAGAATTGACCAATTGCTGGCCGC